>OAVH01000723.1_pt1 | contig 22351 bp, 12 predicted proteins | sample 1495281 | NCBI WGS metagenome assembly OAVH01 (sample SAMEA2580082, study PRJEB22360) | human gut metagenome | biome: human gut; feature: human-associated habitat; material: faeces | place: Denmark | collected 2008/2010
TATATTTAAAGAAAAAGAATTGGATAAAGATTCAGTTGTCGCAAAATTTGCGACAACTGCCACAGATGGTAAAGTGTATCAAGTAGATAACTATAATCTGGATGTTATCATATCTGTAGGGTATAGGGTAAAATCGCAACGCGGAATCCAATTTAGAAAATGGGCTACAAATATATTAAAGGATTACATGCTTAAAGGGTATGCTGTTAATGAAAAAAGACTGCAATATCTAAATAAAACGATACAATTACAATCTGGGATCATAGCAGGAATGGCTGGCATAGATGCAGACTCCGTACTCCAGGTCGTTGAAGAATATACTGCAGCATTGGCTTTATTGGATGATTACGATCATCAATGCTTAAAAAGGCCAGATGGAACCAAATGTGTTTATCAATTGACTTATGAAGAAAGTAGAGAATTTATTGACAAAATGAGCTTTGACTCAGATGTTTTCGGAGTAGAAAAAGAGCCTGGAAAAGTTGCCGGCATTTTGGCAGCTGTGTACCAGGAAGTATTTGGTCAAGAAATTTATCCTACGCTTGAAGAAAAAGCCGCAAATCTTTTGTATTTTCTTATTAAGGATCATCCTTTTGCAGACGGCTGCAAGCGTATATCAGCAGCATTATTTCTTGAATTTTTAAACAAGAATAATGCCCTGGTGCATAATGATGGTGAAAAAATCATAAGTGAGAGCGCATTAGTTGCCATCACTCTAATGGTAGCTGAATCAAACCCTGAGGAAAAGGAAATCATGATTTCATTGATTATGAATTTCCTTCAATAAAATCATGGCAAATTGTCATGTAGTATTCATCACTGTTCTTATTGGGGAAAAAGGAGGAAGAAGTATGGAGTATAAACAGAAATTGTAGGATTTATTTCCTTATACGAAAAAGAATGCGGACAAGTACACCCGGTATCCATATGGTGTATGTCAGCATTCTTTCTTTTTTGGGTACTATTCAGTAAATTTCATATCAAATAGAGCTTATTATGTTTAAATACTCTCATCATTGCATATCGCAGTATCAGTGTACCTTCATCAGCTCACAGAATTCATCCAGCGTCTTCGCAAAGAAGGTAAAGGCATCGTCATACACGCTGTCCTCTCTTGGATCTACACCTGCATGAATCAGCTCCTCTAACGGTGCTTCACTGCCGCCCTTTTTCAGAAACTCCAGATATTCCTTCGTATCACCAGCCAGAATCTTTTTCGCAAAGCTTAGTGCCACAGACATGCCGAGTGTGTATTTGTATACATAGAAATTGTAATAAAAGTGAGGGATATGATAACAGTGATAACGCTGCAGATCATCCACCTCCACTGCTTCTCCATAATAGTCCTTTGACAGCTTCATATAGAGTGAGGTCAGCTTTTGTGAAGAAACAGCCTCTCCGTTTTCCAGCATTTCATACAGCTGTTTTTCAAATTCCGCATACATTGGCTGACGGTACAGCGTGCCGACAAGCTGGTTTAACAGGTTGGATAGCAAATATGCCTTTTGCTTGTCACTGTCACTGTGATCCAGCAAATAGCGGTTTAATAAAACCTCATTCACGGTGGAAGCAACCTCCGCAACAAAGATAGTATACTGAGAAAGCATCGACCGGTTATGATGGCGGGAATACCAGGAATGCATAGAATGTCCAAGCTCATGAGCAAGGGTGCTGAGAGAAGGATAATCATTTGTGAAGTTCGTCAGTACATATGGACGGGAGTCGTATGTACCTCCGGAATAGGCTCCTCCCTGCTTACCAGCACAGGGCAGAAAATCAATCCAGCGCTCTGTTCTTGCCTGTTCAAGCAGCTGGATGTACTCTTTTCCAAGCGGTGCCAGTGCCTGCTTCAGGATATCAAAGCTTTCATCTATGGTATACGAAATGTCCACCGTATCCACAAGTGGTATCTGGATATCGTAAACATGCTGGATACCCAGACCGCTCACCTGCTTGCGTACGGCAAAATAGCGATGGATACCATCGATATATTTTTCATTTGCCATATACAGAACCTTATCAAATAAGGCCTTATCCACTCCGTCCTCAAACAGGGATGCATCCAGTGCACTTGGAAACTTACGCAGCTTCGCCTCGAAAATCTGACCGCGGGCATGACCGCTCAACAGATTCATAAATACATTTTCATAGGTCTTATAGGCAGTGAAGAAATGTTCAAAGGCTTCCTTTCTTACGTCCGGATTGCGGTTTTTAAGAAATTGCTGATACGTTCCATCGTTTAGAAATTCCTCCTTGCCATCCACATGTACCGGGGCAAAGAAAAGACGGAAGCTTTCAAAGGTTTCCTGCGGATTGCGGATCAGCTCCCCTGCCTGTGCGAGTAAGGCTTCCTGATCTTCACTTAGGCGGTGAGGAATGGTGCGGAAGACCTCCTCCATCGGATAGCGAAAGTCCCTGCAATCATCCTCCAACAGCCACTGTTCTATCTGTGTCCTGTTTTCAATCAGAAGCAGCGGCAGAGAGGACAGCGCTTTTTGTACCTGCTGGTACAGGGTATAGCTGCTTGCCAGATTTTCCTGATTCTGCATGTTCTTCGGATCAACATCACAGCTCATTTTCGCATAGCTGATCAGATTATCAAGATAGCGCTCCAGCGTTTCCTGATGCTCCATGAAGCTGATAAAATGTGCCTTGTCAACAGCCAGCTCCTGCAGCGAAGCACATAGCTGCTTCAATTCCTTTTCTGCATCCGCAAGCTGGGCTTCAAAAGCCGTTTGACTTTCAAAAAGAAAACGAAGATCCCAGGTCAGTTGCGAATCAAGCTCATTACGTTCCATATATAATCACCTCAGCTCTATTGTATGCCAAAGAAAAAGAAATCACAAGAAGGCCTGTGATTTCTTTGCTTTTGTTATTCTCCTGGCGTATGCTCTTACTCCACTTTTGGCTGGTGCGGAGGCTTTCTATGTGCTGTTTTCTTCCACGGCTTTTTTAACCTTAACTGCGGATGACGCTTATGATAAAGGAAAACCGCCAGAATAAGAACAAGAAGAAGCATCAGAACGATACATGGAATCAGGATATAGCGCATAATGTAGTTCTTACCGTTATGGGCTATCGTATTCACTTCAGTGAAATCCTGCTGTTCGCTGAGATTGCGCTGGGAGGTTGAGACCAACACATAGCTTCCCAGCTTTTCCGTTGTAAAGCGGATTCTGCTTTTGCTTTGCTCGGTAGGAATCTGATAGACGTCCTGATCATCGACATAATAGATAAGATAGCGCTTGTTTTTGCTGTCCTTAGGCTTTTTGATGGAGAATACGGCTTCCTGTTTCAGCTTCAAAGAGGAGAAATCATCTGTGCCGTCAATGGAGAAAGCCTCCTCCACTATTGTGCCGTTTGCCTTAGCGACTTTACTTGCAAGCTCCTTTCGTTCTGCATCAATGGTATCCTTCACCTTAACGACGATTGTTTTTGGCATCAGCTTATTGAGAAAGCTTGTTTCCTGTATCCGCGCTGTGGAAAGACCGGATATCTGTAAATCATGCTTACTATCCTTTATGATGACACTGTAGCGAGGCGTTAAATTTTCCTGCAGAATACGATCAATCAGGCGGATTTGTTCATTAGCAAGGGGTGTCAGCGGAAATGCGGTAACATCCTTTCGAAACTGTGTTAGCTCCTGCAGTGCTTCCTCATTCAATCCGGTTTTTCCATCATACAGCTTGATGATAGCCGCCGCACGCTGCTGCATGTTTTCCTGCTTTCGGGAAAGCTCATCACTAACCTGGATTTCATAATTCAGTGTACAGCCCGCATAGGTGACCTTTAAAGTCTTTGTCCCCGTTTTTTTACTTGAGAAGCCTTCCACCATGTCGGTGGTCATAGCTACCTCCTTACTGCTTCCATCTGCGAAATCCACACGGATTTTTCCTTTGCTGACATCCAGCGATTCATTGATATCATAGCTGGTCAGCGGCTTCTGAGTGAAAACGATTTGCTTGACTTCCTTATATTTGGCTTTGTAGGTCAGCGGCTCTGTGGCAGCCTCCAGCTTGATATCCCAGGAATCAAACAGGGCATGCTCCTTTACCGGGGCCTGTATGGTGGGAAGCTTACCGGTTTCCACCTGCATGGTGATGGTTTTATCTGTTGGATAGAAGGTACCTCCATTGGCATCGAAGGTGATATCAACATAGGATTTTTCCTGTATGCGTTTGCTGTTCAACACGCTGGCTACATCCTCTGCCTTGATAAAGCCATAGCTGTTTTTGAAATTGTAGGTACCATCGCTTTGCTTCTGCTTGCTGTCAAGGGAAGGATCGCTTTGTACACGGTACCAGCTTCCATCCTTGTTTTCGACCTTCTCCAGCAGGATCAATGCGGCATCGTATCCTTTTTTAATACGGTAAATGACATCGCTTTTCGTATCCGCATTCTTATAGATGCTGACACCAGAGCTTTTTACGATTCCCAATGCATAGCGATTGTGATCCTGATCCCCCATGGCATGATCCATTTCATAGAAATACTGGGCTGCTTTTTCTCCCCAGTAGGGATCGGAGGCATAGGATACATTCATGCCGCCTGCCTTGTTGCCAAAGAAGCCGCCATGAAATTGAAACTGCTCAGGATTCAAATACGCGTTTGATAAATAATGCAGAGCGTGAGAGTAGACGCTCCCGCTGATGCTTGTATAACGGGATGCATTCTCCTCTACTGCGGAATCATATGCGGCATGTCCAAAGAGATTGTTTCTGGTATACGCCAGATAGCTTCGACCGAGGGCGCTTTCATTCAGTGACAGCGACAGCATCATGAGTGCGTTGGCACCGAACTGGTTCTGATACTGAAAGAAGGCTGCTTCCCCCTGCAGCAGCAGAGATTGCGTCAGTATATCATGAATGTAATTATCTTTATCATAAAAGCCTGATATCGTGTGCTGCAAAGCCAGCGTGTTTTTCAGATAATCGTCCACATCCTCTTTTGTATAGGAGCTGGTGGAGCGATGATTCAGATACTGATAATAATTATAATAGGGTGCATTCGCATTTACTGCACGGGTATGCGTGTTATTTCGGTAGTCTTCCATCATCGCCGCGTAATCATCATAGAAATAATGGGTATCATAGCTATAGTAGGTCTTGTTTTCCGTTAGCTGCTGCGGTGCGCTGCCCAGCCGCAATACATTGTCATAGGCTGCTGTAGTGAGGCTTGCCTTCAGGTGATGCTGCAGGATACCATCCTTTACGGTAAAGGAGGAAACATTGGCTACCTGCTCGATGGGATGAATGGTGACATCCTCTGCATCCGCCCATCCAGTAACACCCGAAAGGCGGAATTTCACCTTCTGTGTTCCGGGATTGTATTCCAGAAAGGCGGCGTCGATGCCATAGCAGCCGTTGGTATAGCCGTTTTCCCCGTTTTCATCATTTGTATAGGTGATGTTTACGGTACAGTCCTTTGCTGTGGCAAATTCCACCACCCCCTGCTCCAGAGCGAGAAAGCTGCTGCCATAGGTGATGGCGAGATTGTCATAGCTTCGTTTCCGCAGGGTATACAGCACCTTGGCCTTCGCATAGGTGTCACAATCCTCCAATATAGTATAGGAACCATCCTTTTCCACACTGACGATATGATAGACTCCATCATCCTGCAGGGAATTCTCCCTCGCATATGCCGCAACAGGGGTGGCAGCCAGTAAAAGACTCAGTATCAGGATGTATCGTTTCTTTTTTAACATGTCCAAAACCTCCGCAATAGCTTCATTATATCGTACAATCGTGTGCGTGACATGTGAAAGTGCATAATTTTATAGAAATTGTAAGATTTCATTGAGATAAAAATGCAGAGGGTAAAGCAGTTGACAGGAAAAACAGCAGCTACTATAATAGTAACGTACCAGGACACCCCCTGGGGGAGGTAAACGATGAACGATGAGCGAAAGAAAGCACTACAGAATCTGAAGACGGCGCGCGGACAGATCGACGGTATTATCCGAATGATCGAAGAAGGGCGCTATTGCATTGATATATCGAATCAGATATCCGCATCTACGGCACTGCTGAAAAAGGCAAATAAGCATATTCTGAGCGGACATTTGCACAGCTGTGTGGTAAATGCCATAGAACAGCAGGATGCACAGGAAAAAATCAGCGAGATCGAAGCTGTACTTGCAGCTCTGTTGAAATAGAGTAAAGGAGAACGATATGAACAAAACATATAAAATAGAAGGTATGCACTGTTCCGCCTGTGCTGCCGCAGTGGAAACCATATTAAAGCGTCAGCCTGCGGTGGAAGCAGCCAGTGTGAATCTAGTGATGGAGGAGGCTTCTGTCACCTTTGGCGATGGCTTTGATGAGAACAAGGCGAAGCAGGCGGTGGAAAAGGGCGGCTTCCTTATGAAGAACCGCGAGCAGGCGCATACGCAGAGCTACCGTGTGGAGGGAATGCATTGTGCTGCCTGCAGCGGTGCGGTGGAGCGTGTACTGAACCGTTTTGAAGAAATCGAGCAGGCGAGTGTGAATCTGGTAATGAACACTGTCAGTATCACCTATACAAAAAAGAATTTTACAGCCTGGGCAACTGCAGTTGAAAAAGCCGGCTTTACACTGCTGGATGAGGAGAAAAAAACCTATGTAATCGATGTGGACGGCATGACCTGTTCCTCCTGTAGTGCGGCATTGGAGCGTGCGTTAAAGAAGACAGCGGGCATTTCCTCTGTAGCGGTCAATCTGGTAACCAATACAGCGACTGTGGAGGCAGATCCGCATAGCATCAAGCTTTCAGAAATACTGGAAATTATAAGGAATACCGGCTATCAGGGAAGACTGCATGAGGAAACGCAGGAAACAGAGGTAAAGAAGGATTACGAGCGTGTGAAAATTTATACGACGCTTGTTCTCGCCTTTGTGCTACTGTATATCGGTATGTCGCATATGCTGGGAAATATCCGGCTTCCGCTGCCGGATATCATTCACTATGACACGCATCCATTCAATTTTGCATTCATCCAGTTTGTCCTTGCGACGCTGATTCTGCTTTTGGGGCGCCATTTCTTTACGAGAGGCTTTCAGGCTTTGTTTCATAAGGCGCCGAATATGGATACGCTGGTGGCAGTGGGTACCGGAAGTGCCTATCTGTATTCCCTGTATTCCCTGTTTTCCATTTTGCAGGGAAATATGCATGCGGTGCATAGCTTGTATTTTGAATCTGCCGGTGTTGTTGTGGCGCTGGTACAGTTTGGCAAGCATCTGGAAAGCATATCCAAGAAAAAGTCAACAGGTGCGATTTCCGCGCTCCTGCAGCTTCGTCCGACAACTGCCACACTTTTGCGGGATGGCAAGGAAGTAGTAATTCAGGCAGAGGAAATCAGTGTACAGGATGTCCTTGTTGTAAAGCCGGGAGAGCATATTCCGGTGGATGGCATTCTACAGGAGGGTCATGTGAATGTGGATGAAAGCATGCTAACAGGAGAAAGCATGCCGGTTGCCAAACAGCAGGGAGATCCTCTGATACAGGGAACGATTGCACTGGATGCCAGAATCGTTATGGTATGCAATGCAGTAGAGGAGGATACCACACTGGCGAAAATTATCCGCATGGTGGAGGATGCACAGGGTAAGAAGGCTCCGATTGCACGTATTGCGGATAGAATATCCTTATATTTCGTGCCGACTGTCATGGTGATTGCCTGTATTGCGGCCCTTCTCTGGTATATATCCACACAGGATTTCACCTTTGCGCTGACAATCTTTGTCAGTGTTCTGGTCATTGCCTGTCCCTGTGCCCTGGGGCTTGCGACACCAACCGCAATCATGGTGGGAACCGGCAAAGCCGCGCAGTTTGGTATTTTTATGAAAAGCGGGGAAGCACTGGAAACAGCAAGCAGTATCAATACGATCGTGTTCGATAAAACCGGTACACTGACGATTGGTAAGCCGGTCGTTACGGATATCGCCGCAGAGGATGCGTCCAAGCTGCTTCGCATAGGAGCATCCCTGGAGGCAGGAAGCCGGCATCCGCTGGCTGTCGCAATTTTGGAAAAAGCGAAGGAGCGTGATCTTACGGCGTATGATTTGGGACGCATTGAAACACATAACGGACGTGGATTAAGTGCATTCTGGAAGGATGAGGTCTGGTATGCAGGCAGCCGGAAATTCCTGGAGGAGGCAGGCGCTGCATGCGATGTATATGCGCAGCAGGAGCTTGCCTGGCTGAAGCAGGGGAAAACCGTTGTATGGATTGGTACAGCGAAGAAAATCTATGGAATCATCGCTATTGCGGATCAGTTGAAGCCGCAGACCGTTGATGTCATCCGCCGTCTACGTAACCAGCATATTGATGTGGTAATGCTGACGGGAGATAATGAAATTACAGCGAAGGCAATCGCTGAAACAGCCGGCATTTCCCATGTGATTGCACAGGTGCTTCCTGACCAGAAGGGAGAAGAAATAAAAAAACTGCAGGAGCAGGGAAATATCGTTGCCATGGTAGGAGACGGTATCAATGATGCTGTTGCCCTCACACAAAGCGAGGTCGGTATCGCCATCGGCAGCGGCAGTGATGTTGCAGTAGAAAGTGCGGATATCGTTCTGGTTAAGGATAACATTGAGGATGTGGAAACAGCGATTCGTCTGTCCAGGGCAGTCATACGCAATATCAAACAAAATCTGTTCTGGGCCTTCTTCTATAATTCCCTTGGTATACCGGTCGCGGCAGGTGTTCTCCATTTGCTTGGCGGGCCGCTGCTCTCTCCGGTATTTGCAGGTGCTGCGATGGCCTTCAGTTCGGTCAGTGTTGTCAGCAATGCCCTGCGCCTGCGTAATTTCAAATAATGCACAGAGTAATAGAACAGGGTGAAGAAAAAGCAGATCTGTACGCTTGCACAGCAGGACTATACAGTATTTCTACAGGAAACTGCAGGGGATGAAAAAATATTTGTGCTTTTTATGCAGAAAATGAAAATTTTAAGTGAAAAAGGCCGTGATATATAGTACAATAATCTTAATGAAAATTGAGGTGTACTATGGACTATAAAATTATTATTCTTGCCGTGATGATTACCATCGTATTGATTGTCGGCACACAGGTTTGGAAACAGAGAATTTTAAAGCAGCTGCTGAAAAATATGCAGCAGGGAGATTTCGATGCATATTTCAAGCGTCTGGATACCCTGAGCTGTAAGTACTTCTATCCTCCGTTTAATCGTGAATACATGCGTCTGAACGGGTATATTATGAAAGCGGACAAGAAGAAAATCGAGGAATGCTTCGATTTGATTCTCGGTATGCGCATGAATAAGAAGCAGGAGCTGGATGTTGTAATTAAGGCATTTTACTATTATCTGGATGAGGACAGCAGAGTGAAATGTAAAAAGCTGCTGGAACGTATGAAAACCATCGCGGATGAAAGCATTACACAGGAATGTCAGGTGATTTATGATATCCTGTTGGAAGAAAAGACCAGCTATATTGACGATATGGAAGAACAGCTGAAAAATGAAGAGCTGCAGGATGCACAGAAGGGGATGTTTCATTACATGCTCGCTCTGCAGTACAGCTATCTGAAGGATGAAAAGAAGAAGAAGGAGCATCTGCAGGCAGCTTCCCGTGATCTCAAGGGAACACCGTATGAAATGAAAATCAATGAGCTGATGAAAAAGAAGTAACACCAAAAATTTACCAGCATAGGCAGTATGTCAGAATCGGACATGCTGCTTTTTTTGTGGCTAAACAACAAGAAATGACAGCCGCAAAACGATTTTCATCATGCAGGAGTAAGACGCGATGAAGTGTTCGCGTGTGTCAGATAAGGCTTATTAAAGGAGCATGCTCCATTCATGAATTGGATGCGTTTACAGGCACAGCGTATAGCCGGATTCCTTGATATAACGGAAATTGTGTAAAGAGGCTTATAAATAGGGGAGAAATACGGTTTTATCCTTTCAGAATAAGGGGTTCTGGTGTAAAATAATAGTAGTATAAAATGCTTTTATCTTATGATGAACGTAATGCGGACAGGATGGTGCAGCTATTCTCAATAATCTCTTCTGCTTTCTGTTAAGAAGGATTACGCTTTTACAGCCTTTCAATTCTGCGTTCGTATGCAACATAAGGGTATGATAAGGATTAGGCGGCGTTACATCCCTGTTTGCCATACAGATCAGCGTCTTTTGTTATTGCAGCCTGTTTAAATGCTTTTGCATTTAACACTTATCATGCTTTTCTGATACAGGTACGCTATGATAGGAATGGCTTTGGCTGTGTGCTGTTTAAAGTAGAGGATGATTGCAGGATTGTGGAATGTGGATGTGCATGAAGGAGAGATAGATATGGGTGAAGACAATATAATGTTATGCGAGGGGCTTACAGAGCAATTAAAGGCTATGATTGCATATGCGCCATGGGCCTGTTATTTCTTGAAAAGGGATAAGGAGCTTACCATCCTGTATGGTAATGACGCTTTTTACACTTTGCTGAAGCAAACCCGTGATGATGTGCGATACAAATATAAAAACAGCCTGTCAGCACTGCTTTCTACTGAAAAGTTTTCCGAGGGATATCGCAGTGATAGTAAAATCAGTGAATTTCTGCATGATGCAGAGATTGATAATGAAACGCACAGGTTTTATACACAGCTAAAGCCGATGGAAGCAGAGGATGTGTATTGCTGTATGTCACTGGATGTAAGTAATTTTGTGCTTAATAAAACAAGAAAAGAGGATATGTTTCAGCTTTTGCATATTTTATTGAAGCAGCTTCGCCAGGAGGCCTTTGTAATAGACGTTAAAAATCAGATTGTTCATATGGTCAATCAGAAAAAATTTCTTGCCGGCTTTCCTGAAATGCTGACATACACTGCTTTCTTTTCTGAATATGCTGATAAAGCGCTGCCGTTGAGCGAGGCGGATCATGCCAGATTGCAACATGCGTATCATAAAACGATGCAGCAGCATGTCCGTACCATAAATGAAGTGAAGCTGACAAGTGGAGAATGGGTTCGTTTGCAGTTTTGCAGCTATGAGAAAAAAGAGGATGGGGAAGCTGTTATCATGGGCTTTATCGAGGACATCTCCAAAGAAAAGCTGGAATATGTAACGTATCTTAAGGAAACACAATTTTATCATATGCTGCTTTCAGAGAAGCAGGCCTATGGACATATCAATATAACGCAGGATCAGTTTTACGGTATGGGAGGAATCTGGAATCTATACAATGAGCTGAGCGAAAAGCTGACGTATACACAATTATATACACGCTTTATTCATAAGGTTGTACATCCGGAGGATCGAAGAAGCTATATGGAGCTGATGGACCGCAGTAATCTCACGCAGTCCTATGAGAACGGAATCACCCGGTTGAAATATGAATTTCGAAGAATCATCGAACAGAATAAAATGATGTGGATGGAAATAGAAATTCTGCTGTTTAAAGAACCGCTTCAGAATGAATTGATGGCGCTGATGTATTTGACAGATATCGATGAACGCAAGAAAAGCAGCTTTCAGCTTCGTTATGAATCTGAATTTGATCAGCTTACCGACGTATACAACAAAAAAAGCGCGGAAACCAAAATCATGCAGTGTCTGCGCAAGCAAACGGAGGATTTGCGTGCCTTTCTAATTCTGGATCTCGATAATTTTAAAGAGATCAATGACAGCTTTGGACATAAGGCAGGGGATGAAATCCTGATACTGTTTGCTTCCCAGCTAAAGGCGGTCTTTCATGAGAACTGTATCGTTGGACGCTTTGGCGGTGATGAGTTCATCGTTTTTATGAAGCAGATAGCATCTGATCAGGAGATTGATGAAGCATTATTGAAGCTTTATCAGAAGCTGCAGGAGGAAAAGCTGTACGATATTAAGTTTAGTGCCGGCATTACGCTTGTAAAAGGCAGCAGTGATTATGAAACTGTATTCGCACAGGCTGATAAGACACTGTATCAGGTGAAAAATTCACAAAAGGGTGTTTACCAGTATTATAACCGAACGCTCAGCTCCATACCGGACATCCGGGAAGGAATTGCAGAAAAGACAGAGGGTACAGGGCTTAGCTATGAGAATCTGGAATTGCTGGAAAAAAAGGACTTTGACACCTATCTGGGGGAGGTGGGCGATATCGCCTATCTCGTTGACCCGGATACCTATGATCTGTTATTGGGGAATACGGCCTTTTATGATCGCGTCGGGCTTACAAAAAGCCAGTGCCGTGATAAGAAATGCTATGAAATCATGCATCGGCGGAAAACTCCCTGTCCGTTTTGTGCAAGGGCGAACTGGTCAAGAGATAAGTTTTATTTATGGAAGGATATGAATACGGCACTGGAACAGGAATTTCTTATTAAAAATAAGCTGATACTGTGGAAGCAGCAGGTAGTGCTGCTGGCAATCGCTGTAGATATTTCCAATGATAAAAGCATTGTCGATTCTCTGGAAAGCCATGCGACGGAAAGTCATTTTCTGCTCAGCGGTATCCAGCATATGCAGGAATGCGTGAATTTTGATGATGCGATGCAGAGCATTCTGGAAACGATCTGTCATTTTTTTAAGGCGCATCATGCCGGAATCTGGATAATGGATGAGCAAAGCGGTCTTTACACGCTAAAAAGTGAATGGATCGGCTGCTATTCCAAGGACGTATGGACGTTGTGTGAGGAGGAGGTGGCGGTACTCAGTGCATGGCTGAGTGCACAGAAGTGGAACCAGCCGATAAAGCTGGAAAATCCGCAGGCGATGATTGGAGAGTCCTTTGATATGTATCAGCTGATGCAGAGTCATCATGTGGAAAACCAGCACTGGATACATCTGGAGGAGCATGGTGAGGAGTTTGGCTGTCTGGTCATAAATAACACCAATGCCAACTTTCAGAATGTGTCCTTTCTGGAATCCTTATCCGGCTTTATCGTAAATGAAATCAAACGGCACCGTCTGCTGCAGGCTACGCTGCATGCCAATCATTATGACCTGTTGACAGATGTTTTGAATAGAAACAGCTATGAAAATAATTTATCACGTTATCAATCCGATGTGGTGCATTCCCTTGGGGTGATTGTAGCTAATATTGATAATCTTAAAAAAATCAATGAGGATTACGGTACCGTTACCGGTGATCAGTATATCCGTCATTTGGCTAATTTGATGAAAATGATTTTTACACAATCGGATATCTATCGTTTTAATGGGGATGAATTTCTGCTTGTCGCGATAAATTGTGAAAAGGCTGTGTTGGAGCATAAGGTTCAAATGCTGAAGGAGAAAATCGAGAAAAATGAAAATTTCAGTGTATCTCTGGGCTTTTCCTGGGACAGCGTGGAATGTGATGTAACAGCGTTGATACATACTGCGGACACTGTGATGAAGCTAAATAAAAAGCGTCATTATGATGAGCTGCACGGTAGTGATGATATGCAGCACCGCCAGCTGCTTAGAAATCTGACAAAGCGTATCCAAAAAGGTGAGTATGTGGTTTACCTGCAGCCGAAGTATCATTTGAAAAGTCATATGGGAATCGGTGCAGAAGCATTGATTCGTCAAAAGCATCCGGAATTCGGTATCCTGCCACCTTCTGAATTTATCCCTGTATTGGAATCCAACGGGGTGATTCGATATATAGATCTTTTCGTTTTTGAGGAGGTATGCAAGCTCTTACAGAAATGGCAGCGGGATGATATGGTCGTATCTCTGAATTTTTCCAGAATCACACTGATGGAGGATGATATAATCAACAGTATGAAGAAAATTCTGGATATGTATGATTTTCCAAGACAATGCCTGGAAATCGAAATGACAGAGAGTACCATGGAAAATTGTTCCGCTATGGTTTATAAAACCGTACAGGAAATCCGGCAGCTTGGCTTACGTATCTCGCTGGATGATTTCGGTATCCGCTACAGTAATCTGTCAGTTTTAAATGATATTCATTTTGATACGCTGAAGCTGGATAAGAGCCTGATTAAAACGCTGGTAAATGAGCAAAGAAGCCGTATTATCCTGCGCAATATCATCCAGATGTGCAGAGATTTGGATATTGAAATGATTGCGGAGGGTGTGGAAACCAGCCGTCAGGAGGATATTCTGAAAACACTTGATTGTCCAAACGGACAGGGATACCTGTTTGCCCGGCCGATTCCGGTGGATACGTTTGAAGATCATTATATTTTGCATCAAACATAGCAGCCTTCCTGCGGATTCTTGTTTTCGTTTCTGGTTGCTTTGAGATGTTTTACATTCTGGAGGATACAGTGATAATTCTCATGAGAGTTCATACCTTTCTATATATAACAAAGCATAGAGCAAGGAAAAAGCTTCTTCCAGTTGCATAATGTCATGGATCGAATGAAAGGATTATTAAAAAAAATTCATACATTAGCTGTATTACAGGCATATGTAATTTTGAAGTTTATGCTTTCTACATTTACATAGGAATCCATATCTTATATTATTATATATGAGTAAAGAGCTGTCATTGTTGTATACGTATCAATATAATGACAGCTTTTTTTGATAAGGAGGCCATTTATATGCAAAATACAGTTAAAAGATTCGTGATGCAGAATTCACTGGAGCGTAATGAAAAAATTTGGTATATTGATTTAGTGAGTGAAATAGGCGAGTTGGGCAAAGAGATTTTGAAAGAAACAGATTATGGGAAAAAGGATTATGCTTTGAATGAAACAAGTGTGGAAGAAATGGGAGATTGTTTATTTTCTCTATTGGGATTATGCTGTGAAATGAATATAGAGGCAGAGAAAGCATTAAAGGCTGCATTAAGTAAGTATCAAAAGCGAAAGGAATGTAAAGGAGATATTGGATCAAATAATTAAATGGAAATGTGAAGAAGTATGTGTAAGTACATGAGGGAATGTGAAGAAGCATGTGTAAGTAAAACCAGATTTCGATATGTAGGTGACGAATCAGGAAATTTAGATTTTTATTATACTTTTTAAATTTTTAAACTGCACTTCAATGCTTGTATAATTGAGATTATGGGGTGTAGCTTTTCACTATTCTTCCATGTTCATTATCTTTTATTGCTTGTCATATTTTTTGATAGCTGTTGACAATGTATCCTTGATGTTCTTTGCTTCTTCCATAGTTTATTATTATGTATATCTGTATGTTTTCTATCTGAAATGTGTGAAAAGAGCAGACATCCTTTTTATAAGGGTACATGGTTCTTTTTATATCCGATGTGTGAGGATAAAGGCTTACGCTTTTTCCTATGCAAGTATGGCCTTGCTCTGACTGCTATAGAATGCATATGGCAGTGCCATTTTGCTGAATTATAATGTCTGTTATTGGATATCGCAGGTATCACTGCGATACCTGTACAGCGTGTGATACGGTTGTGTTTGCACACTTTTGTTTTCAGTCATTTAAGTTGCGTAAAAGCTGAGATTTCCCCTATACTAATATAAGATAGGTGGTATGTATATGAAGATACAGAAAAGAGATGGACAGCTTCAGGAATTTGAAGGAGAAAAAATTGCACAGGCAATTAGAAAGGCATTTCGCAGTACGAATACAGAAATAGAGGAAGCGGTACTGCAGGAAATCATAGCGGATATAACAGAGGCAGCCATATCCAATGAGCAGCTGCTCAGTGTCGAGGTCGTGCAGGATCTTGTGGAAGAAGAGCTGATGCAGCATCAGTATTATAAGGAAGCAAAGAGCTATATTTTGTACCGGCAGAAGCGCAATGAATCCAGACAGGTGCTGCATGATCTGGTGCAGGCAGTACAGCAGGAGGAGCTTGGTACCGTTCTGGCAGATATTCAGCAGACATATCGTGAGGAGGTCTATGATCTTCGCAATCTGCTTATGAAATTTCATTCCTTTTTGAAAGAGGATATGAGAAGGGATGAGCGTTTGCGTATGCTGATCAAGGCCAGTGTGGAGCTGATCAGCAAGGAAGCACCGAAATGGGAATATATCGCCTCCCGTTTTCTTTCCTATGAGCTGCATGAGGAAATCAGTGCCCGTATGCAGAAGCTGGAGCTTTCCCGGTTCAGTAACAAGCTGAAGTACCTGGAGGAGCAGGGATATTATGGAGATTATATCCGCAAGGCTTACAGCGATGCTGAAATAGATGAGCTTGGCGCATATCTGAAGGATGAGCGGGATGCCCTGTTTACGTATAGCGGCCTGGAGCTTGTGAAAAAACGCTATCTGATGTGTTCTCATTCCCATGAGGTACTGGAAACACCACAGGAGATGTTTATGGGTATCGCTATGCATCTGGCAATGCCAGAAAAAGAGCGTGTATACTGGGCAAAACAGATATATGACATTCTCTCCCAGCTGCAGGTGACCATGGCGACACCAACCATGTCCAATGCCCGCAAGCCGTATCATCAGCTATCCAGCTGCTTCATCGATACAGTGGAGGATACGCTAAATAATATTTACAAGAGCATTGATAATTTTGCACAGGTATCCAAATACGGCGGCGGTATGGGACTGTATTTTGGAAAGGTGCGTGCCAATGGCAGTGATATCCGCGGATTTGAGGGCGCAGCAGGCGGTGTGATCCGCTGGATCAAGCTGGTAAATGATACCGCAACAGCAGTAGACCAGCTGGGTGTGCGTCAAGGGGCAGTTGCCGTCTATCTGGATGCTTGGCATAAGGATTTACCGGAGTTTTTGAATCTGCGCACAAATAACGGGGATGACCGTATGAAGGCACATGATGTGTTTCCGGCGGTGTGCTATCCGGATTTATTCTGGAAGATGGCGAAGGAGGACTTAAATGCGACCTGGTATCTGATGTGCCCGCATGAAATTCATAAAATAAAAGGCTATCACCTGGAGGATTTCTATGGTGAGGAATGGGAGGAGCGTTATTTTGACTGTGTGCAGGATCCCCGCGTTCCAAAGCGTGCCATGGTGTTAAAGGACTTAGTGCGTTTGATACTGAAGTCCGCTGTAGAAACAGGAACACCGTTTACATTTAATCGTGATCATGTGAACCGTATGAATCCCAATTCTCATGCCGGCATGATTTACTGCAGCAATCTCTGTACGGAAATTGCACAAAACATGAAGGCGCTGGAGCTGGAGGAAAGCCGCATCGTGGAAGTGAATGGTGAAACGATCGTTGTGAATGAGAGTAAGTCGGGGGATTTTGTTGTTTGTAATCTTGCCAGTCTGTCTCTTGGAAATATCGATGTAAATAAGGATGAGGAGCTGTCGCATATTATTCACGTCATCGTCCGTGCGCTGGATAATGTCATCGATCTGAATTATTATCCGATTCCCTATGCGAAAATAACCAATCGAAAATACCGCCCAATCGGCCTTGGTGTCAGCGGCTATCATCATATGCTGGTGAAGCAGGGATTGCGTTTTGAATCAGAAGAGCATTTACAGTTTACTGATGCCTTATTTGAAAAAATCAATTACTATGCTATTCAGGCAAGCAGTGAGCTGGCAAAGGAAAAGGGAAGCTATCAGGAATTTACGGGAAGCGACTGGCAAAGCGGTGCCTATTTTACAAAGCGCAGCTATGTGTCCGATTCCTGGAAGCAGCTGGAAGCACTGGTGCAAAAGCAGGGAATGCGCAATGCATGGCTCATGGCAATCGCACCGACCAGTTCCACCTCCATCATTGCCGGTACTACGGCCGGTGTGGATCCGATTATGAATAAGTATTTTCTGGAGGAAAAAAAGGGCAGTATGATTGCCCGTGTTGCACCGGATCTGGATGCAAAGACCTTCTGGCTGTATAAAAATGCACATCTGATCGATCAGGAATGGGTAGTGCGCGCAGCTGGAATCCGGCAGCGTCATATTGATCAGGCACAATCTGTCAATCTGTACATTACCAATGAGTTTACACTGCGGCAGGTTCTGATGCTGTATATTCATGCCTGGGAATATGGGGTGAAAACGATATACTATGTCCGCAGCAAGTCACTGGAGGTTGAGGAATGCGAATCCTGTGCATCCTAGAAGGGAGAAGCTATGAGTGATTTATTAAGAAAACCGTTATTTAATGAGCATGGGGACTGCGAGGTAGGTAAGCGCCGCATGATCAATGGGAATACAACCAATCTGAATGATTTTAATAATATGAAATACACCTGGGTATCGGACTGGTACCGGCAGGCGATGAATAATTTTTGGATACCTGAGGAAATCAATCTGAATCAGGATGTTAAGGATTATCGCCGGCTGCATGAGGCAGAGAAAACCGCGTATGACAAAACGCTGTCCTTTCTGATTTTTCTGGATTCCATCCAGACAGCAAACTTACCCAATGTCGGTGAATATGTAACAGCCAACGAGGTCAATCTGTGTCTGACAATACAGGCTTTTCAGGAGGCTGTGCATTCCCAGAGCTACAGCTATATGCTGGATTCCATCTGTTCCCCGCAGGAGCGCAATGATATTTTGTATCAGTGGAAGGACGATGAGCGTCTGTTAAACAGAAATAAGTTCATAGGGGATTTGTATAATGACTTTCAGGAGCATAAAGACGGTCTGCATCTGATGAAAACGATGATGGCGAATTATATTCTGGAGGGTATTTACTTTTATTCCGGCTTTATGTTTTTCTATAATCTGGGAAGAATGGGGAAAATGCCTGGCTCCGTACAGGAAATCCGCTATATCAACCGGGATGAAAATACGCATCTCTGGCTGTTTCGCTCGATGATTTTAGAACTGCAGAAGGAAGAACCGCACCTGTTTACAGAGGAGCTGATTCAGGAGTATAAGGATATGCTGCGCCATGGTGTGGAGGAGGAAATCCGCTGGGGAGAATATGTTATCGGAAATAACATCGAAGGTCTGACGATGGAGATGGTGTCTGATTATATTCATTACCTGGGAAATCTTCGCAGCAATTCACTGGGCTTCGGTCCTCTGTATGAGGGCTTTGAAAGTGAGCCGAAATCTATGGAGTGGGTGTCAATGTATGCGAATGCGAATCTGATTAAAACGGATTTCTTTGAAGCACGTTCCTCAGCATATGCGAAAAGCAGTGCGCTGGTGGATGATCTATAATTCGTTATTTACAAAAGCAGCCTAGCTGTACATTCTTATGAAAGTGTGAGTGTAAGAAAAAATACAGGCAGTGTTTGTATAGTGATATGCTGTGATTGATAATGAAAACGACGTGTCGTAAACTATGATTTTAGAATGAAATACAGATGCTGACCGTTATATTTTTATGAAGGTGTACAGGTCTGTATTAGACTGTATAAGAACAAGGCTATACGAGAAAGGGGATATCCAATCTCCTTTTTTGTTGCTTTTTGGAATCAATTTATTCTAACAGACTTCTACATGACTGTATTTCATCCACTGTAATGAATTGTATAAGGTATAATTCCATTGAACATAAAATAAACATACAAGGATGAAATCATATGGTGAGCAAATGAATTGTTTCTACAGTTAGCCTATGGTAATATTTTTGTAGTTACATTAGGTCAAGGAGGTCATGTTATGAACTATGTATATGCATCCCGTATGGGGAAAACAGAAAAATTGATACAGAAGCTTGCAATTCATGCGATGAAAATAGAAAACGGTACTGAGAAGGCTGAGGGAGATTTTATCCTGTTCACCTATACGGATGGAAATGGCATTGTTCCAAAAGCTGTAGAAAGTTTTCTTGAGCTTAACGGCGGCAGACTGAAGGGGGTTATTGCTGGAGGAAGCAAAGAACGGCATGCCGCAACGTTTGGCTGGGCAGGAGATGTGATTGCTGAGAAATATCATGTACCATGCCTGTATAAGGTAGATGGCGAAGGTAGTGAAGAAGATGTTGTAAATATCAAGAAGGTAATCCGATAGGATTGCTTTTCTTATGAGATTGAACGCTTAAATAAAAGGAAGTTTGTTCTTACTGAGCATATTTTATCTTTCGCGGTCATCATTCTTTCACTTTTTTTATTTGCGTGGTATATTATGGTTAGATTTGGGTAACATATAGTAACAACCCATGCAAAGGAGGCTTTCTAATGAGTGAGAAAAGAAAAATCGTACTGGTTGGTACCGGCTTTGTCGGTATGAGCATGGCATATAGCTTTTTGAGTACCGGAGGAATTGATGAACTGGTGCTGATTGACGTAGCGAAGGAAAAAGCAGTCGGCGAGGCGATGGATTTACAGCATGGTCTGCCGTATGCCAGAGGAAAGATGGATATTTATGCAGGAGATTATGAGGATTGCAGAGATGCCAGTGTCGTTGTTATTACCGCTGGTGCAGCACAGAAGCCGGAGGAAACACGTCTTGATTTAACGGCAAAAAATGCAAGAATCATGAAAAGTGTCGTAGAGAGTATTATGACAAGTAGCTTCGATGGTATCCTTGTTGTTGCAAGCAATCCGGTGGATGGTATGACCTATCTAGCACAAAAGGTGAGCGGACTGCCAAAGGAGCGTGTAATCGGTTCCGGAACGATCCTTGACACGGCGCGTTTACGCTATATGATGAGTGAATATTTAGATGTTTCCAGCTCCAACATCCATGCATACATTATGGGGGAGCATGGAGACTCCAGCTTTGTACCCTGGACACATGCCTATGTAGGCAGTAAGTCACTGCTGGAGCTGCTGGATGAACAGGGAAAGCCGTTATCCGATCTGCATGATATTTATACGAATGTCCAGCAGGCGGCTTATGAAATTATCAATCGGAAAAAGGCAACCTTCTATGGAATCGGGTTATCCTTAAACCGTCTTGTGCATGCAATCCTGGATGATGAAAATGTGATTCTGACTATTTCTGCCTATCAGGAGGGCGAATATGGACAGAAGGGTCTGTATATCGGAGTACCTGCTGTTGTCAACCGTCAGGGAATTCGTGAAGTCATCCGTTTAAAGCTGAATGAGGTTGATCAGGCAAAATTTAATGCCAGCTGCGATACGTTAAAGGGTATCAATCGTGATGTGATAGATCCACTCCTTTAATTCAGACAGTTTTCTGCAGGGGATAAGGAAATGATTGGCATTTTCTTATCTCCTTTTTTATGGTAAAGTTAAAAGGAAAAGAATATCTGGAGGTTATATTGTTTATGAATGAAAAAAGAAAAATCGTATTGGTTGGCTGTGGCTTTGTCGGCATGAGCATGGCATACAGCTTTCTGAATACCGGTGGTATCGATGAACTGGTACTGATCGATGTGGATCAGGAAAAGGCCATTGGTGAGGCGATGGATTTGCAGCATGGATTGCCTTATGCCAGAGGAAAAATGAGCATTCGTGCAGGTGGCTATGAGGAGTGTCAGGATGCGGCTGTCGTTGTCATCACAGCAGGCGTTACACAGAAGCCGACAGAGACCCGCTTGGATCTTACCGCAAGAGATACGGTAATCATCAAAAGTGTTACCGAACAAATTATGTCCAGCGGCTTTGACGGTATTCTGGTCGTTGCGTCCAATCCGGTGGATGCGATGACCTATGTCGCACAAAAGGTAAGCGGGCTGCCAAAGGAGCGTGTCATCGGCTCCGGAACAATTTTGGATACGGCACGTCTGCGTTATATGATGAGTGAATATCTGAATGTTTCAACAAGCAATATTCACGCCTATATCATGGGAGAGCATGGAGATTCCAGCTTTGTACCATGGACAAACGCGTATGTCGGGTGTAAGAATCTGCTGGATTTACTGGATGAAAAGGGCAGAGCTTTATCCGATCTGCACGACATTTATACGAATGTCCAGCAGGCCGGTTATGAAATTGTGAAGCGTAAACGCTCTACCTATTACGGTATTGGCCTTTCCCTGAATCGTCTGGTACATGCGATTCTGGATGATGAAAATGTCATTCTTACGGTATCTGCTTATCAGAATCGTGAATATGGTCAGGAGGGCTTGTATATCGGTGTGCCTGCTGTCGTCAACCGTAAGGGAATCCGTGAAATCGTCAGACTGGATCTGAATGAAGTGGATCAGGCAAAGTTCAATCAAAGCTGTGAAACGATTCGGGATATCAATACCCATGCAGTTGACCCGCTGCTGTAAAACAAAAGAAAAAATGATTTGAAGGAACGCCATGTGCATGGATATGAAGCATCCATGTTGGTTTTCCTTTTTTTTGCCTTGAATAACCGGCTGTATATTATGAAAAAGCATAGGATTTTATAAATACCAGTATGTTAAGAAAGCAAATGCAAAGCAACATTTATTTTATAAAGATGCTGATTTGTTTGTATTATTAACATTATGGTAGCCGCCAGCTTCGAGTATCTAATAAGAGGCCAAAAGAGTTTCTTAAAATATTTTCCATTAACATATATAACTACCGATATCCTGGGGCTTACTACTGAATCGTAAAACGTTTTTGCAATATCATAATATAATGCGTTGACTTTATGATTTTCACACGCATTTATGAGAACCTTGTTTCCGCAGTGGCCTCTACATTTAACACCTCCTTC
>OAVH01000726.1_pt1 | contig 22220 bp, 22 predicted proteins | sample 1495281 | NCBI WGS metagenome assembly OAVH01 (sample SAMEA2580082, study PRJEB22360) | human gut metagenome | biome: human gut; feature: human-associated habitat; material: faeces | place: Denmark | collected 2008/2010
CTATGAAGTATTACCCTCATAGCGTGATGTTTGTGCGTCAACGTGTCGCACCAAAAATGTTCTCAATCTCACGGCTTGCAAGAAGATCCTTAATATTCTGGGTGATACCGGTCGGGATACCTCCCCATTTACGGAACCTCTTCCAAATCTCCACACTGTAGGCTGCCGTCTGCTCTTCCTTTAAAAGCAGATGGAACTCATCAATATAGTACCGGGTCGATTTATGGGCGGAACGGTTGACCGTTACCCTGTTCCATACCTGGTCCTGGACGATGAGCATCCCGATCTTTTTCAGCTGTTTTCCCAGCTCCTTAATGTCAAAGCAGACAATCCGGTTATTGATATCCACGTTTGTACGGTGGTTGAACACATTCAATGAACCGATAACATAAATTTCCAGTGCGGTTGCCAGCCGCTGTGCCTCCGGTTCATCCTGCCCACGGAGCAGGTCATACAGATCCTGAAGGATCGGCATCTTCTCCGGTACCGGATCGGAAAGATATTCCTGATATACAAGACGCACGCACCGGTCAATGATGGTCTTTTCCACCGGTTCCAGACCGCTCTTTCCTCCCACGATCAGCTCACAAAGAGACAAAATAAAATCCGATTTCAGTGATAACGGATTATCCTCCTCGGAATAGTTAAGGTTTAAGTCCATCGGGTTGATATACTGGGTCGATACCGGGGAGATACGGACTACCTGCCCATGCAGTGCCTGCACCAGCGGGTAATACTCTGCTTCCGGGTCGCAGATGATAATGTCATCTTCCGTAATGAGGAAGCAGTTTGTAATCTCTCTTTTTGCGGAAAAGGATTTCCCGGAACCCGGAGTACCTAAAATTAATCCGTTGGGGTTCTTTAACCTTTTCCTGTCTACCATGATCATGTTGTTGGACAACGCATTCAGACCATAATAAAGGGCTTCCCCTCCCTGGAACAGTTCCTGTGTCGTAAATGGCACAAAGATTGCTGTTGCCGAGGTGGTAAGCCCACGCTGGATTTCGATTCTGTTTACTCCCAACGGGATACAGGACATCAGTCCCGCTTCCTGCTGGTAATCCAAAGGACGCAGGGAACAGTTATACTTCTGTGCGATGCCCTGCACCTGGAAAATGTTGTTGTCCAGTTTCTGCCTTTTCTTTGCCGTATTCATCACAAGGACGGTGACAAGGAACATCCTCTCATTCCTGGACTGGAGGTCTTCCAGAAGATTTTTCGCTTCTTCTCCATAGGTCACAAGGTCGGACGGCAGCACATCCATGTCATAACCGGAGCGTACTGCCCGCTTCTGCTCCTCAATCTTCATCTTGTCCAAATCAGAGATTTTGCACTTGATCATTTTGATGGCAGAGGTCTGGTCAATGGACTGGATATGGATATTCACATTGATACTCTCATCCACATCCAGAAAATCCGCCAGCATTCGGTCAGTCAGTTCGGGTGCGAGGATCTGCAGGTAGCTGACGCTTCCCAGTGTCTTTCCCATCATAAAGGAAGAATTCTTTGAGAAGTGAAAGGATGTCGGTGCGATAAAATCCTTTGTCTTAAGCCCCGTCTGTGGAAGCATCTTATAATTGAACCGAAACGGCTCGATCCTGTCCTGGTTGAACACATGGTACATAATCTCAAGACGCTCCACCCCGTTCAATGGATGAGCCTGTGCCCCAAGCACTTTAAAGTTGTTGAGGATATCTGCCTCAATCCGCTCAAGCCTAGGTCTTGCCACCTTTAAGCTCTCCGCTTCAATCCCGAACGTGATATACTTTGTCTTCACCAGACCATTATTTCCTTTGGACAGCTGGTTTTTTAACATCGTCCGGTATTCTTCCCGGATCTCGTTGAAATCATCGTTCTGGTCCGGAATATCAATGCTCTTTTCAAACTCTGCCACATCCACCTGCTGGTTAATAAAAGACAGCTGCACACTGATGGACGAGTCAAAGTAATTCAGGAAATCACAGTAATTTTCAAAGATCGTGGTCTTATCCTCATTCAGGGCAAGCTGGTAATTGATATCGTAAAACTGTACGGTTTTGGAAAAAAAGTTCTTCGATACCTGGCAGATGCCATCCGCAAACATCCGCTGGTACGGGATGCTCTGCCGGGCAGTATGGGGAATGTTCTTCTGCCGTTTCCTTTCTTTCTCCTGTTTCTTCCTAAGCTTTTCCTTTTCCCTTTCCTTTTTGTCGTTTCTTTTTCTTCTTTCCTGACGGTTTTTTCTTGCCGCCGCCTCCAGGCACTGCTGCTGTGCCTGTTTCTTCTTTTTTGCCATCCGGCACACCCTCCTTCTTTACGAGGGAATCCACCGCCTGATAGAAATTCTCCGTCTTGTATGGGCGTTTCGCCGGACAGAGGAATTTCTGACGGATGATATTTCCCATCACTTTTTCAAAAGGGAGACCGTCTTTTTCATACATTGCCATAAAGAAAAATGGCAGCATGACAGTTACCATAAAGATCGCTGACACACTGGAACCAAGGGGTTTCTTTGCCAGCAAGTATAACGGGACTCCCACTACTGCGGCAAGAGAAAAAAAGATCAGCTGCCGCTTTGTCAGGTTCAATGCTACTTTTGTCTTGACCTTTGTAAGGTCTTTGGGTACTGGTACATATGCCATAGGTAGTACTCCTTTCTTTTCCTGCCCATCAGTGGGCATTGAATATTGATTTACTGAGGCTTCCGGTCTTAAACAGTGAAAATGCCAGTACGACCGTATATGCCGCCACTGAAAACATTGCCCCATGCAGGTTCGTGGATATGGTCATCGCATTGACCAGTACGGAATATATACCGACACAGACCAGCATGAAGAATCCCTGAAATGCCAGGGCGAACAAGCCTTTCAAATAGTTGTTCCCGATATTGCCCCATTCCTTATTGGTCATGGTGGCAAACGGGATCGGTGCCACGGAAGTATAAAGGTAGATCTCAATCATCCTGCCATACATGATCACCGTGATAATCACGGAGAGGATGCTCATGGTAAGGCTGATGAGAAGTGTTTCCATTGCCAGTAAAAACAGTTCCCCGATCTCCATGTCTTCCAGAGATTCTGTCAGGGTAGCAATGGCGGCAGAAGCATCCACCGCCGTACTTCCGGAGATCACACCGGCTGCACCATTTACGATGTGCTGCCCCACATCAAATACCGCCATTGTAATATTAAATGTGTTCGTCACAAGGTAAATCGCCACATATGCCTTAAAGATCCAGAGGAAAATGTTGTAGGTTTCAAACTCATGGAAGTTATTCTTCTGTGTGACCATCGTGATCAGCTCATAACAAAGCACGAACGTGATGATCAGACCGGCGATGGGCACGATCACCGTCTGGGACAGGTTCTGGATGAGGTTAAAAACCCCTGCGTTCCATCCCTGCGGGGTCTGCCCGACCTGACTGGCAATCGTTCCCACCTTATCATTGACCTCCACAAACATCCCTTCCAGACCATTCTGGATCATCCCGATAAGGATCTCCTTGATGGCTTCCGTGATTCGTTCGATAATGGTGTTCATCCATTACCCCATTAACCGAACAGTGTTGCCAGCTGGGGAATCAGGGTAGTTCCCAGCAGCATGATTCCTGCTCCTGCCATGAGCTGTATAATGCCAAATATGAGAAAATTTTTGCCCGAATGGGCTTGAAATTGATAAAAAAATGATAGATTAGAAATATCTTATGGAGCTGGAACCTCTTTCGATGGTTCCAAGCTCCGGTATTGGACTTAAATTAAAATGAATTTCCATTTCCACCGCATGGGAATTGTTGCTTTCATCATCCTGCGGCTCTGAAATAACAATCTTGCTGATCAGCCGGTTCAGTATATTGGCATCCAGTTCTGTGATGTCTGTATAGCTGCCTATATCTTCTGCCCACTGTTGAGACTGGGCATCCAGCTTTTCTTCTGCATCCAGCAGTTTCTGATTTTTTACAAGCTCCTGTTTGATCTCAGACTGCTCTTTCTGTGTTTTCTCCAGCATCTTATCAAAAGTAGCTTCTGAAATCTTTTCACTGATCAGGTCATCATAAAGGCGGGCAATCAACCGGTCAAGTGACTCCAGCCTGTCTTTCTGTTTCGCTGCCAGTTTTTCAATACTGTCCCTGTGATCCTGTTCGTCCTCATAGCAAAGTTCCCGGACACGTTCTTCCATATCCTCACATCCGCCGACGGCAATTCTGGCACATTCACGGATTTTGGAAAGTACTGCATCGTACAGATCATCTGCATCCACCCGATGCTGGCTGCAGTGTGCTTTTCCCTTGTGGATGTAAGTGGAACAGCTGTAGATCTCACGTGGGTCTTTGCTGTTGGTTTTGCGGATGGTTAATGCCCCTCCGCACTCCGCACAGCGAAGCAGTCCCGCAAAAATGCTGTATTCCCCGGTGGTATTCTGCCTTTTCCTTGATTTTATTTTCGCCTGTACCAGTTCAAAGGTATCCCTTGAAATAATCGGTTCATGGGTATCTTCCACTGTGATCCATTCATCCGGTGCCTTGTCTCCCTGTGAGCCGATTTTAAACCGGTAATACCTCTTCTGGGATGCCATATCCCCACAGTAGACCGGATTCCGGAGCAAGTCTTTCAGGTACGATTCATCCCAGACATATTTCCCGTTTTCCGGGTCTTTCTGCTCCCATTTGGTGTAATAAGTACGGTTTCCCCGTTTCCGGTGCCACCATGACGGGCAAGGGACTTTCTGGCGCTCCAGCTCCCGGGAAATATAATTGATTCCCCGTCCGTCCACCGCCCACTGGAAGATCTTCCTGACAATGGGTGCCGTCTCCTCATCTATCAGGAGATGCCCTTTTTCGTCCGGATCTTTTAAATACCCCAAAGGCGGAACCACACCGGTAAACTTGCCTTTCGTTGCCTGCAGATGGTAAGAAGCATGTACTTTCTTGGAAATATCCCTTGAATACATCTCATTCAGTACGTTCTTAAATGGAGCGATCTCATTATCCCCGGCATATGTGTCAACGTTATCATACAGTGCCACATACCGGACACCATGCTTCGGGAAAAATTCTTCCATCAGATACCCCGTCTGTACGTGGTTCCTTCCCAGACGGCTCTGGTCTTTCGTGATTACCAGATTGACCAGGCCTTTTTCACATGCCTGCAAAAGCCTCTGTAAATCCGGACGTTCCGTGTTCAATCCGGTATACCCATCATCCTGAAATACCCCTACAATCTGCCATCCCTGCGAATTGCAGTAATTCGTCAGGATATCCCTCTGGTTGGAAATACTGGCACTCTCGCCATTCAGTTCATCATCCTTGGAAAGCCTGCAGTAAATACCGACTCTCCATGTATCACAGTTTTCTTTTCGTCTGCTGTTTTGATACATCATTGCGTTGTTCATCTGATACCTCCGTTCCTTTCGCACATCCTACGCAGATTTCAGATTACTGAACTCATGTTCATTATAATCCTTATCTTTCATTTTTGCAAGATAATCTTTCCTTTTCGTTTCCTTTATTTTCTGTGCGATCACCTCTGCAAAGACCTGCGAAGCATCCTGATCGCCATCAAAAAACACCTTGATATTTACAATCTTATTTTTCGCTGCCATAAAAATCCCCTCCATTTTCTGCATAAAAAAAGCAGCTCACCCATATTTCATAGGCTAACTGCTCAATCACTGGCTACATATTTTTTTCTTAATCAAATAATCTCCGACGGATTTATGAAAATATAATGAATTTTCGATTTTTCGTTGATAAAAAATCAGATTAGTGGTACATTAGATATAGAAAGAGCACCCACTCCAAAGTGGATGCCTCTCGAGATGGTTATTTGTCCTTACGGACACCGCCTATCCTGTTGGCCGACAGGATAGGCATTTTTATTTCTTCTTGTGCTTTCTGTCAAGAAAGGCAAGAAACGCAACAATCAAGCTGCCAAAGGCAATCAACAAAGTCAATATGCCGATGACAAGAGACAAAATCTCATAAGCTGTCATAATCACGCACCTCCCTTCCTTTTTATTCCGTCACCATAAAGGCTTCGGTCTGTAAGGTTCGGGAGGCTACCACCCCGTCATGGGTAACTCTTCCATGGCATTTCTGCCACGGAATTATCATACCATCAATATCCAATGTTTTCAATTATAATCTGCCACATTTCCCCATAAGCAGACAGCCATCTCTCCTGTCTGTCATGCAAAAATGTTTTAGTGGCAGAGTGGCAGGCTTTAAGGTATCTATAAAATCCTGCCCTTAAACCAAAAATCCTGCCACCTAATCTGATTTCAGCCGGACAGTATTTTCCCGTCCTGTCCCTTTTCCATACACAAGCCTTTCCCCCATCCGGTTGCGGACATCACGCATGGTTCTGGATGAAATGTTCATCGCAGCCGCTTTTTCCTGAATGTCTTTCAGCGGGATTTCTTTTCCATCTTTCAGCAGTTCCTCCATCAGCCTCGTTCCCCGTTCCAGTTTTGTCTCTGTCGGTTTTCCTTCTTTCCCATTCAGGAGATCGTCGGCATTGATGTCATAACCGCCAATCCAGCGGAAACCTTCTTCATCCCCCAGCTTAAACGCAAGTGTCTCACCCGGAGGAGCAAGAGAGCTTTTCTCATGGATCAGCACTCTCGTTGTCGGGTCTTTCTTTACCTTTCCGATAAATAAAAGGCTTCTGACAGCAGCCATGATGTCAATGGAGCCCAGCCCCCGGTAGGTACTCTGCGTACCGCAGGCTTTGTTCAGATGCCCGATGAGCACAATGGCACATCCGGTCTGTTCTGCCACATTTCCCAGTTTCCGGAATACCGGACGGACTTCATTCGCCCGGTTCATATCCACATCCGCACCGATAAATGCCTGCACCGGGTCAATGATTAATAGTCGGACTTTGTTCTGCCGGATGGCTCTCTCAATCCGGTCATCCATCAATGTCAGTGGGATTTTTGTATCATCAATCACCATGACCTTTGAAAGGTCTGCTTCGCATTCGATCAGCCTTGGTTTGATGGTATCTCCTTTTCCGTCCTCGGCAGTCTGGTAGATTACATTAAATGGTTCTGTCTCCTCCATATTCGGGAGATATTTCCGGTTGGTGCAGGCTGCGGTCAGCTTCATGGCAAAATACGTTTTTCCTTCCCCCGGATTGCCCTGAATGATGGTCAGCTTGCCAAAAGGGATATAGGGAAACCAGAGCCATTCCACACTTGTGGCTTCCACATCCTGATAATAAATCATAGGCACGATCTCTTCTTTTTCCGGTGCTTTCAGCACAACCGTTTCTGCAACCGGATTCCTTCCCTGCATTTCTCCCTGATGGCAGATGATTTCATTCCAGTCTTTCAGAACCGGCTTTAATCGGATGATCCGTTCACAGGGAACCTCTTTCCCTGCAATCTTTTCACAGGCTTCCTCCCCGGCTTTGTCATTATCAAGGCAGAGAAATACCGAAGTGATATTCGGGCTGTCAGAAAGAAAGGCTGTCAGTGCCCTGTCCGATGTACCGCCCAGGCTGAGATAGCTTCTCTGTTCCCAGTCTTTCGGAAAGAGCTGGATAAAAGACAAAAGGTCAATCGGTGCTTCAAACACATACAGCTGGTCACTGTTTCCTCTGTAGCAAAAACTGTACTCTTTCAATGAACCAGCCACATCTCCCCGGAATTTTTCTTCTTCCGTTCCCCGGATGTGGGCGTACCGGGGAATCCCTGAATGGTCTTTCCCGACAAACACGATATTATGGTGCTTTTCATCCTCATAAATATCGCCATTCCCAATAAATACCTTTACCAGATCCTCTTGTATTCCTCTGGTCTTTGTCAGATATTCCAGTATCTTTTTTTCATCCCTGTTTCTCCTTGGAAGCCGGAAATCAGGCGAAGGGGCGGGGATGCCCTGTTTTGGGGCATCCTTCGCCTCCCGCCTTTCCTCCCCCTCTTCCCCGGTCAGTTTTTTCATTGCTTCCGGGAATGTCAGCCCATAAAACTCCATCACAAAATCAATCGGTCCACCGCCAGTCCCCCGGCTGTGCCGGAACCAGCAGTTTCCACGGACAGTCACGCTGTCATGAGCCATCCAGCGGTACTCCTTCCCGCTTTTTATCAGCTTCTCGCCCTGTGACTGTAAAAATAAAACAAGATCAGTGGATTTTGCCCGCCTGACCTGCTCTTCTGAATATTGCATTTTCGTTTCCTCCTTACAAACTCATGTCATTTCTTTTGATTCTCATCTTTGATGCTTTTCTTTCTTCCTCTTCTTTCCGCTTGATCTCCTTGTTTTTGTTCAGCTTCTCCAGAACGGAAATCCTTTCTGCCACTGGTTTCGGGGAATATCCCTTTACCTGAGATGAAACCGGGTGCTGCACAGATAGATCTTCTTTTTCTGACCGCCCGGTATTACCGGATTGCATCTGTCCTTTTTCATTCAGCATGACATCAATGCATTTCTGCACTTTCCTGACCATTTTTAATTCCTCATCATATGGAGTAAGGTCTATATTTGAATCCCGGTTAAGTGCCTCCAGCTTTTCCTGTTCCTTTTTCCACTGTGCAACCGGTAGCTTCCCTTCTGCATCCCGGTAGGGTTTCAGCCTCCGTTCACACATCTGGTACAGATCGATCTGCTTTTTATGCTCACTGTAATATTTCTGCTTGGAACCCTTAAAGAAAATCTTATGGTATTTATCCATAACTGGCTGCAGCTTTTTCATTTTCTGGTCATAATCCATCAGTTCCCGGTACCCGGCAATCTCTCCCCTCCGGGATTTGATTTCGGAACGGATGCCACCCGCAACCGTCTGTAATTCCTCTACTTTCTGGTTCAGCTGTTCTACAGTTGCGATCTGGTTCACAGTCAGGTAATTCACTGCCTCTGCAAACTCTTTCAGGTTCGTCAGGTGTGCTTTCCGGCTCCCATACTGGTAGGTATCTGCCACTTTATCACGTTTCTCATAATAATCCTGCAGGCTTTCCATCAATGTAGGGTTTGCCCTACGGTACAGTTCTGCACTTACCTCTTCCCGGAATGTTTTCGCCCACGCAAGGGATTCTTTTAAATGGATCCATATCTCATTTAATTTGCGGATTGCCCGGTTCAGGTCTCCCACCACTGTCCGGATGCCTTTTTTCTCCATCGCCCGGACTTCATATCCCTCGTGGATCGTTGGAATCAGTTCAATTCCCTGTTTCTCATAGGAACGATGGTCTATCCTTGCTGCCAGACCTTTCTCCTTGAATGCTGCATTGACTTTATCCGCCCACTGTTTTCTCCATTCTTCCAGAAGTTCCGGGGAATTCCAGCCGGTAGTGGAAACAGCAGAAAAGATATATTTCCCATTTGCATCCCGGATGCGTTTCCCCTCTTCATCCAGCTTGTATTCCCTCCGCTGTTTCTTCCCCCATGTTCCATCCGGATTCATGGGACGGATAGGAACCAGCACATGGAAGTGGGGATTGTCTGCAATCTCCGGGTCACTGGATTTCCCCTCATGGACTGCCATATCCACGATCATTCCCCGGCTGACAAACTGTTCCCTGCAGAATTCCCTTGCCAGCTCCACATTTTCTTCCATGGTCAGCTCATTTTGTAATGCAATATTAAAAGAATAAGCAAGCTGTGCCCTCTTTCCTTTCTCCGCAAACTCCATTTCATTCCAGAGTGTCTGACGGTCAGAGAAACGGTCCTGCACATAATCCGGCAGCATGATCTCGTCATAGATCACCCCCTGCTTTCTGGTGTAATCATGAATTTCCTCGTAATAATCATTGTGCAGTTTCTGCCCGGAAATATAAGCTGCGGAACCCACCACCGTCTGCCCTTTCCCCCTTGATACCTGCTTTACAGAAAAATGATACAGTGACATTACTGCTCCTTTCCGGAAGATGCCAGACTGCGGTTATATTCGGAATGGCTCACTGCCCGTTCCAGCATTTCATGTACACTCTTCATGTGGGCGATACATTTCAGGAATGCCCGGAACTCTTCTTCTGTCAGTACCTTAACTTCCGGGAATGCTTTCTCCACCTCCGCACCTCTGACAATCAGGCTGTGGTTCCTTGCTTTCCGCTTTGCCACCTTCATCTGCTGTTTTGCAAGGTTCAGCCTGCGTTCTTCCACTTTGATCTGATGTTCTGTCTGTTCCAGATTCTGCTGGAGTTTCTCAAGGCTTTGCTTTTTCAGATTCCTTTTTTCTCCCATAATGGTCTCCTTTCTCTTAACTGAATTGTTGACAAAAACGAAAAGCCGGTATGAATTCTGTCCCGTAACTCACACCGGCTTCCTGTCCAGACTTTTTCCCAAAAATGGGTAAAAGTAATGGGCAAAACGAAAGGCACCAACTTTTTTACGGTTGATGCCCTTTGGCTTACGCATTATATAATTTTTCTATATTGTCCATTTTCGTGACAGATAACAACCTTATGGTTTACCACCTTGACAATTTGGACATTTTCTAATCTTTATATCACTTCCATTCGCAAAATACTTATGACCGCATTTTAGACACTCCATACTATAAAACCATTGATTATTGTCTGTTCCTTTATGTTCGGTTTTTCCATTATTTCTTTGGCTATTCTTATTTACATAGCCAACATCCGTTGTTTTTTTATCTTTCATTTCATTATCAGGATTTTGGACTCGTGATACTTTGAGTTTATACGTTGAGTTACCCATATTTTTTTCAATATCACTGATAACTGCATCCGCATTTTCAGCTGGTACAGAAAAACTGACTTTTCCCTTTTCATGGTCTATCACGATATCTGTACCTCCAACTTCTACTGCAATCTTTTTCATCTCAGCAGTTTTCTGTTGTATTCGAATATATTTACGGATTAACATTGCTAACAGATAAATACATCCTGCCACAATGATTACCACTAAACCAATAGAAAGTTCCTTCCAATGTTTTAGTACAAATAATGCAACCACGCCTACTATGAGTACATAAGCAACACATTCATGCTTATATCGGTTTTTATTTGTTTGCCATTGTTTATAATGCTCATACGAGCGTTCTCTCTCTTCTGGCGACATATCCTACCTCCACAGTTTTGGAATTCAGCTTTTCATTTTTTCAATTTTAATTGAAGCCACATAATTTCCTGAAAAATGAACATCTATACCACATGAAATATTAGCATCTGATCTAATGTAGCATCCTCTATTAAACAAGGAATCCCGCCACGCACAGTTATCTCAAAATGATAAAAATACAGGCAACGATTAATATGTTGAATCAATAATTGTGATCTTCTTTTATAACCATAATGTTTAAGCAGCGTTCTAAGTTTCACTCTCACATAGTCGTTTCCTTTTCCATACAAAATCTGAATACGAATTTTTTTAAAAAACAAATCTAAGTTGCTAAAGTCACTCATATACTGTTCTGGCTCAATGGTATTATCGGATGTCATCATATCCTGCCATACAGCAGGGAATTCCTGATCCAGTATCGGCTTCTCGTAAAAATACTGCAACCAGTAATAAACGTCTAAAATGAATTTACGTTTATTATTTCTATATTCAGAAACAAGGAATGATTTTTCACCATTCCAGATAGAATCAATCATCTCGTTTTCATCTCTGCATCCAAGTTCCATACTGCTGATAATTGCTGCAACATCCAATGCAGAATAAAGAAACTCCCTCATGACTTATCCCCTTTTTGCCCATTACATTGACGGCATAAGATTTGAAGATTATCCAAAGTACTTTTCCCGCCAGCATTCATAGGGATAATATGGTCAACCTGAAAGAAAATCCTTGATTTATCCGAAATTCCGCATTTTGCACAATGGTAGTTTCCATCCTTGTCCATTGCCTTTTTAAACGTATCATTTCTAAGTTGCTGCTCTAATAACGGATTTATTTTCCCAATCTCATGTAATGGAAGATCTTCCAATGCCCTGCTTCCATACTGAATGTTGTTTTCATCGTCATATATATCAGGATGTGACAACTTCATCAACTCAATATTAATCTGATTCAGGAAATACAATTTTCTGCCAAAGAACAGACGAAGCATATTATCATCCCCTGACTCCCAAAGAGAATCAATATATTCTGTTCTTTTTCGTTCTCCCATATCTTCATCCCAGATATGCTGTGCAATCCTTCCTACATCTAACTTGCTTCTATCAATTTCATCAAAAGTATAAAACTGTGGAATTGATTCATACAGGGCATAATATTTCAAAATATTAAGAACATCTCTTTTCTCATATGGCGGTACCATTTCACCACAGAAGAAAGAATCTCTGCACTGGCTTTCCATTTCATTAAGTTGTGTATCAGATAAATATTCTTCGGTAACCCCAAAACTCTTAAACAGAGTTGGAAGAGCATCCATCAGATTCTCATAAGGAATCTTTGTGCTATTATATACCATTACCTGATAAGAATGATCCATTCCATTCTCTTCCAAATAAGTGAAAGCATACATTCCAACCGGAATACGCTGTTCAAATGGAACTTTTTCCAAAAATGATGTATCAACAGAATCGTCCAAAATCGAAGCAAACTCCTCAATTTTTGATATTGCAATCAAACGGATATCATGTTTTTCCTGTTCATAATCACTATCCTGAAACTCGTTATTTCCATCAAACAGAGTCTCCGGATTCACCCAGGCAATATGCTCATTCCAATGATCAATAAATGAAACAATATATGCACTGGATGTACCGCCAGCTGCTGTTCCTCGCAAAGCACGTCCAACCATCTGAGTCATCAGAATTGAGGAAACTGTAGGTCTTGCAAGAAATACTGTCTTCGTTTTTGGTAAATCCACACCTTCCGTTAGGATATTCACATTGATTAAAACCTGTAAATGTCCTTCACGATATTCTTCCAGCTTTCTTTCATTATCCTCCCGACTTATCGTTACGCCAGTGACTGCATCTTTGATTGAAGATACGATATAATCTGCCTTTATTCCTTCCTTTTTAAACAGCGCTGTCAACTGAATGGCATGCACTACGTTGACTGCAAATAAAATGGTTTGCCCATACTGCTTCTGGTTATTTTTGTAAGTTTCTACAATCAGCTTATTACGAGCTGCACTGTCTGCCATTTGCTGTGCAACTTCATCTGGCAAAATATCCAGATGTTGAATGCTTTCCCAGGCATCCACCCCAAGTGAATCACCATAGGCTTCATCTGTATAGTAGCTTTCAAAAATAGGCTTTGCCAAAATCTGCCTGTTAATCAACTCTTTTAGTCCAATCTGATATGTAATTCCAATATCACCATGAACTACCTGTCCATTTTTGACTCCATCTGAATATATTTTAGCTAAAAGCCCCTGTTCCGCTTCTGCCGTACGGAAAGGTGTTGCAGTTAAACCAATCAGTTTTACGTTTGGAACTTTTTTCTTTACATAATCAATCACTTTTCGATATGTCTTAGCAGTTGAATGGTGCGCTTCATCCACAATCAAATAAAGTTCTTTTTCCCCTTTTAGCCATTGATCTAATCTGTCTATATTTCTTCCAATACTGTCTTTACTAACAATTAATAAATTATCTTCCTTCCTGATATCACTGGTTCTGTCATGACTGGATGCACCTGAAACAATGCGGAAACAGAAGGAAGAAATATGAGGTATCACTTCTGTATATGCAAATTTCTGAAAGGATTCTGCCGCTTGATCCAACAGCATTTGTCGGTGTGCGATCCACAATATTTTCTTTTTTCTGTCAATCGCATTCTTCAATAACCACATAGATGCAGTATATGTTTTTCCTCCGCCAGTAGGAAGCACCACTAAAGTACTAAAAGATGATTCTTGATTCATCTTATCCAATGCTTCCATCGCATTTTTCTGATGAGAATATGGTGTTCTTGTATTTGTCCCTTTTTTCGGGAAAACCTGACCAAAGGAAGTTACTTCAATACTGTCTATTTGCTTTTCCATAATTCTGGTCACTCCTTATCATAAAGTACAATGTAAAAATAGGCACTCGTGCCGCAAGGGGAACCCTTGTCCGAAATCTTGATTTCGCATATCTCCCGCATTGAATGAATCTTCAATCGGGAGACAGCTCCGCAGGACGCACGATACATGGCATTAAAAATGCATGTATAGAAGTGCGCTCTTAGCTTTGCTAAGAGATTTATTCTTCCGCATCACTACATATCTTCCTAATTGCTAAAAGAGAAAATGTATCCTTAACCAAATGTTTTATTTCTCTGGCATTTGATGCAGTAATAGCAGCTTCTTTCAATTTCTCAAACAGTTTATTATCCTCAATATTAAAATCTGTTTTCAACCTTTTTATTTCCAATTCTGCAATTTTTTTCTTTGCCTCATTTGACAATTCATCAAATCTAATGATCGAATCAAAACGGTTATAAATTGGCAATCCTAAATTTTCTTTTACTTCATCAACTGTTTTATAATTTGATGTGCATACAATAATTGCTTTATCTACTGTAACTTTATAATTATGATCCTCGTAAATACCTTCATCAAATAATTGATAAAATGCACTGTGAAATACAGATAAAGCCTTGTCGAACTCATCAAACAAAAGCACATTTGAATCTCTGGCTAAAAGGTCTTGAGCAAAACTTTTCTCATTATATCTTCCACCGAAAATATAATCTGCTGACTCATTATTCTGATACATAGAAAACTGCTTTCTTAATAACTTACCGCCCATTAGATCCGCTAAATATTGTGCCGACTCCGTTTTCCCTAATCCTGAATCTCCATATAACAAAATAACAACCGGCTTTTTCTGTTTGCCATCCATTAAAGGATATATCGCCTGCAGTAATTTACTTTTTGCCTTCTCCTGCCCGATTACTCTTTTCCCATATTGGCTGTTAAATGTCCGCAACATATTTTTTGAAACTTCTAAATAATGTTGATGTTCTTCGTGAATAATGCTCTTATCAAATACACGGTATAACTGCTCTCGAATATTTTCTGGTGGATTCTGTATATACATATTTGTTACTGATAGTCTTGAAATAAAATTAATAAAATTTATAATCACATGCTCTTGGACACTGCAATATTCATCAGCATGAATTACCAGATTTCGAACAATGGGTTTCCGCTTTTTCTGAGTTTTTGGCTTAGGCTGACCTGGAATAATAACATTCATTTCCATCTTTTTATTATCATCATCCAGTTGAGTTGCTAACTCTGTAAGATTTCTTGCGTTCTGTGGAATAATCTTTTCAAAAGCCGAATCTGATCCTACAAATATTTCAATCTTTTTCACGTACCACACCTGCCAATACTATATCATAAACGTTTAATTCATCTTTTCCATTGGATACCGATTCTTCTTCATTAGATACAGATTCATTGTCATTCACAATATCTTCTGCTGTAATTTTTTCTTCTTCCGGTTTAAAATTAAATTCTTTGTCAATCGACAGATTATCCTCGCTACAGGTTCCTACCTTGATTCCATAATATGTCAATTTCATTTTACTTAAATCGACAAGATTATAATTATTCTTGAATGCTTTAAGATTAAATCTCAATACACTCTTTTTATCTTTTTCAGTTTTCAAAAGCATTTCATAGTAACCACGTTCACCCAATATCGCCTCATTCAGCTTTTCCATATCTATCGGCATTTCTTCTTTAGGCACGATTGTCATATATGAACTGACCATTTTATACAATGTCACTGAATTTTCAGGAGCATAGACCCCACTATTTTCAAATTTTTTCACATGACTATCTTCATATGCTGCTTGTATATAATCTGTTAACAAAGTATTTTTTATGGTTTTATCAAAAGCACTGGTCAAATCTGCCGCCGCACTTGCATCTACCTTTCCCTGAAATGTTGCCTTAATATAATTCAAAATGTTAAAACCACTCTTTGCCTGAGCTTCAATCTCTGCTACTATTTTGGCTACCTTTTGTTTGTTTTCTTCTGTCGTCCAATCAAGGCGTCCCCCATTAGTAACATCAACGTAATCCTGTGCAGCGTCTTCATCAAAATATACAATTTTAAGGAATTCTGGTTTTTCAGCTTTTCTATTTTTCAAATTTATTGCTCCTTCGTATTTTGCTGTTGTGTACATAAGTGCTCATATCTTTTCATAAGCTCCGCCACACAGGCTGTTTCACTTTTATATGCTTCACTCCCTTTTGTGAATCCATATGCCTGCATCACTGCTATATCGTTCTGATGATGTGCTTTCCTCAGTTCCGGTGGCATGGTCAATTCATCATAAAGATCCGCAAGACTACTGTCCGGATATAACGCCCTGGCATCCAAAATTGCCTGCGCAGTCTGTTCAATTTTTTGTTTTTGTTCTTCAGTTGGTGTCGGCCATGGAAAATTGTTATATACAATATTAGCAGAATATCTGTAATCACTCTTCATCCTTCCACATACTGCACGCATCCATGCCATATGAATATTAGAAGTTAATATTGCAAAATGATACATTGTCGCTTCAGGAATAATGAAATTTAAATCTGTTGAAATTGTATTATTATCCAAAAATCCCATTGGAACATAGCGTCGTTTCTCAGAACTTACTTTCGGTACGAGAATAAACGATACCGGATTATTTATTTCTCTAAACAAGGTTGGAGTTTCAGCCAACTTTCTCCTTCCAGCATCTGGTGATTTTTCCCTGTCTTCTTTACATGCTTCTACTCTTTGAAGTACCATTGGCATTTTTCTCAATTCAGACGGACTAATACCTACCAACCATAAGCACCAACGTTTTTTATTATTTATAAATTCTGTAGAGCCTACAAGTCTTTTCACATAAGGTCTAGCTGATGGTTCTTTTAAAAGGAACTCTTCGTAATCCTCATTTTCAATAATAAGATGTCCGCCATCCGCTGGTCTATTTCCCGTAATCATTTGAGGAACATCACACAATGGTTTATTTCTATTAGAAATAAATTCATTCGGAGCTTCTAGCAAATATGCATTTATATTCTTTACTTCTTTAAAACGTCCATTTGAATATATTTTTCTTTTGTCTTGATTATTTGCAACGCTAAACCCGACAATTACACAATGCACATGAGCTTTTAAACTCGCCTCACTATCCCAACGAAATGTCCTATGGGCAAAATCAATGTGAATATCAAATCTTTCATATAAAGGTTTCCAGACACCCGCAACCTGCTCTCCTTGTGTAATGGAATTCGTTGATACGAATGCAGTTCGGATTGCTGTTCCCTGCATAAATTTTGATGCTTTAAAATACCATCCTGCAACATAATCAATTTTACCGGCAGTCTTATATGGCTTTCCTTTTTCATCCACATAAATAGATAGAATATCATTTTTCTGTTCTTTACTCTGCAAAGAATATCCAACAAAAGGAGGATTTCCCATAATGTACGACAATTGATTTTTGGGAACAACGTTCTCCCAATCCAGCTGCAAAGCATTACCTTCTACAATAAAGGCATTCGTTGTCAACGGAAGGAAATCCAGATTCATATGAACAATATCTTCTGTTTCTTTCATCATCTGGGATTCTGCGATCCACAGTGCCGTCTTTGCTACCGTAACTGCAAAGTCATTGATTTCGATACCATAGAACTGGTCAATGGATACCTGAATGGGCGATGAACCATCAAAGCCAAAAGTAATCTGACCACCCTGCAATTCTTTTATAACTGCATTTTCCAATCGCCGGATACTGATATACGTTTCTGTAAGGAAATTTCCACTTCCTGATGCCGGATCCAGCCACCGCAGCCCTGCCAGTTTTTTCTGAAATTCTTTCAATTTCTTCTCTTTTGTGCGCTGGACGGATATTTGCCTGATCTCTTCCAGTTCATTTTTCAGTTCATCCAGAAATAGCGGATCAATCACTTTATGAATATTTTCAATGCTTGTATAATGCATTCCTCCGGATCGTCTGGTTTCCGGATTTAATGTGCTTTCAAATACAGCTCCGAAAATAGTCGGACTGATTTCTGACCAGTTAAAATCTGCGGATGCTTTTTCAAGCAGCAACTGACGGATTTCTTCTGTAAACTGAGGAATCTCAATATTTTCATTGGCAAATAAGCCGCCGTTTACATATGGAAACGCAGAAAGAGATTCTTCCAGATAGGGGTCTCTGTCTTCCGGTTTAGTGTCAAGTACCTGAAACAATTCGATAACAGCCTTTCTCATATGCTTTGCATCAAATTCTTCCAGATAATCATGAAACATACCATGTCTGCCAAAAATACCTGCATCCTCTGCATACAGACAGAATACAAATCTGACACATAGGATATTCAGGCTTTTCATTGCCCGTTCTGTTGTCGGGTCTACATATTGTTTTGCCAGTGCATCATAGAGCAGCCCGACAATATCTCCCGCAGCAATAGAAACTTCCATTTCTCTCTGAAGGTTCGTATTCCCTTCTTCCACCAGAAATTGAAGCCGATAATACTCCCTTTCCAGTTCTTCCAACAAAATAATTTCCGGATCACCGCCCGGTTTTTCCATATCATAAATGTAAAAAGACTTAAAATTGCTGGTCACAATCCATCTTGGACGTTTCGAATACGGTAATTCTGATGAATATCTCTTCGCCTGCTCAAATGGTGTCAGCATGGAGCCATCAGACTGCTTAATTGCAGCCGTCAGGCTCTTATTGATACTTTTCTGTTCAATCATGACATGCGTTTTTTCAATGTATCCATCTATAAAACTGGTATGATCAAGATGAACCTGATCTTCAAAAGAAATAAACTGGGAAATATCCGTAACACCAAATACCGTTGTCAATAACTCTACCCAGAAAATCTGGCTGTCCCCTTTTTCATATCCCCGATCTTTCCAGTTTTTTGCAAATATTTTTGCAGCTGCCCTTTGCTGTGCATCTGTCATTGCTGCAACCTCCTATACTTCATCATCGGTAAATTCCATCATCTCATCAATGGAACATCCCAGCTTCTTACAAATTTTCTCTACTGTTTCCATGGAAACATACTGATTTTTTCCCATCCGGGCAAGGATATTTCCACTGATACCGGTTAGATTCTGCATTTCGATCCGTTTCATATTTTTATCAATCAGCAATTTCCACAGTCTGTTATAGCTTACACCCATACATTACCTCCTGATCTGCTTCAAACATAGTTTCATTATATCACGATTTTGTTAGGTTGAATACCAATTTTGCATGAAATATATCTTCTTATCATCCCTTTTTATCCATCTGTTGATAGGAAAGAGACTGCACGTGGCAATCTCTTTCCTGATAACACTTACTGAAACGGGATTTCATCATCATCCGGCACATTCATAAATCCATCCGAATTGGTTCCGGTTTCTTTTTCCCTCTCTGAAGAAAGATTACTCTCCTTATTCTGTGCAAATTCATGTTCCTCCACAATGACATCGGTTGTATAAACCGTTTTCCCATCCTTATCCTTATAGTTTCCGGTGCTGATACGACCACCAATTACGATACGCATCCCTTTCCGAAGATATTTCTGTGCAAATTCAGCGCTCTTGCCAAATGTAACACAGGAAATAAAATCTGCCTCCTGTTCCCCATCACGCTTATATCTGCGGTTCACAGCCAGCGTATATCTGGCAACTGCCATATCGTTGTCTTTGCCGGCATATTTGATCTCCGGATTTTTTGTCAATCTGCCCATTAAAATAACTTTATTCATAGTTTTTGTCCTTTCTGCAGCTATGCTGCCATATAATCATCATTCGGTATCATCATTGCACTGGTTCCCGGCGGTCTGGTTCCATCATCAGGCGAAAACAATTCGCAGATATGGAAATATATCACCGAATACTGTTCTGACAAACCTCTTTTTTCCAGCTTATTGCATAACCTGATGATTCTTATTTTCATACAGTTGTTTGTCGCAAGCAAAGCAACAAACCGCAGCCTTTCCCTTGTGTTCTTCAGATTTGGACAGCCAAACCAGTAAATCAGCTGCATTTCTTCCACTTCCAGATATCTCACTTTCATCACCTCTTTCTTTCAGGCTTACGCCTTAATTTAATAAATTTTCCGGATCTGTTTTTTCACCCTGACTAGCTGTGGCTCTTGCAAACCACCTCTGCCTGCACGCAGGCAACTGCTCTAAGGCTCTGAGCAGCCCACCCATCTCCGGGAGTGTCATTATTTCTTCGCTCAATTTCCATTAGAAACGTCATAGCGTAAGTCTGTTCACCAGTCAGGAAACTCATGAAATTGTCAAGGTACGCAGAAGGTTCTAAAAATGCCCTCACATACTAAATTCAAGTGACTTTATCCGATGCAAAATAAAAATGAGATTTTCTAACATTTTTATTATTCTTTCTTCCGTTTCTGTTCTAAAAAGCACAGTATTTTAGTAAAACCTCCTGTAAATGCCACCGTATGTAAACTTCAAATGGTTTTACCAAATCACAACATGATTTTTTCTTGCATTTTTTATCCTTCTACTAATACAGGACTGGGAAGGGTAAAAGTTGACCTGTTTTAAAAATTTTTTTGTATTTTTTCAAATACAAAAAAACAGGCACCGACCAGTGATTTCAGACAGTGCCCATTGGGGGTAGCAAAAAAGGCACCAACTTTTTTACGATTGATGCCCTTTGAATTACTCACTATTCTCTTTTATTCCATATTTCTACTCATGTTATATCGCCTTTGATTGCATTTTCAGATGCTAAGATAGTTCCTTAAGAATATTTTTAATAATCTTTTGTAACCGAATCCCATCCCTCAACCCCAATCGGTAAAAGAACTGCTCAGCATCTGCACCACTATCAAAAATGGCATCACAGTATTCCCGGACTGCCTGTTCTTTATCCTCTGGAAGTAATGCAACCGCCTCCTGATACTTCCGTTCAATCTCGTCTTCTCTATCCGCCTCTTTTCCGACTTTCATCTGGCTGAACGCTTTCTGCATCCGTTCCTGAATGATAAAATCCACAAATTCCTTCAATGCTTCCTCTTTCATCCTCATACATCCCTTTCTATCTCACACACCAGACGTTCATAATCCAGAAAGCCCCGGATATACATTTCCCGGCTGACATAGGCTTCTACTGCATGTCTTGCCGATACGATACGGTCAATGATTGTCCAGAACTCATGTCCATACTGCTCGATATATGGCTCCAATTCATCCATTGTTTCCTCACACTCCCTCTCCAACTCAATTAACTCCGGGTCAATCCGCAAATATGCCTCCAACCTGATCTCATTCCAGTCGAAGTAGCTTTCCACTAATTCTCTTTTCATAATCGTGTCCCTTTCTGCCCTATTCCTATGTAAAAGAGCGAATACATTCTTCTATAAGTACAATTCCTGCAATTACCATTTCAACCGTACATGGCAGGAGATAAAACAGGAATCCAGCCAATACCATTTGTAGACATTCACCGGGACTATCCAGACCAAAGCCATAGCATAGCAATGCTGTCAGAAGAAAAATACCTGCAATACTCCGGAAGATAACTGATGATATTCCTGCAAGGAACTCTGCGAACAGTCTTATTACTGTCAGAGCAACTATTACAGGCAATAACATGATTTTCAAAATAAAATGTATGGCTTTCACCATGTCTTCTCCTTCCTATCCGACATTCCTGTTCACATAGTTCTGATACTTCTCATATACAGAATCTGTTACACCGTTTTTGTAGATTTTTCGAATGTCCGTAATTTCTTCATCCTTTAAAAGTTTCAGCCATTCCAAAAGCTCTTTCCGGCTATTGGCAAAATTACAACACCGTCCATCAGCATATTCAATCCGATATCTCATAGCCACTCCCCCTTATACATAAATCAGTTCATTCAAAATAATTTCATCCACCCGGTTACGGATGTTATTGCAATGCCGTACCCATTCCATAGGATTTTCAGCTTTCAATTCTTCTGTCACACCTTCTGCATCCTTCATCTGTGCCTCCAGACGGTCAGAAAGCTCCCATGCCTGTTCATTCAGATCAGCGAGATAACTGTCAAGCTTTCCAGTCAGCAGCAAATAATTGTATCTGCCAGATTTGTATTCTTTCATATATGCCTTTCGGCGCATCCCCCATCGTCCGATTTCCCGTTTTTCTTCCGGCAGTGTAAGATCAGGCAAATAATAGTCCCCTACTTTTACGTACTCGATTTTCATACGGATATCCTTTCGTTATGTGCAATTTACAGGTTATCTACGTAGGATGTGCTGATTTTCCTGTTTTTTTGTTTCTCATAGAAGGCATTAAATGCTTAATCCCCTGGGATTTCGCACCCGATAGCGATAGGTAATCCTTTGAAGTTATCTCCGGATTTTCCCCCGCTCCACACC
>OAVH01000733.1_pt1 | contig 22018 bp, 17 predicted proteins | sample 1495281 | NCBI WGS metagenome assembly OAVH01 (sample SAMEA2580082, study PRJEB22360) | human gut metagenome | biome: human gut; feature: human-associated habitat; material: faeces | place: Denmark | collected 2008/2010
CAAACTCAACTTTTACGTTGATATGTCCGTCTGGCTTTTTGTGGGAAAGCAGTACTACCGTTTCGACTGTCTTTTCGTTGAGCAACCGAATTTTAGCGTTTTCTCCTCTTTTTTAATCTAACTCATTATTCTGTTCCTCAAGCAATCTCTTCAATTCTTCTTTACTTGGAAGAACTGTCTGATACTTACTAGCAAAAATCTGTGTATTATTTTCTGGAAGTGTCATTTCTACAACAGCATTATTCTTATCTTTACACAAGACAATACCGATTGTTGGATTCTCATCCTCCAGTTTTACTTTTCTGTCATAATAGTTCACGTACATCTGCATCTGACCAATATCTTGATGTTTTAATTCTCCAATCTTCAAATCAAAAAGCACAAAACATCTCAATAAACGATTATAAAAAACCAAGTCTACTCGGAAATGTTCTTCTTTGAATGTGAAACGTACTTGACGTCCGATATATGCAAATCCTGTTCCAAGTTCCAACAAAAATTTTTGCAAATGATCAATAATTCTTGTTTCCAGTTCTGTTTCTGAATATTCCGGTAACTCTGGAAGCCCAAGAAACTCCAATACATACGGATCTTTCACGGCATCTTCCGGCTTTTCAATAATCTGACCTTCCGTTGCCAGACGAGTAACCTTGTCCTTGTTCGTACTTAGTACAAGTCGTTCATATAAAGCGCTATTGAACTGTCTCTTTAATTCTGATAGGCTCCAGTCATTCTTTGCTGCTTCAATTTCATAAAAATGTCGTTCATTTGCATCGGAAATACGCATTAATTTCAAATAGTGTGACCAACTAAGGAAAAACTTTCTTCCATTGCTTACTGCTGGTAAATTTTTGAATTGGTCAGAGACTGTCTGACCAATTTGATCATTCGCATAAGTCAGATAAAACTTTCGCATCTGCTTTAGGTTTGTAACCGAAAAACCCTTTCCAAATTTCTTCAGCAAATAATCTGATAACTCTTTCAGAAGATACTTTCCATATTCAGCACGTTCTTTCCCTTGCTGTTCTTCTTCGTAAATCCGACGTCCAATCTCGTAATATGCATAAACCATAGACAAGTTAACTGCGGTTTTAGCTTGTTTTCTTGCACTATCAAGCAGTTCGGAAATATCTTGTAAAAATTTCTTATTGATTAAATCCATGTTGCCACCTCCCATCTTTTTCCTACTATTTCTATATTATATTTAATTTTAAATTAGTCAGGAGGTATCTGACCAATTTACAGTTTTTACACTTTTTCAACACATTCTAAAAATCACTCATTTTCCGTGTTTCCTTCTGCATCCATAAGCCTATAATAGTCTTCCATATCCAAACTAAATCTCACATGCGTATCCGGTTTTAATTTTCGATTGTTCTTCTAGAATAACGCGATAGTTTCTACATGACACGAGCGGATAGAAAGTGTCTCATTTGCCAGGCGATTCGACCGACTTAATCCACTGCTGTTCCTAACCTCTCAGTCGTAACAAGAAACATGTCCACTTTTTTACATTTCCTCAATTACTTCAAAAATTTTATAAGAGCAAATCCACTAATAAATTATAATTCACTTAAAAGCATTTCAGTTGTATAATTGACAGGTGTTTTTTGGATAACAGAAAAAATTTTAGATATTCTCTCAAATTCTCCTTGCCTATTGTTTTGAATCTCACTTACAGAAGTCTTAAAAAGAATTGCCCATAAAAAATAAAAGTTTTGATCAGTCTTATATTGAATCCCCTTTTTTGAATGATTAAATAAGGCCCTCAATTGTTCAGAATTATTCTCTATCAACATTAATATTTTCTCAATAAATACTTCTACATTTTCTAGTGCCGTCACAAAAGCTTTTGGATTGCTATTCGATAAATCATTTAATGTTTTTGTGACATTATCTTTACTCATTATCCTAGCACACATTCTATCATTTCGCTTGTAAATATTTAAGACATTTATGATTTCCGCATGGGGTTGATTCATTCTATAATCAATGTATGCTAAAGAAGTTATTAATTCTTCCAATTTCATTCGTGTATCTCTAGCTCTAAAAACCTTCTTTTCATATCTGGCTGCAATCTCTTTTACCTTTATAACTATATCTTTGTCTATATATGCATTCCACATTTCAAAAGTATTTTCTTTAATCGGATACGGCTTTGTATTTAATCTTAAAAACAAGTCTATTTGACTAAAATCTGGATTTTGTTCCGAATCTATTTCTATTATATCCATAGGAAATTCTAAAATCTTTTCTTCAAAGACATCGTCTACTGTATCTATCGTTTTTCCATTCAATTCGGATAAAATTCTTAATTTAGATAATTTAAACTTGTCCTTATCAGAACATACAGATTCTCCACGTTCATCTATATAAGTTTTTCCCAAAAATCCCAAAATTGTAAGTAAACGCTGTTGTCCATCTACAACCTCCTTTATCCTGTCATTCCTTTTATAAATAAAAAGTGGCGGTATATTGATTCCCAATAAAATACTTTCCATTAAATATGAAGCCTTTTGCAAATTTTTCACCTCTGATCTTTGGTAATCCGGTCTTATTAAAAATCTGGATTTTTTCATATCAGAAATAATGTCCTCAATCGTTAGAGTTTCAGGTAATGGTTTATTAATTTTATAATGTGAAATTTGATCTTTTTCACTTGTACATTCCATCATCTCAAAAAAGGCTTCCGGATTCTTCATATACTTTTGATAATCAATTTTAAAGATGTCTTGAAATATATTGGCTATAAATTTATATCTATTATTGATTGCCGAATAATAATGACTACCTGTAGACTCAAAAATTAGTTCTACACTTCTTTGTGGATTATTTATTATGTTATCCCACAATTTTAAATTTTCACTAGCACCAGATATATAATCGAAAACTTGTTCAATTTTTATATCTTCAATTTGTCCACCATTCTGCAATACAATATCTATTGCCCAATAAAGTACCTCATAAAACAATTTATTATCACATAAATAATTATTTCGTTCTTTACATACAATATTAAATTTCGACAAATAACTGATAACATTATCAAATTCAACTAATATCTCATCTGCGCTTTTACTTTCTAATATAGAATGGTAATATTTTCCAATGATATCAGCTTTTGAACTCCCTTTCGAATAACTAAATATTGGAACAAACGGAAGTGTTATTAAATTTCTTACCAGTGAAACTATGATATTTACCTTATCACGTTTACTAGCCTTTTTCTTACTTTTAGGAAGAATTATTTCGCACAAAAAATTATAAAGTCCAGTATTATTATATATTTTATTATAAAGTAAGTTTGATAATTTGTCATTAATATAAGCGGCCCTATCGATATCATATTTTTGCAATGGTGTAATACCTGAATTATATCGTCTAAATATTTCCTTTTTAATTTTCTCTTCTTTTTCTTCATCCAGTTTAGGTTCATCAACTACGTTAAATTGCAAAATACGAATTCTGGTATCTTCAAATAATTCTCTTGTATCCGAATCTAATTGACTGTATCTTTTTCCAGCAAGAGCTTTTAAATTATGTAATCCTTTATCCTTTAAAACGAGCTTATCCTCCAAAAAGCGTTCTATAGTTTCATACCTCTGTCTTCCATCAATCACCTCATTCTTATCTTTAGTTTGAAATAAAACAAGTGGCGGAATTTCTGTTCCCAACAAAATACTCTCTATAAAATACGTTGCTTTCTCCTCATCCCAAACATAATTTCTCTGAAAATACGGCTTATAGTTTATTTTTCCTGCATATCTTTGATTCAAAAAAATAGACGATACTTTTTTTACTATATTATCTATTTTTAATTTCTCTTTAAAAATATCCATTATATCTGAATAATCTAATTGTATATTCGACATTATAAATTTCCTCCCTAATCACAGTATACTATTAATCCACTATTATCCGATCCCGCAACTTTTTACTTGAAAATTCTTCTACAGTATTTGAAACAATAGATCCTTGAAAAAAGAATTCATTATTATAATTTTGTCTCATTTTTACTAGTCCATCTAATGCGAAACGAAAAACATACTGCCAAGAAGTATTTTCAAAAGATGATACTATTTGATGAAGCCCTGGTAACCATTCGTAAAGATATCTGCACTCATCATATACTGTAACATCTGTAAACATACAATTCTCCTTTGCGATATATTGAAATCTCTTGTTGTGTAAAATATTATTATGCATTGGATATGCTAGCTGGTTAAGAACAATATCAAAAAATAAATTACTATGAGGCTTGTCGAGAAATTGATATAAATTCCTCTCTAACTCAAAATACTCTTTTATTTTTTGCACATCTTCCTTTAATTTAATTTTCCCTCTTCTTAACAAAACAATTATTTTTAATCCCCTTAGTAATTCCTCATAATTTCCTATCTCCCCCAAGAAACATTGGCTTTTTTCGCTCAAAAGGCCACACTGTAATAACTTTCTTGCAGTAAAAAAATACTTAGCCACAGAATTTCCATTCGATATATTTATAAAATCCTCATTATCTCTGTTTAAATCTGTTAAGTCAAACAGTTGATTCAAATATGGATTTTGTGCAATTCTTTGTAACGGTATAATGACTGCTGGTATATCACGCAACACTGCAGATAAAAACTCACCATAATATAATTCAAAATTCTTGGTTACTTCCTCAAAAACTTTACAATATTCCAAATTGCTAATCCCATTTCCATCTATTTTAATTTCTAATGAGGGATATTTTTTAAAAAATAAATACTGAGATACTATCTCATAATAATCATCTACAGATTCTTTCGTTATATCTGGCATGGAAAAATTCGTAACTATCACTCCAGGAGAATTTAAACGGTGATTTTGACATAGCGTTGACACACATCTCAATGCATGTTGAGTGGATGGTACACTTCCACAAGCATCTATGTATACAATATCAAATTTTTTGGGAGTCTGTTGAAAAAAGGTTTCTATATTCTGTTTTAAGATTCTTGGTTGTGGGTATTCTCCTTGATCATAAGTAGCAATTGCCTTTTTATATGCTTGATTATTTGACTCAAATCCCCAAATATTTTGAGGCAATATACCAAGATTAATTAATTCCTGAAAATCGTTATCTGGCTCTGGACCACTCAAAAAACAAATCATCAAGTCTTCCGGCCTTTTTCTCTCCACAAAAGAATCATGTAATTTCTCCCAATTTGTTATATAGGAAACATCAATTTTCTGCGCCTCTGCTTTATTTTGGCTTACATCTTCTGATAAAGTAAAATAATCATATAACCTACGTACATAATTTCTTTCAACACAACATGACTGCCCTCTTTTAGAAGTTAAAAGCTCTACTGCACTAAAAATTGCCTTATGTCTTACATTCCGTTTTGTGTATTGATTATATTTATAATGTTCCTTCGTACTGATCCACTCCTTCACAAACTTATTTAAAATTGAATTTTTTCTCCATCCGGCAACACAAACGCCTGCTCATATCCAACGTCTAATGCTTCTGCAATCTTTACCATTTCCTCAAAAGAAACCGTACCACGCTGTAGCTTTTTATTAAAATTCTGTGGTGTTTGTCCAATCCGTCTGCAAAGTTCCGCAAGACTAATATGCTTTTTATCACATAGTTCTCTTATCATATCCTATGTTGCCATCTTCCACCTCCATTAGTTAGTATTATTATAAATCATCTGGTTGACAATCACAATATAGCTACTTCTTGAGTTTCCGCAGTTTTATCCACAGACCTCTGATTATTACTGCATCTTTATAAACAACTTTTAAAAAATGCCCAAAATATAAGGAATCTTCATCCTTTTTGCTGTAAAATTAAGCTACCAACCAAAAACCTTACTAAACAAAAAAGAAGGAGATTCCCTATGACTAATTTTACATCAAATACTTATCAAATGAAACGTAAAATTTTAACTTTTTCAAATAAAATTTCAAGGCGTCTTTCTAAACCTGAACGAAAATTCACCGCCGATATTACTTACGGTATGCTGGCAGCTCAAAGTTTTCTTTTAACGGATGTTGTTGATCAGCTTCATGAGGATTCTAAAAAAATAAATATCGTTGATTGCCTTTCCAGACACCTTGATAAAGGTACTCCTGTAGAAGCTGCTGCTTCTTATCTTCAGCAGATTAAAAAATGGATTCCTTCAGAGCCTGTGATTCATATCGATGACAGCGATGTTGTAAAACCGAATGGTTATAAATTTGAGTCACTTGGTATCGTGCGCGATGGTTCTGAAAGCACCTCTGCAAAAAATGTGTATAAAAAAGGATATCATGTTACAGAAGCCTGTGTTCTCACCAAAAGCAATTCTCCTGTCAGCATTTTTTCCAAAATACACTCATCCTCAGAAAAGGATTATAAATCTGCAAATACCATTACCTTTGATGCCATAGAACAAGGAGCTGCACTTTTTGGAAAAGCAACCTTTGCAATGGATCGTGGTTACGATGATAACAAGATGTTTCTTAAGTTGGATGAGTGGAAACAGGATTATGTGATTCGTCTCAAATCCAACAGAAAGCTCCTTTATCATAACAAATGGACACTTGCTACAGAACTTCGTAATCGTCGTAAAGGTAAAGTCAAAACCAATGTATTCTATAAAGGAAAAGACCACGAAGCTTACCTTTCCCATATTAAAGTTCAAATCACAGCATCTAGAAAAAACATATTTCTGGTGCTGATTTACGGCATTACGGAGCATCCAATGATGCTTGCAACCAATAAAGAAATAAATTCTAAAGAAGATGTAATCAGGGTGGCAAGAATCTATTTTTCTAGATGGAAAATTGAAGAATATTTCCGTTGCAAAAAACAGATGTTTCAGTTTGAAAACTTCCGTGTACGGAAGCTTCGTGCAATCAATGCACTCAATTTTTATATCACCTTATGCATGGCATTCCTGGCAATGATTTCAATGGAATCAGAAACAAATGCATTAAAGGTTGCAATTATAAAGACAGCAGATTCTGTGAAGGAAAAAGTTTTCTTCTGCTATTACCGATTGGGAAAAGGCATCTCCGGCATACTTTCATATGCCAAAGAGGGCGTCAGGCTCTGGTTTCGGACGAAACGTCCGGCATACCGTCAACTCTGCCTTAAACTGGTCGCTTAGATAGATAAAAGAATAGTTCTCCCAAAGTCCGGTTCAGGCGGGGCTTATTTCAGTGCCTCTAATCAGCAGACTGTCACTCTCTTTCTTTCAAAAAATGGGCAGATTGGTACTTTGGGAAGATTTGACTATTCCAGAATTACAATTTACGGAAACTCAAGAGCTACTTCAATAATTTTCTTCCCATAAAAAGTGCTCTGTAGCTTTCCCCAAGCCACAAAGCGCTCCAATTTTCATCTACAATTCACTTCTCCACATCTACCTTCGTACCCGATTTGAATTCTATTTACTAAAAACACTCTCAACCTACAGTGTCTCATAAAAATATTAATGCCAATATCAGAAAAGAGTTGCCAGCATATTCACGCATTAGCAACTCTCATCGTATTTTCTCCCTAATATATGATAATTTACTTTCCTACTTTCTCAGCATCCATAATCCTATAATAGTCTTCCATATCCAAACTTAATTTCACATAAGTATCAGGTTTGGATTTTCGGTTGCTCTTCTGAAGTAACGCGATAGTCTCGACATGCGCATCATTGTCCAAACTCAATTCCATATCTTCTTCAATAATTGGAAGTTTGAATTTTATGGATTTCAACCACTGTCCGTTCGACTGTCGCTCCTCGTAGATCTGAATTTCAGAAATCAAAGATTCCATAATCTTACGTTTTTCCAGTTCATCCATAACGGAATACAGCTTATCAAAGTAAATCAACACATTATATATATTATCTCCGGTCAGCTTCTCTGCTTCAACCGCCATCTTTTTCGCTCTGGCTTCAATCAGCCAACTTTCTGTGTCTTCAATCTTATCATACATCTTGTACAATCGATCATCAAGGTCTGCCTTACGTTTATAGTAGTGTCTATCGTCCGGATCCATAGAATCTATTTCTTCCATCAGTTTAGATTTTGTAGAATAACTCTGCCGTAGCTGCTTTTCATAGTTTTCAATCTCCTGCTGAATAGCTGTTGTATCCACTTTCATGTTGATCTTTTCCTGCATCATAGCAGCAAACTTCGGATTGCTGACCAGTTTTACAATCACTTCTGCTACCGCATCATCCAGTAATTCCTCATGAACCTGTTTTCTATAATCGCATTTATGCCCACGAGTCATAGTGCGATGTTTACAGCCATAATAGAAAAAATCTTTATACTTTGTACCATCCGCTTTACGTTTGATACTTTTATTTCCATACATCCCGGCTCCACAAATCGGACACTTGACAATCCCAGACAACAAATGCACTTTCGTATCTTTACCACGATTTAGTTTTTCATATTTTTTTGCCTGTGCCAACAGTTTCACCTGCGCCGCATTCCAAAGTTCCTCTGATACGATACCTTCATGTAAGCCATCAACCAGCAAATAATTATCCTGTTCTACCAGTTTATACTCATTTCTCGTGCCATGCACTTTTTCTGTTTTTCTTCTTCCATAAGCGATTTTGCCACAGTAAACAGGATTTTTCAGTATTCTACGTATAAGTGATGCATCAAACAACGGATTTTTACCATTTTGTCGCTGAATCTTGTGAATACCGTGATTCTCAAGATATTTTGCAAGACCATTTGACCCGATATCTGTATGTACATACTGGTCAAAGATGACACGGATTGCTTCCGCTTCTTCCTCATTGATAAAAAGTTCTCCCTTTTCCAACGAATAACCATATGGAGCAAATCCACCATTCCATTTACCTTCACGAGCTTTCTGGATTCTTCCTTCCATGGTCTGAACACGGATATTTTCACGCTCAATCTCTGCAACCGCCGACAATACGGAAATCATCAGTTTTCCTGCATCCTTCGATGAATCAATTCCATCTTCCACGCAAATCAGATTCACACCAAAATCCTGCATGACCTGCAAAGTAGAAAGTACATCTGCCGCATTTCTTCCAAATCGGGAAAGTTTGAATACCAGAACATATGAAACACCATCTTTACCCGATTTAATATCTTCCATCATACAATTAAATTCCAATCTGCCTTCAATGGATTTCCCTGATTTTCCGGCATCTTCATATTCCCCTGCAATCTCATAATCGTTATAATCAGCAAATGCTTTCATTCTGGATTTTTGTGCATCCAGTGAATATCCATCAATCTGCATTGTGGTAGATACTCTTGTATAAAGATATACTTTTATCTTTTGTTTTGTCATAGTATCATCCCCTTTAATCTTCTAAAACCCACGGCATAGAATAATATTCTTTTGTTATAAAATCATCCATTTCCCAACCGAACCCTGAAAACTCATGATAGATGTACTCCAGCCGATCTTTCCATAATTTATACATTTCTTCATCTCTTCTTGCTATTGTTACCGCATCTCGATAAGCATCACCCAATGCATCATAAAATTCTTCATTGATATCTCCATAACTCATCGTAAAGTCCGTTGCACATTCCGCAAAATATAAAGCCAAATCTCCATACCATCTGCCATCACCACACATATCAGCAAAATCGGATAAAATCTGTTGTGCTTTTTCTAATGAAAATCCTGTTCTGACAATATTGGAAGGATTAAATATTTTGTACAGCTGCTTTTTGTATTTCTCTAACAGAGCATTTCCATACTCTTCTCCAAGAAACAATAGATTTAATCTTGCTTCTGCAGTTTTGTTTGTTTTATACAAATCAGAAATTATTGTTACCAGTTCTTCTTTATCCATTGTATTTAATTTTTTCAACAGTGCTTTTTCTGTTAATTTCTTTGCCATTTTCGTATTTACCTCTTCAAAAAGAAACCTACTCTTTCTTTCAAATCATCACTAAATCCATCTAAATCTTCTTCTGTAATCACGCCATGATTTATCAAAGCAACAATATCATAAAGCATGTCACTTTTACGCATTTCCAGAATCACTCCCGGATGCTTCCTGTCTTTCTTAATTCTTTCTTCCAACTTCCAGAATTTATCCGAAGCGTCCTCCGAACTATTCAATAACTGAATATATTCTTTTACAAGTCGCTCCATATAATTTTCCTGCCACCCGCCAATTCTGCTTCTAAAAAGTTTCCAATCACTTTTTGAACATTCCATATACTCATCCATCCTGTTATTTTTTCTCTGTTTTCTGCTCTAACATTTTTATAGAATTAAAATAATCCTGCTCTACATCACTAAGCGTTCTTGCTTTATATTTCTTATATTCATCTGTAGCCTTATCAACCGCCTGCTTATGGGAAATACTTCCATTTCCAAGAAGCAGTTTCTCACCACTCATAGTAAGGATACGATCCAGATGTTCTGCCCAATCCTGCATCGTCATAGCCTGTTCGCGCTCTGCCTGACGTTCTGCAAAATCCAAATATCCGGATACGAGCTGACCCATAGCACGAAGTTCTTTTTCATCCAGATAATTCTTTGCAATCACAGCTTCTTTGAGAGTTGGCTGATTTCCGGCAAAGGTTGTCAATCCCATAAATTCCTTTTCTGCATCAGCTCTTGTATAAATAACTTCTGCCGCAGTCTGTCCATGAATGGCATAATGGATTTTATTCTGAACCTTTTTAAAAAATTGGATTGAAATTTCTGCTTTCGGGTCATAATCAATACTGGTAGCGTAAATCTCCAACACCTGACGATAAAACACCTTTTCAGAAGCACGGATGTCTCTGATTCTTTCAAGTAATTCCTTGAAATAACCACCGCCGCCCAAATTTTTCAGGCGTTCATCATCCATAGCAAAACCTTTTTTCATATATTCTTTTAAGATATTTGTTGCCCAGATTCTGAACTGTGTACCACGTTTGGATTTCACACGGTAACCAACGGAAATGATAACATCCAGATTATAATAATCCACCTGATAGGTTTTACCGTCAGAAGCAGTTGTTGCAAAATTTGCAACAACTGAATCCCTTTGCAATTCACCTTCAGTAAAAATATTTTTGATATGTCTGGAAATAGTTGATTTATCTCTCTGGAACAGTTCAGCCATCTGGTCAATGGACAACCAGACGGTATCTTCATCAAAGGTTGTCTCAATCTTCGTTAATCCATCTTCTGTTTTGTATATAATCATATGTGATTTTTGATTCATTGTATCCTGATTATTCACGTTATTCCTCCCATCACTATTTTCGATTTTCCTGACTTTAGAAAAATCGTATACGACTCAGTAAAATGTTCAAACTCTATACTTCGTATTTTCGCATAGAGTTTGGACACCATTTTCACGTTTTAATTATATCATGCAATCTTCTCACTATCAATGCACGAATCCGTGAAATTCTTATCGGAATCATTCACCGTAACATTGCCAGTTCCATCGCCTGTAGGTTTTACCTCTGGAAGATTGTCAATATCCAGAACAGCTGCATATTTTTCTATCAGGTTTGCCAACAAGTCAGCAAATCCGTTCCATTCATTCCTTATGGTTTCAATGAAAGGAAGTGCTATTTATGCAAGGTGGAGTAAGAAAAAGAGGTACAACATGGTCATATTATTTTGACCTTGGAAAAATTGACGGTAAAAGAAAGAAAAAAGAAAAAGGTGGATTCAGAACCAAGAAAGAAGCTGAACAGGCATTGACTGCTGCTATGAATGAATACAATAATGCCGGGACTGTATTTGAACCGACAGAAGTAACGGTTGCTGATTACATGAATCAGTGGTTTGATCTGTACTGTAAGACCAACCTAAAATATAACACACAAGTTGGATATTTAAGAATTATTCAAGGGCATTTAATTCCAAAATTTGGTATGTATAGATTAAAAGCAATCACCCCGGCAGTATTACAGGAGTACGCTGTTGAATTAAAAATGAACGGTAATTCAAAAAGTCATTTAGTTGGTATTTTATCTGTATTCAGTGCAGCATTGAATTATGCAGTTGAACCAATGCACTATTTACAGTCTAACCCCATGCGGTATGTGAAATTTCCAAAGGTTGAGAGAAAACCACGTGAACGAATTGTACTGACATTAGATGAATGGTGTAAAATTCGTGACAGATTTCAAAACACCCGGTATTATATACCTTTAATGATCGGATTTTATACAGGCTTACGAATATCAGAAACATTTGGTCTTACTTGGGATGATATTGATTTTGATAAAAGGAAAATATCTGTAAATAAGCAGATTGTAAAACGTAACTTTGGTGCAGATGTAAGAAAGGTTGTTGAAAAGAAAGGTAAGAAAGAACAGCGTTCATCTTGGTACTTTACTACACCAAAAACTTTTACTTCCATTCGTGAAGTCCCTTTTGGTGAAACACTATATCAGGCATTGAAACAGGAAAAGGCTGAACAACTTAGGAATGAAATGAAGTATGGTGAATATTACACGATTCATGTTAAAAAGATTGAAACTGATGAAAAAGGTAATGACATGATCAGGGTTGTACCAATTCAAAAATGTGTTGAAAGTCCACTACAGCGTATCAGGTTGGTGTGTGTTGATGAAAACGGTCAGTATACTTCTACTGATTCATTTAAGTATTGCAGTAGGGTTATACACCATGAAATGCATCTTGCCTTTGATTATCACAGCTTAAGGCATACACACGCAACACTGTTGATTGAATCCGGTGCTGATGTTAAGAATGTTCAGACACGATTAGGACACACCAACATAGAAACTACATTGCAGACCTACGTGCATGATACTGAAAAAATGGCTGAACGTTCTGTTGATCTCTTTGAAAAAATCACCCAAGCAAAAACGTCATAAATAAAAATAGTGGGAGTGAATCCGCTGATTGTTCAGCGTGTTCACTCCCTTTTCTTTGTTCAGTGATGATTTTAAAAATTACGGTGGCAAATGGGTGGCAAATAGACTGAACTCCACTCACAAAAGCCTATAAAACCGCTTATTTACGTGATAATAAACTGACTGTTTCAACATGCACCGTATGTGGGAACTGATCTACCGCCCGAACTCTCTCAAGCTCATACCCATTCCCTCTCAGGAACTTCACATCCCTCGCCAGCGTCGCGGAGTCACAACTCACATACACGATCCGCTCCGGTTGCATATCCACCATCGTCTGAAGAAGCGATTCTTCGCAGCCTTTTCTCGGCGGATCTACCACGATCACATCTGCATGCGCGGTCTCGCCTCCATGCTCTTTCGCATAAGTTTCGTAATACTGAGGCAGCACCTCTTCCGCCTTTCCAACAAAAAACTCTGCATTTTCAATTTCATTTATCCTCGCATTATTTCTGGCATCATCGATTGCCTGCGGCACAATTTCCACACCATATACTTTTCCAGCCTTTTGTGCAAGGAAAAGGGAAATCGTTCCAATTCCACAATACAGATCCCACACAACCTTATCACTTGGATTGCTGCAAGAAACATCATTTAACCCCGAATATTCCAACGCCAGTTTATACAGTTTCTCTGTCTGCACCGGATTTACTTGGAAGAACGACAGTGGAGAAATCTGGTATTTTACATTTCCGATGTAGTCGGTAATGTACATTTGTCCCCATAGAGGTTTTATTACATTTCCCATAATCACATTAGTTTTTTCTCTATTGACACTTAATGTGACACTGGTCATTCCTTCAATCTCAGCCAAACGTTTCGCCAGCGCTTCACCATGTGGCAGACTCTCCCCATTTATCACAAGGCAAACCATGACTTCTTTTGTCGTAAATCCATACCGGATCAGCACGTGACGCACAAGCCCTTGATGCTTCTCTTCGTCATACGCACTAATGTGATGTTCCTTCATAAATTCCAAAATCAGCTTCAAAATCCGCTCATTGATCTCCACACCAAGCGCACAATTCGTATTAGAAATAATGGAATGAGTTCTGCCCGCATAAAAGCCAGTCACAACATTGCCATCCTTATCTGTCCCGATTGGAAACTGCGCTTTATTCCGATAATGATAAGGACCTCCAAGACCTTCCGTCTCATCCATTCCGACAATCGGCTCCATAATCTGATCAAGAAGCTGCTCCGGAACCTCTCCGATCCGCATAAGATTTCCTCGCACCTTCTGATTTTTAAATTCCAATTGACGGTCATACTTCATCTCTTGAATCTGACAGCCCCCGCACTTTCTTGCCACTTGGCAGGCCGGTTTTTCCACGCGATATTCTGATGGTGTAAGAATATTCATAAGTCTCGCATATCCATAGTTCTTTTTCGCTTTCATAATTTTCGCTTCCACCACATCACCGATGATCGCATCCTTAATAAAAAGCGTATATCCTTCAACTTTCCCGATGCCCTCACCACCAACACCGACATCCTCAATTTTCACTTTTACAATATCATTTTTCTGCATATATATACTCCATTTCTCAATTTGGGACAGGTCATATTGTAATTTGGGACGTAGCCTTTTGCAAAAAGGCTACGTCCCAAATTACATTTTTGTTTTTCGCAAGTTTGATTCAAACATGCGATTATATCCTAACCACTCTGTCGTATGTTTATCTTTAAAGATTTCTGTCAATGTCTGCATTTTTGCGTCTGTAGAGTCTGCGAAATTCAATGCCAATGCTTCTGCCAACGCTGGTTTTTTCGGAGAGCCGTACTCTAATTCTCCGTGATGGGCGATAATGCAGTGTTTTAATTCGCTCACCAAACCTGCCGGACAGTCCGGAATGTTTCTTGCTGCCTCACTGATCATTTCCACTCCCATAACAATGTGCCCGAGGAGCTGTCCGTCATCGGTGTAATCGTTTTCCGGAAATGGTGATAATTCTTTTGTCTTTCCGATATCATGGCAGATTGCTGCGGCATACAAAAGATCTTTATTTAAAATCGAATATGCCCCTACCATATACTCGCAAAATTTTACCACGCTTAATGTGTGTTCCAACAGTCCTCCTGCAAATCCATGATGCACGGTCTTGGCTGCGGAATGTCCTTTGAATGTCTTGACAAATTCTTCGTCATTTACGAAATAATATTCTACGATCTGACGCAAATATGTATTTCCAATCTGACGGATAAATCCTAATAATTCTCCGTACATACTGTCCGTACTTTTTTCACTGGTCGGCATATAGTCTGCCGGAATATATTCATCCTCATATGCCTTTCTGATCTGTTTGATATTCAGCTGCAGATTGTTATTGTAGCTGACCACATCTCCATATACTTCGATAAAGTCCATCTCGTCATAATCTGCGATACCGCCGGAGTTCGGGTCCCACACTTTTCCGTCTAATGTCCCTGTCTTGTCCTGCAAGATCAAGTTGTCATACGGTTTCCCGTTTCTCGTCTCCGCGCTTCTCTTTCCTTTACACAAATAAATATTTCTTATTGTCTCGCCTTCTACTAATGTATTGATATATCTCATATTCCCTGTTGCCTCTTTCTACTGTTTTGTCAATTTATTTTTTAGTTCCAACGGTCACTGTAAAACTGATATCCACATATTCGCCGCCAGCCCCTTTGCGGAACCCTTGCAGCTGCAAAGTGTCTCCTTCTTTCTGATCCATCAGCTGATTATTATAAAACTGGATTCTGCTGACAGATTCTCCGTTTACCGAAGTAATGACATCACCACACTGAATCCCTGCTTCCATTGCCGGAGAATCCGCTTCAATCTCGTCTACGTATACACCTTGCGGAATCCCTCTCTGTTCTGACATCGCTTCTGTGACATCTGTACCGAGAATCCCCACATAAGGAACTTTACTTCCATTGGACAGAAGTTCTATAATTCCTTTGATATCCGAAATCCCATATCCGTAAATGAGCCCTTCTTTCACGCCATTTCTATCCGAAAATACATTTTGTGAGATAACTCCGATAATCTGCCCTTCCAGATTTGCGATTACTCCATTCCCTCCTGAGAGACCGGCTGCCTCTACGCCGAAGAAGCCATATTCTCCATCTGCTTTTTTTACTTTCTCTTCGTAGGAAATAATTTTCCCGTAGCTCACCGCATTTTCTGTTCCAAAAGGTTTTCCTAATAAGATTCCCACATTTCCGGACTCCACCGAATAAGAGCTTCCAAGAACCGCTACGGAAATCTCCTTCCAAGTCTCGTCCGTGATAGCTGCACGACTGACACTATAGATACAAAGCCCCAGATTCTCATCCTGCATCTTCAATGCTGCCGGATGGATCGCTCCGTCAACAAAGGACACTTGAATCTTTTCGCTTTCCTCTCCTGTTGACTCTGAACTCAATATCAACAGCTCCTGCCCATTATCTGCTACGATCACGCCGGATAGTGTGCGCTTCTCATTCTCAGACTTTCCATCAACTGCATCTGACGAAACAACTTGAATCTCCACCATACTTTTCATAACCTGTCTGGCAGTCCCGTCCAGACGTTCCATCATAACGCCAAAATCTTCTGTTAATAATTCTTCTTCCACAGTTCCCGAATTTTTTGTTTCCTTCTCTTCTTCCGTATCTCTTGGGATTGTAACTTCCTTGGGATCTCCGGATAAATGCTCAGAAACCATCGGATAAAGCAGACAAAAACTAAAGCAGGCAACGATTCCGAATACGAATCCCAAACCGATCATACGAAGAATCTTAGCTTTTAATCTCTTCGGGCTGCCTGCCTCATCTTTAATCACTTCTTGTAAAAAAGAATACTCTTCCGTCGCTTCATTAAGTTCCGGCTGTTCTTGATTCTTTTGCTCATCCATAAACGATCCGTTCTCCTTTACAATCCTTTCTACAGTATAGCGTATCCGTAGGAAATGTTCAATATTTATCCTTTTCTTTATCGTTCAAATAGGTTAGAATAGGTCTAGGTGAGATTATGAATAAGAAAACATTAGCAAAATTAGAATACAACAAAATTATAGAATTATTAACAGATCATGCATCTTCATTTAGCGGAAAGGAATTATGCCGGCGTTTAAAGCCGATGACCTCTCTTACTGACATTCAAATTGCTCAGGAAGAAACCGGCGCGGCTTTCACAAGGATTGTTAAAAAAGGTCGCCCTTCTTTTAGCGGCTGCAATCCGGTAAATGATTCCCTTCGCCGTCTGGAAATCGGCGGTTCTCTTGGAAGCGGAGAACTTCTTCGCATCTGCAAACTTTTAGAAACTGCCGGACGCGCGAAAGCTTACGGACGCCACGATAACGCCAATGATACCGAAGACTGTCTGGACATCTATTTTTCCCAGTTAAATCCGGTATCCATTCTGACGACTGAAATTCGAAGATGTATTATCGAAGAAGACGAAATCAGCGACGAGGCAAGCCCTGCACTGAAACATATCCGAAGACAGATGGGGCAGATCAATGACAAGGTACATTCTACTTTGTCCGGTATGGTAAATGGCTCCCTTCGCACCTATCTTCAAGATCCTATTATCACAATGCGCGGAGACCGCTATTGTATTCCGGTAAAAGCCGAATACCGAAGTCAGGTTTCCGGTATGATCCACGATCAGTCCTCCACCGGTTCTACACTTTTTATCGAACCTATGGCTGTCGTAAAATTAAATAATGACTTAAAAGAATTATACGGAAAAGAGCAGGAAGAAATTCAAGTGATCCTTGCCCGCTTAAGTGCTGATACCGCAGAATATATTTCCGATATCCAGACCGACTACACAGTACTTCGAACACTGGACTTTATTTTTGCAAAGGGTTCGCTTGCCATTGATATGAATGCGTCCCTTCCTCTGTTTAACACAGAAGGGCGTATCCATATACGTGAAGGACGTCATCCTCTTCTTGATAAAAGGAGTGTTGTCCCGATTACGCTGACACTTGGCGATACGTTCGATCTTCTGATCGTCACCGGTCCGAATACGGGTGGTAAAACTGTTTCATTAAAAACAGTCGGACTCTTCACATTAATGGGGCAGTCAGGTCTTCACATTCCGGCTCTGGACCGATCCGAACTTGCTGTTTTCACAGAAGTTTATGCAGATATTGGAGATGAGCAAAGTATTGAACAAAGCTTAAGTACTTTCTCTTCCCATATGACAAACATCGTTTCTTTCTTAAAGAAAGTGGATGACCAGTCACTGGTGTTATTTGATGAGCTGGGCGCAGGAACAGATCCGACCGAAGGAGCAGCGCTTGCAATTTCCATTTTAAATCACCTTCATATGCGCGGTATCCGTACAATGGCTACCACCCATTACAGTGAATTAAAAGTATACGCGCTCTCCACACCGGGAGTTGAAAACGCCTCCTGCGAATTTGACGTGGAGACACTTCGTCCTACTTACCACCTCTTAATCGGAATCCCTGGTAAAAGTAACGCTTTCGCAATTGCCGGAAAACTGGGACTTCCCGATTTTATTATTGAGGATGCTAAGACAAGACTTACTGAACAGGACGAATCCTTTGAAGATCTTCTGACCGATCTGGAAACAAGCCGCCGAACTATCGAAAAAGAACAAGAAACCATCGCCTCTTATAAGCGCGAGATCGAACGTCTCAAACAAGAGACCGAGAAAAAACAAGAAAAACTGGAAGAACAGCGCGACCGCATTCTCAGAGAAGCCAACGAAAAAGCCCATGCCATTCTTGCAGAGGCAAAGGAAACCGCGGATGAGACAATGCGTAACTTCCACAAATTTGGCAAAGCAAATATTTCTGCCTCTGAAATGGAGCGGGAGCGAGAACGTCTCCGCAAGAAATTGGAATCTACCAGAAGCGGTATGATGAAAGAGCCGGCAAAACCGAAAAAAGAATATAAACCATCTGATTTCAAATTGGGAGAATCTGTCAAAGTCCTGAGTATGAACATTAACGGTACTGTAGCTTCTCTTCCTGACAATAAAGGAAACCTCACGGTACAGATGGGTATTCTTCGCTCACAGGTAAATATTTCCGATCTGGAGATCATCGACGAGAAGCCCGCTTATCTTAACAAAACAACCCGCGCCGGAGGCAAAGGCAAGATTAAAATGAGCAAGTCTCTCTCCGTCAGCACGGAAATCAACCTTCTTGGAAAAACCGTAGACGAAGCGATTGCAGAACTCGACAAATATTTGGACGATGCAAGCCTTGCACATCTAAGCTCTGTACGCATCGTACATGGAAAAGGAACCGGAGCTCTCCGCAAAGGAATTCATCAATATCTGCGGAGACAAAAACACGTCCGTTCTTTCCGATTGGGTGAATTCGGCGAGGGAGATGCCGGTGTAACAATCGCAGAATTAAAATAAATAAAGGGGAGTAACATGGTAAACAAACAAAAAATCTTAATTGTAGACGATGATGAAAATATTGCAGAATTGATTTCTCTCTATTTGACAAAAGAATGCTTTGATACAACAATGGTTCACAACGGGGAGGACGCACTCACTGCATTTGACACTTATCATCCGGATCTCATCCTTCTGGACTTAATGCTTCCGGGTATTGATGGTTATCAAGTATGCCGCGAGATCCGTTCCAGATCCAATACACCTATCATTATGCTGTCAGCCAAAGGAGAGGTCTTTGACAAAGTCCTTGGACTGGAGCTGGGTGCAGACGATTATATCATTAAACCTTTTGATTCAAAAGAAATGGTTGCTCGTGTAAAAGCTGTCCTGCGCCGTTACCACGAAATTCCGAAAACAGAGACTTCTTCTGAAGACCGTGGTAAATGTGTCGAATATGCAGGTATCACAATTAACTTAACAAATTATTCTGTCATAGTAGATGGAAAAAATGTAGAGATGCCTCCGAAAGAATTGGAACTTCTCTACTTCCTCGCTGCGTCTCCCAATCAAGTATTTACAAGGGAACAACTCCTTGATCAGATCTGGGGATACGAATATATCGGAGACACTCGTACGGTAGACGTACATATCAAACGTCTCCGCGAAAAGATCAAAGACCACGACACATGGAAACTGAGCACCGTATGGGGAATCGGATATAAATTCGAAACAAAATAACTATGAAAAGCACGCTATATTTAAAATTTATTATTATTTATATTATTTTTGGATTCCTGAGTCTTTTTACCGTGGCAACCTTGACTTCCGGTCTTGTAAATGCGCCGCTGACTAAAGGGATATCTTCCGCAATTTATAAGGATGCCAACATGGTTGCGACCAATTATCTGCCCGAATATTTTTCCGGGCAGGCTTCTTTAAACAATGTGCATATGCAGTTATCCGGAATGGAACAGCATTTAAATGCTGCTATCTGGTTTGTAGACAGTGATGGAACAATGATCACCTCTGCACAATCCGATGATTTTCCATCAGCCCCCTACAATGTTGTTGATTTTAATCCGGCAGAAAGCGGAAATGAACAATATCAGATCGGTGATTACCACGGCTATTTTAACGAAGATGTAATCACTGTCATTGCGCCTGTTATTTATGATTACTCTCCAAAAGGATATCTTCTGATTCACAAAAGTACAGATGACATCTATGAGCTTCACGACATTTTGATGCACTCTGCTTATATTACATTATGTGTTATTTTCATCTTGTCTTTCGTGATCCTGCTCGCTTTTCAGTTCTTTGTATACCGACCGCTGAGCAAGATTACCGAAGCTGCCAAGCAGTACGCATCCGGCAATCTGGAGTATGAGATTCCCGTCAACACCGAAGACGAAATGGGCTATCTCTCTGCCTCCTTGAACTATATGTCTTCTCAGCTTCGTGATATGGAAGACTATCAAAAAAAGTTCGTAGCAAATGTATCCCATGATTTCCGCTCACCGCTGACTTCTATTAAAGGTTATGTGGAAGCTATAGCTGACGGAACAATTCCACCGGAAATGCAGGAAAAATATTTAAAAATTATCCTTTTTGAAACAGAGCGACTCACGGATCTCACTCAAGATCTGCTGACGCTCAATGAATTTGACACAAAGAATCTTCTTCTAAACAAAGCACCTTTTGACATCCACGAAGTTATCAAAAACGTGGCTGCTTCCTTCGAAGGTATTTGCACTCAGAAAAAGATTTCTATTGAACTTGTATTTGCCACAAAGCATTTGGAAGTCATCGCCGACAGACGAAAGATTCAGCAGGTATTGTACAACCTCCTCGATAACGCGATTAAATTCAGCGACCCCGATTCTGTTATTACAATCGAAACAACGGAACGCGGGGACAAAGTCTACACATCCGTAAAAGACTACGGCATCGGAATCCCGCGGAGATCTTTAAACAAAATATGGGAACGCTTTTATAAAACCGATTTATCAAGGGGAAAAGATAAGAAAGGCACCGGACTTGGTCTTGCCATTGTAAAGGAAATCATCCAGTCTCACGACGAAAATATTAACGTGGTGAGCACCGAGGGCGTGGGGACGGAATTTATCTTCTCTCTGCCGAAGAAGTAATAATATCGAATAGTTTCAAAAACATTTTTAAAAAAAATCTCAAACAAGCCACATTAAGACTTGTTTGAGATTTTTTAATCTTTTCAGATATCTCTGCATATACTTATTCTATTCTCGGGAATCTATATCGTCCAAAAACGGAAGCACTCCCCTCTTTTCTTCAGTGACAGATTGATTGATTTTTCGGACACCTTTTATCCGCTCAATCGCAGTTACGATTTCATCCACCTTATCATAATCTACTTCAACCTCATAGTTTGCACTACTTGCTAATGGATTATCGTTTTTAAACCCTTCCGCCGCCTCATCACTGTCTTTAAAGTACTCATTCTTAAAATTCTCCTATACCTCATCTGCAGTTACATAATCACAATTAATCACTCCTTTCATTTCTGATATTTCGACTCCTATTTCCTGTATTTCTTCATCTAAAATATCTTCATCAAAAAGAACCGTTAAATAACATGTATTTTTTATTTCATTTTCTCTATTAATTTCTTTTTCTTCTGCATTTTCTCTCTTAATCACAAACAGAATTATTGTGAAAAGCACCAAAAGTACAACGAAAAAAATACCCAAAATTATAAATACCCTTTGATTCTTTTTCATATTTCTGATTGCATATTCCGCAAAAACAGAGCACTCGCTCCGCATGAGCGGAGCGCTGTTCCGC
>OAVH01000734.1_pt1 | contig 22014 bp, 24 predicted proteins | sample 1495281 | NCBI WGS metagenome assembly OAVH01 (sample SAMEA2580082, study PRJEB22360) | human gut metagenome | biome: human gut; feature: human-associated habitat; material: faeces | place: Denmark | collected 2008/2010
CAAGAAGTGATAAACCCAGGATTTATGAATGGATACGGAGGAATTGTATATTATTATATAAAATCATGTCCTAAAAACTAATGAATTAAAGTCAAAATATTGAATTAGGGAAATTAACGATATATAGTTTAGATTAAATAATCAGTTTCATTTATAGTAATTAAAAACATTAGAGGGGAGGCGATACCGATGAGAAGATAAAACTTTGAAGATGTGTATAAACGAAATTAATTGGTAGAGGAGGTGTCTCTATGAAAAGACAAAGAATACTTTCAATGATATTGATAGTTGCCATGTTAATAATGACTAGTTCACCATCAGTACTGGCAAAAGATAGTGAAGGGGAAATTTTTGATAACAAAGCTGAAATGAAATTGACAAGTAAATTATCCGGGGAATTGTCAGAGTCAGAGTTAAAAAAGGTGGAAGAGCAATATACGATATTGTCTAATCATATAAAGTTTTTAGAAGAAAGTGTGGTTAGTATAAATGTTGGACATAATGGAAATTATGTGTTTGATATATTAGTGGATGGAATTATTGAACAAGTGTCATTATTTCAAAATTCAAAAGAAAAAACAGTAATTTTATTCCAAAATGAAAAATTATCTAATAAAATAGAATTTTATAAAGATGGGCGGATGATATTGGATGGTAATGAAGTTAAGATATCTTTTGAAGAGAATGATGGTGAAATAGTTCCAAAAGCATCTACAACATGGTGGGCGAAAAGTGCTCCATATGGTAAAGCCGGTGATTATACTGTTAGTGCAGGTACAGCATCTAATGCAAATGTCGATTTGGGAAAAGCGATAAATAGTATTACTGTTTCAGCGTTTTATACTCTTTTGACACCATTCATTGGTGGTGCAGCGGCATTTATTTATTCTTCGTTATATTCAGTTATTACCTCACAAGACCCTAGAACAACAGGACTATCTTATAAGGCAAAATTGTATTATCATAAAAACCAGAGAAGTGCAGGGTATATTCCAGCAGCAAATTTATATGCGACAAAATATAATTATACTTGGTATTCTAAAAAAAATTATAAAGGAACAACAACTAAAGAAGTGGTATATCTATGTAAACGATTGGGATAATTTATGAATATATATAAATTAGAAAATAGAATTGTAGTGTTTATATGTTGCATATTTTTGCTGGGAAGAAGTATTTATTTAGAGTATATATATGGCGCTAAAGAAATGATAGGGATTATAGCGTTTTGTGGTTTTTTTATAATTATGTATATCTTTATGGTATGGCATTTGAGGAAGAAAGGATGATGTATGTCATACAAAGAAGGTTATGTAATACGTTTATAATATGATATCATTCAGAAAGAGCGAGTTTAGGTTTCCTAGGCCCGCTCTTATCTATATTGTGCATAAGGCGAAAGTTCTTCCAAAGAGGAGTGCCTGGTAAATTTTGTGCATAGAGAGTTTCTGTAGAAAAGAGCAAAGTATCTGAAAATATTTCGGGTATTTATAACCACCTTTATTCTTGTCGGTTCTTGTTTTGGGTGAATCGGTATACAGAAAGGGGAGTATCTGATTTGGGATAAAGGATTACAGAATAAACCAGATTAGAGTATTAGCATTAACACGAAGAACCTCGAAGTAGCAGGTGTTGTTCGTGAAGAGCTTCCGAAATTTCCTTATTGGATCGTGTATCATTGGACGTAGAAAAGAAGAAACGGATTGTGGCTACCCGGATTTTCGGAGCGTGGAAATCTACAATTTTAAATATGCTAAGTGGGATGGAACTCGATATAGCGGGAAAAATATACATTATGGAGAAAAATATTTATCAAATGTTCCGTTCTGAGAGAGTGGCATTTTGTTGGAAGCATGTGAAGAATGTTATGAAATTTTTGAAATAATGAAAAAAGAGATTGTATCAGAAGAATACAAAAAAGAAATGAAAAATAAAGTAAATAAAAATATAATTATATGAGAAAGATTAAAAAAATTTAAGAAAAAATGTTATTATAATTTTTTGTGTTTTATTATTATAGCTAGGCATTGGTTTAAAAATTGAAAGAGATTATAGCTAAAATAGTTAGAATATGCCAGGTTGAAAACATATATTAAAAGTATTTGTGGAAGAAGAAAAAATTAAAATATCCCTATTTTTACATAGCCGAGTGGTTTCAAAGATCACCCGGCTATTTTTATGCCCTGATATTCTAAAAATTCATTTGAAAATATCAAATCATGGACAGGAGAGGAGATGAAAATTATGCCTTATATCGCACCGGAAGTTGTGCAGGAAGTAAAGAGAATGGATTTGCTGACGTATCTAAAGAACTATGAGCCGCAGGAGCTTGTGCATTTTTCAGGGAATACCTACACAACGAGAAGTCATGACAGTCTGAGGATTTCTAATGGGAAATGGATGTGGTGGAGTCAAAGTATTGGTGGCAGATCGGCGTTGGATTATCTGATTAAAGTCAGAGGATATTCCTTTATGGAGGCAATAGAACTTATTGCAGGGCAGGCGGCGATTCAGCCGCCGGTTTCGGTATCTGCCGAAAAGAAAACAGAGAAAGTGCTGCTATTGCCGAAGCCATATCGCTATACAGAGTATGTGGTTTCATACCTGAAGAACCGTGGAATTGATATGGAACTGATTGAGTTTTGCCTGAAAACGGGGCGTTTGTATGAGAGTGCAGACTATCATAATGCTATGTTTGTGGGCAGGGATCAGGAGGATCAGCCACGGTATGCAGCACTACGGGGAGTGGGAACAGACTTCATCGGGGAAGCGGGCGGAAGTGATAAACACTATTCATTTTCCATTCCGGCGGAAGCAAGTTGTAGTGAAGTGCACTTATTTGAATCAGCGATTGATCTGTTATCGTATGCCACGATGGAGAAGCTGGATGGGAAAAACTGGAGAGAAACACATCTGTTATCTCTTGCAGGGGTTTACCGACCGGCACAGAAACTGGAGGAAAGTAAGATACCTTCTACGCTGGTTCGTTTTCTGAAAGAATACCCCCATGTGCAGACAATCGTATTTCACTTGGATAACGATCGGGCAGGAAGACTTGCAACAAAAGCGATTCAGACGGTACTGCCGAAACAGTATCAGACGAAAGACAAACCGCCGCTGATTGGGAAAGATTACAATGATTTTTTGTGTTCCCGGTTGGGATTACAGCGGACAATACGTGAGAAAAAGGGTCAGGAGAAAGGGAGAGAACGATGAAAGCAATTAAATATGAATTGAAAATTATCCACAAAAAAGAGATTGTACTGGCGGCAGGCAATCGAAAAATGATTGAAGAAAGTCTAAAAACAATGCTGCAAGCAGAGAAAGATTTGGATGTGACCGGAGAGGAATTGCTTGGAATTGTTGTGGAAGAAAAGGATGAAAGAGAGTGTTTAGGAGCATGTGATGGGTGTCAGTATTATTGTCCTAAAGAGGAAGACTGTATGATGGATGATCTGGAGAACCGGTGTCAGGAATGTGAAGCTTTCTGTAAAAAATGTGGAAACTGCACCATGATATCGTGCGGGGAATGTGGAGATGAAACGTGCGAAACCTGCCATTGGCGCTGCCAGGAATGTGGGAGTTGTACACATCCACAGGGAGAAAAGTTACCGTAAGAAAGTGTTATTTTCGGCAAAGTGATTTTGGTACACCCGAAGCGGTGACGCAAGGGGTACGGGATACACAATACCAGCAAGCAACGCCTTTGGATAGCCAGACGAGTTTCCGTCTGCACCATCTAAAGGCAGCTTGTCAGGGAAGTTCCCTGAAACCCTTGTGAAAAAAGAGAGGCAAAAGCAGGGTGTGGTATTTTGTTGATGTGTATGGTGCAGGTCAATCGACTTCATCGTACGAATCAGAAGGAGTAGGAAAGGAGGTTGGAACGATGCAGGTACAGATAGAAGTCAAAGAGAAAAAGAAAGACCGGAAACGGATAGAGCAGTATTTTGAACAGTGGAAGAAGAAAGGGGGACACAAACATGCTGGCTGTTAAAGTGTTTGCGGAAGGTGTGGCGGAGCAGATCAAAGCCTATCTTCCGCCGGAATATGAATCGGTAACGTGTTCTGTAAAAGAGAAGAATAAGACAAATGGTGTGATGCAGGTGGGAATTCAGGCAGATATGCCGGGATGTTCGAATTCACCTTTTATTTACATGGAATCGTTTTATGATGAAGTGCGGTCTGGAAAGCCGATAGATAAAATTATGAAAGACATTGCAGTAATGATTCAGAATGGACTGGACGGTCCGGCATTTGACCAGAATATCCAAATTGAAGAATTTGAGTCAATCAAAGATTATTTATCCGTTATGGTTGTGAATACAGCGAAGAACCGGAAAATGCTAGAGCAAGTTCCGCATAAGGAAATGGCGGATCTGTCATTGATTTGCTATGTAGACTTTCCGGTAGAGTTGGAGAAATGTAGTGCAACATTGAAGATTACGGAACGGATGTTACAAGAGTGGAATATGAGTCAGGATGAATTGTTTCAGATTGCATCGGGAAATACAAATCCTGCGAATAAACCAGTACTCCAGAATATAGAAAACTTAATGAGACAGACACTTGTAGGAGGTGATGAATCGGAGAATTTGCTGAAGAAGGATATTAGCTTCTCTAATCAGAATGCAGTGATGTTGGTGCTTACAAATGAAAAGAAAAATCTTGGAGCATCCATGATGTTTGAACCGCAGGTGATGGATAAAATAAGTAAGATGTTTCCAGAAGGCTTTTATATATTGCCATCTTCTTTACATGAAGTTTTAATTATTCCTGACTGTATGGATGTTTCTCCGAAAGAGCTGGGAGCAATGGTGCGTGAAGTGAATCGATGTGCGGTGGAAAAAGTAGAACAGTTATCCGATCGGGTTTACTGTTACGATAAGGAGACGCAGAAGATCGTAGAAGTTCCGGAGTCCATAGAGCGGGGAAAGGAGATGTCGCGATGAGAAAACGGAATATTGTCATCATGTTTCGGTTGAACCGAAAAGAAGCAGAGGCGTTGGATAAAAGAGTAAAGAAAAGCGGTTTGAACCGGGAGGCGTATCTGCGTCAAGTCATTACAGGGCTTGTTCCAAGAGACACACCACCGCCGGATTATTATTCCATGATGGGAGAACTTCATAAAATCGGAAATAACCTAAATCAAATTGCACAGAAAGCTCACGTATTGAATGTGATGGACGTTCAGAGATATGACGCAGCAGTTCGGATGTTTGAGCAGACGGTAAAAGAGATTATGGAAGCAGTGATTTTACCGGAGAAAAATCCGCAGGAAAGAATGGGCAGATGTGAGAAAAGAGGTCAGTGAGATGGCAACCACATCTATTTGGAGCGTGAAAGGATGGCTTGGAAAGGTCGTGATTTATATAGAAAATCCGGAGAAGACGAGAAATCCCACCCATGTAGAGCGAAGGGGAATGACCGAAGAAGAATATCAGGGACTCTCAGATGTTATCACGTATGCGGTGGATGAAGAGAAAACAAGACTGAAAAAACGGGGGAAGGTAAACGGAGAAGAAGCAATCGTTATGCAACAGTATGTTTCTGGTGTAAACTGTGTACCGTCTACTGCCCGTGAAGAAATGATGGCAGTCAAAAAACGATATGGAAAAGACGAGGGAATTATGGCATTTCATGGGTATCAGTCTTTTGCACCGGGAGAGTGTACGCCGGAGATGGCACATGAGATTGGTGTGAGATTGGCAGAAGCATTATGGGGAGACCGGTTTCAGGTGTTGGTGGCAACCCATTTGGATAAGACCAACCATTTGCATAATCATTTTGTGGTCAACTCAGTTTCTTTTTTAGATGGGAAAAGGTATCATCGGACGAAACAAGATTATTGTAGGATGCGGGAGGAATCAGACCGATTGTGTAAGGAGTATGCGTTATCTGTGATTAAACAGCCAAGTAAGGGAAAGTCTCAGCATTATGGAGAGTGGCGGGCAAATCAGGAACAAAAGCCAACTTACCGAGGAATGGTGCGAGAGGATGTGGATGAAGCAATCTGCATGGCAAGGACCGAAAACCAGTTTTTTCATTTGCTGAGGGAGAAAGGGTACGACATTAAGTTTGGACAGGATATTACCTTACGACCAGCGGGAAGAGACAGAGGATTGAAACTTGTCCGCAACTTTGGAGAGGCATACACGATGGAAGCAATCCGCAGGAGAATCTTAACAGAAGAGAAGAGTCCGTTTCAGAAAGTTTCTTATCGTTTAGTACAAGGGCAAAGAAAAACCGGACAGATTTTTCTATATGGAACATTCCAGCCGAAACGAAAAATCGGAGGATTGCGGGGATTGTATCTGCATTATTGTTATCTATTGGGGATTCTTCCGAAAAACCGACCGCCTGTGAATCAAAAGGAATTGCATTTATTGCTTCGGGAAGATTTAAACAAATTAAATCAGATTAAAAGGGAGACAAGGCTGCTTTGTCGTTATCACATTGATACCGCAGAGCAGCTTTTTTCGTGGAAGGAAACTTGTGAAAGCCGACGGAAACAGTTGGTAGATGAGCGAACACATCTCAGGTATCGTCTCCGAAGCGCAAAAGATGAGAACGTGCAGGGAGTGTTGAAAGCTGAGATTTCCAAATTGACAGAGGAGATAAAAGGACTTCGGGAGGAGGTGAAACTTTGTGATGGAATTGCCGCACGTTCTCAGATTTTAAAAGAGAAGATTCATATCGTGAGGCAGGAGACAACAGAGAGAAAGGAGGTAAGACATGAACACATCAGGGGAAGCCGCTGATCAAGTGGTGCGGATGTCACTGGAAGTGGGAGAAGCTGCATTGAAAATTTCCGGGGCAGGAGCCAAACAGCTTGCAGTACTTTTATATGCTATTTTGAAAGAACAGAAAAAGACGCGCGGGCGGGCGAGACTGGAAACGTTGGTGCGTTCCGGACGCCCGCTAACGGTATTCTCTGTGAAAGAAAGTGATTTGCGTAAATTTGTGCAAGAAGCAAAGCGGTATGGAATTTTATATTGTGCGGTGCGGAATCCAAGAGGGAGCAGTGATGGGATGGTAGACATCATGGTAAAAGAAGAGGACGCTCCTCGAATTAACCGTATTGTAGAGCGCTTTCAGTTTGCATCGGTTACGGAGGCGGCGCAAATTAAGACGGAGATCGAAAAATTACGGGAACAGAAAGCCAAAAACGTTGGAAAAGATGTAGCTGGAGTGAAGAAAGCTGGGAAGTCTCAGGATGTGCCGGAGCGAACCGGACGGGAGAAATCTGATGCGGATCAGTTGATGGAGGAATTGATGGGCGCACCAAGTAAAAAGGAGGAGACACAGCCAAGAAACCCCTCTTTGGCAAAGACAGAGAAATCCCTTCTGTCCGAGCCTATCTCCGAGAGGTACAGCAGAACCGTCGAGGGTACTTCTAGTTTATATATGCCAACAGCGCCGCAGAAGAAATCGGTGCGGGAGGAGTTGCGGGAGATTCAGGCGGGAAGAAACCAAAAGAATCGAAACCAGCCAGTTTCAGATCGTGTACAGCAAAGAGGAAGAAGACAGCAACAAAAAGTACTGGAGCATCGGCAACCACAGAACAGGAAACCGAAAAAAACAAGAAAAGAGAGGTAAAAGATATGAGCACAAAATTTGATTCTATGTTAAATGTATCCGCAGTTCCGCAGGATGACCGTACAGCGGCATTTATTGCGGAGAGTAAGAATAACCGGAACCGTTGCTATGAATTGTCAGAGCAGATTACAGCGGCAGTTGCAACGGACAGTCAGATGTTTCAGAAATATCTGGATGTACAGAGCCGCTTTGACCGCTATACTGCGAGCAATTCGCTGTTGATTTTAGCGCAGCGACCGGAGGCACAGAAACTAGGGGATTATAGTTATTGGAGAAGTCAGGGAACCTTTGTGAAACGACAAGAACGGGATAAACCAGTACTGATTTTGGAACCGGGCAAAGAGTATGAACGTGAAGATGGAAGTATCGGAACGTATTACAACGCCAAGAAGCTGTATGAGCCATCACAGACAAGCCTTCATAATTATACACATGAGAAGCCACAGATTACGGAACAACAGTTGATTCGTGCATTGCTCAGCAATCCGCCAGTCAATATCGTTCCGGCAGAACCAGATCAGATGCCGGACGGGAAAGGTGCGTTGTTTACACCGGAAGAAAATTGTATTTATGTGAGAAAAGGAATGGATGCCAAGTCTATCTTTTTATCCCTTTCCCCAGAACTTGCACTTGCCGGATTTGCAGATGGAAACAAGATGTATGACCGAGAGGCAGATACGTTCCACGCGTACTGTGCTTCTTACATGCTTTGTAAAAAGTATGGCATTGAAACGCAGTATTTTGATTTCAGTCATGCACCGGAGTTTTTTGAAAACATGGAGCCACAGGAAGTTCGCGCGGAACTGGCGAAAGCCCAGGAATCTTTTAAGAATATCAATGCTCGGATGGAAAAGTCTTTGCAGCAGGAACGTAATCAGACAGAACGTCAACAGCCGCGAATGGAAGCCTATCCGAAGAGGGATGATGCAAGATAATGCAGAAAGCAAAAGGAATAGCAAAACAAATAAAAAAAGTCCACACGGGAGGTGAGGATATTTGCATGAAGAAAAAGTGACTTTGAAATTAGACCGATATGAGTGTGGTGTGATTTTTCATTCGCTGAAGGATAAGAGGAATCAGTTGTTGGAAACAAATCAAGATACAGAGATTGTGGATGATGTGCTGATGAAGGTCATTGAGGGAATGGAACAACTGCCGGAGAAAGAACGAAAGGGGCGGTGGCATCGTGAAGAGCGATGACAAGAAAGAGAGCAGAGTATTGATTCTGTTGGGAATTCTTCCGGTGGTATGGCTTGCGTTATTGACCTCCCCGTTTTTCTTTGATGGAATTTTGAGTGTGATTGAAAAATTACCCGAAGCAATTCAACATCCGTTTCGGATTCAAGTTTGTAAGGACAGCTTAAAAACTGTCCTTATTTTCATTGCTTGCTATGGGATGGGAATCGGAATTTATCTGTCCACGAGAAGAAATTACCGGAGAGGTGAGGAACATGGTTCGGCACAATGGGGGAATACACAGGAGATCAACAAGAAGTACAGTGACAAGAAATTCGAGGCAAATAAGTTGATGACGAAACATGTGCGGATCAGTTATAACAGCCGGAAGCATAGGAGAAATTTATTGACAATTGTTGTGGGTGGTAGTGGAGCAGGAAAAACGCGCTTTTTTTGCAAACCGAATCTAATGCAGGCGAACACTTCTTTTGTGGTACTTGATCCAAAGGGAGAAAATTTACGGGATACAGGGCATCTTTTGGAGGCGGAAGGTTATGAAGTGCGGGTGTTGGACTTGATCAACATGGAAAAAAGTCATTGTTACAATCCTTTTGTATATTTAAAAGATGACAATGATGTGCAGCGGCTTGTGACAAACTTATTCAAGGCAACAACACCAAAAGGAAGTCAGAGCAACGATCCCTTTTGGGATACTGCCGCCTCTATGCTTTTGCTGGCGCTGATTTTTTATCTGAAATATGAAGCGCCGAAAGAAGAACAGAATTTCCCGATGGTAATGGAAATGTTACGGGCAGGAGAAGTGCGGGAGGATAATGACGATTATCAGTCACCGTTAGATGAATTGTTTGAGCGTTTGGAGATGAAGAACCCAGACCATATCGCTGTAAAATATTATAAGGACTATCACTCAGGAAGCGCTAAGACATTAAAATCAATTCAGATTACGCTGGCGGCAAGGCTGGAAAAATTCAATCTTTCCAGTCTGTCCGCATTGACTGCAACAGACGATTTGGATCTTTCGTCTCTTGGAGAAAAGAAAGTTGCGTTGTTTGCAGTAATACCGGATAACGACACCAGTTATAACTTTTTGGTGTCTATTTTATATACCCAATTATTTCAGCAGCTTTTTTATTCAGCGGATTACAAACATGGGGGAAGTCTGCCGGTTCCGGTACATTTTCTGATGGATGAGTTCAGTAATGTATCGTTGCCGGATGATTTTTCCAAAATACTAAGTGTTATGCGTTCAAGATCGGTAAGCGTGTCTATTGTGTTACAGAACATCGCTGCATTAAAAGCCCTGTTTGAGAAGGAATGGGAGGCAATCATCGGGAACTGCGATGAATTTCTTTATCTTGGAGGGAATGAACAGAGTACCCATAAATATGTGAGTGAATTGTTGGGGAAAGCCACCATTGATCTGAACACCTATGGAAAATCGACGGGGCATCCTGGAAATTATTCTACCAATTATCAAATTTCAGGTCGTGAACTAATGACGCCGGACGAAGTGCGTATGCTGGATAACCGCTACGCACTTCTTTTTATTCGTGGGGAACGACCGATTTTAGATGAGAAGATTGATATTTTAAGTCATCCGAATGTGGAACTTACCACAGACGGAAAAGGGAAACCGTATTGTCACGGGGAAGTGACAAAGGCGGTTGCAGGGATTTCACTGACGGATAATCTAGAGGGAGAAATTCAGGCAGAAGATGTGGGAGAAGTGGATGCAGAAGCGTTGGAACTTTTCTCAAATGAAGAGTTGGAAACTGTATTTAGTCAAAATAAGGAGGAAGAAACAAATGATGTTTAAACAGAGAGACAGACAGCAGAAGGAAGTAGGAATGAGAGATAAGAAGAGAGGAGTAACCGGAAGAATGCAGAAAATTCTTATGGGATCGAAGACGAAAAAAGCCTTTGGATTGTATCTGATGCTGGTGCTGATGTTGACAATGGGAGGAACAACAGTATTTGCAGCTGGCGATCCGCTAACAGTTGTCAATAATCTTTCCGATTTTATTTTCGGACTGATCCGTGCCATCGGTATGATTTTACTTGGATTTGGAATTGTGCAGATCGGACTATCTTTAAAGTCGCATGATCCAAGTCAGAGAGCAAACGGATTTCTGACGCTGGCAGGTGGTGTGGTGATTACCTTTGCCAAGGAGATTTTGACCTTGATTGCAGGATAAAAAGAAACAGACAGGAGTCCCCAAGTTCCGAGTAAGCGGCTTGGGGAACGTGCTGTCGAGAAGGAGGTTTGTGAATGGAATCAGATAACTGGGTAGTACAAAATCTAGTCAATGCGTTGGAAACGTGGAACAGTAAGCTGGCGGAAATCTGGCAGATTATCACACAGTCTCCAGAGACGTTCAAAGGCGGTGATATCTGGAATGTGATTGTGGCTATTAACGGGGCATTACAGGTAATCGGATATGCTTTGCTGGTGTTATTCTTTGCTGTTGGAGTGGTAAAAACTTGCGGAAGTTTTGTGGAAGTAAAGAAGCCGGAACATGCACTGAAATTATTTATCCGTTTTGCCATTGCGAAAGGTGTGATTACCTATGGGCTGGAATTGATGATGGCACTCTTTGAAATCATACAGGGTGTAATGAGTACGATCATGAATGCGGCAGGATTTGGACAGCCGCAACAGACGGTTTTACCGGAAGAAATTGTGACAGCAGTGGAAGACTGCGGCTTCTTTGAGAGTATTCCCTTGTGGGCGGTAACGCTGATCGGAGGATTGTTTATTACGGTGTTAAGTTTCATTATGATTATGAGCGTGTATGGACGCTTTTTCCGGCTGTATCTGTATACTGCCATTGCGCCTGTTCCTCTTGCGTCTTTTGCCGGGGAGCCGACGCAGAATGTGGGAAAGAGTTTTATGAAATCGTATGCGGCGGTTTGTCTGGAAGGTGCGATTATTGTGCTGGCATGTATTATCTTTTCTGTCTTTGCGGCATCTCCTCCGGTAGTGGATGCAGATGCGGCGGCAGTTACGATGGTGTGGAGTTATATCGGGGAACTGATTTTCAACATGCTGGTACTGGTAGGCGCGGTAAAGATGGCAGACCGGGTTGTGCGGGAAATGATGGGATTGTAAAAGGAGGAAGAAACGTTGGAAGTAAAAATCAATCGGGAGATACGAAACTATACGGAATCTATGTTTTTCGGACTGTCTATGCGGCAGTTCTTTTTTTCGGTGTTAGCCTGTGGGGGAGCAGTTGGACTTTACTTTCTGCTTCGCCCGTATCTGGGAATGGAGACAGTAAGTTGGGTATGTATCTTGGGGGCAGCGCCCTTTGCAGCGTTGGGCTTTTTTAAATACCACGGAATGACTGCAGAACAGTTTTTATGGGCATGGTTTAAATCGGAATTTTTAATTCCGAAAAAGCTGGTGTTCCGGTCAGAAAATCTGTATTACGAACTATTAAAAGGAGAGATTGAGGCACGGGAAAAGGAGGAATTAAAGAAACATGATTAAGACATTGCAGACAATTTTTAAACAGGATAAGGAGAAATTTCGCATACCAAGGAGTGTGCAGCAGGTCATACCTATTCAAGCGATATGGGTAGACGGTGTCTTTCAGGTGGGACGAAATAAGTTTACCAGGACATATAAATTTATGGACATCAATTATGCAGTGGCAAGCCGGGAAGATCAGGAGGCAATGTTTTTGGAATATAGTGAACTTCTTAATTCCTTTGACAGCGGAGCTACCACAAAGATTACAATCAATAACCGGAGATTGAACCGGCAGGATTTTGAAAAGGCAATTCTGATTCCGATGCGGGAGGATGGATTGGATGTGTACCGAGAGGAATATAACGAAATGCTGTTGGAGAAAGCAACTGGCTCCAATCGAATGGTGCAGGAAAAATATGTAACGGTATCGGTGTATAAGAAAACAGTGGAAGAAGCGAGGAATTATTTTACCCGTGTGGGAACAGATTTGATGAGTCATTTTGCAAGACTGGGATCTAAGTGTGTGGAACTGGATGCGACAGAACGATTACGGGCATTGCATGATTTCTACCGAACAGGAGAGGAAACCGCCTTTTTCTTTGATTTGACACAGGCAATGAAGAAGGGACACAGTTTTAAAGATTTTATCTGTCCCGACAGCTTTGAGTTTGAGCGGGATTATTTTAAAATGGGAGACCGTTATGGAAGAGTGCTGTTTTTGCGGGATTATGCATCTTACATCAAAGACGATATGATTGCGGAATTGACGGAATTAAATCGCAATCTGATGCTGAGTATTGACATTATTCCGGTTCCAACGGATGAGGCTGTAAGGGAAGTGGAAAATCGCTTGCTTGGCGTGGAGACAAATATCACAAACTGGCAGAGAAGGCAGAACGCAAACAATAATTTTTCAGCAGTCGTCCCTTATGATATGGAGCAGCAACGAAAAGAAAGTAAAGAATTTTTAGATGACCTGACTACTCGTGACCAGAGGATGATGTTTGGAATTTTAACGATTGTGCATACCGCAGATACAAAGAAAGAGCTGGACGCAGACACGGAAACACTTCTGACCATTGCAAGACAGCATTTGTGTCAGATGTCCACATTGAAATTTCAGCAAATGGATGGACTAAATACAGTCTTGCCAATTGGACAGCGAAAAATCAATGCAGTGCGTACGCTGACAACAGAAAGCCTTGCAGTACTGATGCCTTTCCGGGTGCAGGAGATTATGGATGAGGGAGGCATTTATTGTGGGGAGAATGCGATTTCCCATAATTTAATCATGTGTAATAAGGCGAAACTGTTGAATCCTAATTCCTTTTTGCTTGGTGTTCCGGGAAGTGGAAAATCGTTCAGCGCAAAAATGCTGATTGTATTTCTTGCTCTTGCCACTGGAGATGATATTTTAATCTGTGATCCAGAGCGGGAGTACGCCTCACTCATTGAGGCGATGGGAGGAGAAGTCATCCGGATTGCGGCAGGAAGCAAAGACCATATTAACGCAATGGATATGGTGGAAGGTTATGGAGACGGTGGAAATCCGGTCATTGATAAGTCGGAGTTTGTGTTATCTCTCTTTGAGCAGTTGGATAAAAAAGGAGTAAGCGCCAAAGAAAAATCAATCATAGATCGTTGTACTGCCGCTGTGTATGATGATTATCAACAGGGAGGAAATGTGCCGACACTCTGTGTGTTACGAGACAAAATATTAGAACAGCCGGAACGGGAGGCACAAGATCTTGCACTTGAGTTGGAATTGTTTACAAGCGGAAGTCTGGATGCTTTTGCACATGAAAGCAACGTGGATGTGAAAAACCGGATGGTGGTCTATGATATTTTAGACTTGGGGAAACAGTTGAAAACAATGGGGCTTTTGGTCATTACGGATGCCATGCTAAACCGTGTGACAGAGAACTGGAAGCTAGGCAAACGTACTCATATTTTCTTAGATGAGTTCCATGTGGTATTTGAAAACGAGTATTCTGGAGCGTTTTTTAACTCTGCGTGGCGAAGATTTCGTAAAAGAAATGCCTATCCGAATGCCATTACGCAGAATGTAGATTATCTTTTAGATTCTGTACTTGCAAGAACCATGTTGTCCAATAGTGAATATATCGTGATGCTGAATCAGGCAGCACCGGATCGGGAAAAGCTGGCACAGTTACTCAATATTTCTAACGAACAGATGGGATATATCACAAATGCAGATGCAGGATGTGGATTGATTAAATATGGAAGTTCCCTTGTACCGTTTGTGAATCAGTTTCCAAAAAATACAAAGCTTTATCAACTGATGACGACCAAACCGGGAGAAGATAGCGTAAACCGGAATCGTCAGGCATAGAACGGAGGGAAGAATATGGAATTAAGATTTGCTTCTAAAGAGCATAAACAATTTTTCTTTACTATGATGAATGAGGTGAAGAAAAAAGACAGTTATCATCAGGCATTTTTCTATTGCGTTGGAATTTCGGATATGACAAGAGACAATGTGAAACGGTTATTTTCTTTTCAGGAAGATTGTATCAATCCGGGGGCATTGCATGAGGGATGGCAGACAAGCGGAAGTATGCGGATTACTCGGCTTGCCTTTAATTTATGGAATGGGTACAGCGAGAAAGGATCGGAAATGTTATCGACACCGTATGAGCTTTTTGATTGTGGATATGCGCCTTATTTCTTTGAAGCAATCCGATTGAAGTACCCAGAATTTTGTCGGGAATTTAATGCAGGGAAAACGTGTCTACGAATGGAAGCGCGGTAGTATTATGAGTAAGGAGATTAAGACGCGCAAAGTCCAGAAAGACATTAAGGCGTTAGATAAAGTGGTGACAAGTACGGAGCATATAAAGCGGGCGTATGTGCGGACGAAAGAACAAGCGGAGGGGACAAGAGAAGCGGCGGCAACACCTGTGGAAGATGCGGAGAATAAGATTGCAGCCGGGGCAGAACAAAGTGTGTCCGAGGCACTGCATCAGGTGCGAGAGCAGAGTGGAGGAGTATGGCGTCAAAGAGTAACGAGGAAGGTGTCTAAGGACACCTTCTATCAGCCGCAAGCAAAACTGCGAAAAGCAGGTCAGGAGTTGGCAAAAAAGAAACGGATTTCCGCAGGAAAGCTCCGGAATTCCACTATTAAAACTGTAGAGACTGGAGAAAAGACGATTAAAACTGTGGGAGGTAAGCAGAAGAAGACAGGGAAAGGAACGGTGAAAACTGCCAGCCGGACGATAAAAAATACAGAACAGACGATTCATAATACGGTAAAGACAAGTCGGGCTGCCGCAGTTCACGCGAAACGGATGGCACAGGCAGCAGCGGAGGCGGCTAAACAGGCGGCGAGAACCGCAGCGCAGACTGCAAAGGTAACTGGCAAAGCCACATTAGCGGCTGTCAGGGCAATCATTGCTGGTACGAAGGCACTTGTGACTGCACTCTTAGCAGGAGGATGGATTGCAGTGCTGATTTTGGTGATTGTGATTCTGTTTGGCGGTGTGATTTGTATGGTGGGTGGAGGAGATTCTAATACGGTGTTTTCTGTCAGTACGGAGGTACAGGCATATGAGCCATTAATCCGTCAATATGCTACACAATATGGAATCGGGGAATATGTGGAATTGATCAAAGCAATTATGATGCAGGAGAGTGGCGGAAAGGGGCTTGATCCGATGCAGAGCTCAGAAGGAGCATTTAATACTCGGTTTCCAAAACAGCCGAATGGGATTACCGAGCCGGCTTATTCCATTGAGTGTGGGGTACAGGAAATCAAAGCATGTCTGGTCAGCGCAGAAGTGGAACATCCGGTGGATATGGAACGCATTAAGCTAGCGCTTCAGGGCTATAATTTTGGAAATGGTTATATCCCTTGGGCGAAAGAAAAAGACGGAGGGTATACCGCAGCAAATGTTATCGAATTTTCCGACATGATGGCAAAGAAGCTGGGATGGAACAGTTATGGGGACAAGCAGTATGTACCACATGTATTGCGGTATTATCCATTTGGACGGACTCCGACCGGAGCAGGAAGTCAAGCGATTGTACAAGTGGCTCTGTCACAAGAAGGAAATGGTGGAGAGACATATTGGAGATGGTTTGGATTTGGCAGCCGGGTGGAATGGTGTGCTTGTTTTGCATCATGGTGTGCCGATCAATGCGGCTATATTGAAAGCGGTGTGATACCGAAGTTTGCCAAGTGTGATGACGGTGTAAACTGGTTCCGAAACAACGGACAATTTCAAGATGGAAGTTATACCCCGGCGGCGGGAGATTTCATTTTCTTTGACTGGGGAAATGATGGAAGTATCGATCATGTGGGAATCGTGGAAAGTACGGTGAATGGCGTTGTGCATACCATTGAAGGGAACAGCAGTAATGCAGTCAACCGGAGAAGTTACAGTATCGGAAAGTCTTCTATTTATGGTTATGGAGTTCCAATATACTAAAACAATCTAGGAAAGAATATTTTTCTTTCCTAGATTGATAGCGTTAGTAAAATTCAATTAAAGTGTCTTATATATAGTATATAGGAACCTTATAATAGAAATCTTACAAATATGAATAAATCCATGTCCTAAAAACATATATTTCATGGAAAATGTAATGCAAAAAAATATTAATATGATACAATCAAGATAAGCGTGAAGCAAGGAATTCTATGACAGCAAGAATTTCATCTTGCTTTTGCGTTGGAAATTTTTTGATATTAATTTCGATTTTTTGAGAAATAGAATCAGCTTCTTCTGTTTGATAATTAATTAAAAGATCGCAGAAAATTTCTTGACGAGCCACATGAAGTGCATCTGCAATTTCACAGGCAAAATCTACGGTGAGAGAAGAAGAACCATTTTCAATACGACTTATAAAACTAGGAGAAACATGAAGTTTTTCGGCAAGTTGATTTTGAGTAATACCTTGAGCTTTGCGAATTTCTTGAATACGTTGTCCTGTTTTCATAATGGTATTCATCTCCTTTCTTTGTTATATATTGTAACAATAATAGTAATAGAAATGAATTTACATATACGCAAACTATTTACAAATAGTAAACACGACTGTACTATTAAGGAAAAGGAGGTACGGTTGAATGTTTTATAATAAAGTCGAAGTAAAAGCCATTATTCTTGCAGTTTATAATATTGAATCATTGGGATTAAATAGTAGCAGAATTTTATTGAAAAGTATTGTTTGGTTATGTAAACAATATGAGACTACGAAAGAGAATTTATATCTAGAGAAAGCAATGTGGCATATATATGCATATTTAGAATTAGGTTATCCATATGAAACAGGAGAAAGGGAATTTAATATAGTATTGGAGTATTTACAACTGAACAGAGCGGACATTTTTCCTAAAAGAGAGTGGGAATATAAAAAAATCGCTTTAACCAAGGCTAATGTGAATCGTTTATTAGGGAAATGGAACCCATATTTTCAATCAATGAAAATTAATGATGCAGTTGCAGATATTATAAAGAAAGTTCAGGATAAAGAATATGGAAAATATATTTATCATTGCGGGAAAGCAATAGAAGAATGTGAAGAGAATACGTTATGGGAAAAAACTTTTATTCTGTATGTGACAAAAGATGAGGCAATTCTTCAAGATATGAATAAGAGTAAATATTATATGCTTAAGGAGATACAACATGATTAGAATTGCAACTATTGAAGACGAAAAAATTATACAAGAGGAAATATGCCGAGTTATCACATCAGTCACTAATCATAAAGAAGAAATAAAAGTTGATAGTTATTTCTCTGCTGAAGATTATTTCCTTGCAGCTAAAGCTTATGAACTGGTTATTACAGATATTGAACTTCCGGGAATTAGTGGATTAGAGTTAGGAAGAAAAGTAAGACAAATGAATCCAGAAGTGTACCTTGTTTTCTTAACCTCTTACTCAGAATTTGCTTCGGAAAGTTATATCATAGAAGCATATCAATATATTTTGAAAAAAGATATGCAAGAAAGATTACCTGCATTAGTTGATAAAGTAGTTGCACGAATTAAAAAGGAAAATTCTGAATTTTTTTGGATTGGAAATAGCAGGGATATAAAGAAAATTTATTATAAAGAAATTATATACATAAAGAAAATCAAAGGTTCTAAATATGCGGAGTATGTTACAGCGGATGGAATGTATACAGCAAGACTATCTTTAAATCAAGTTTTTGAAAAAATAAAAAACAATGGATTTATTTTGGCGGATCGTGCGCATGTTGTAAATGTCAATCATGTGAAGAGGTTAAGAGGAAATACTATCTATATGGATAATGGAGAAGAAATTGAAGTTAGTCGTGTGCAAAGTTTACAGGTAAAAGAAAAGATCGCAGAGTACTGGAGATTATTGAAATGAATGAGTTAATCCTTATGGGCATATCGGTAGCGACTTCAATTTGGGAAATTTGGATGTGTTATCAAGTGTTATTGATTACGGTAATTGATGACCAGCACAGAAAAAATGCGGATAAAATTATTATGTGGTGTACAATGATTTGTGTTGGCTTTTTATTAGGTTTAAATAGGTTAATTGCTTTTTTTTCAAGTCCTATATTTGTATTGACTAATATAATAATAATTATTATATGTATTTTTCTTAATAGAAGAAAGAAAGTGCTATGTGCGGGGGTAATTATCTTATATTTTTCACTTGTTGCTATTTTTGATATGGCATTAGCATTTATTAGTTATGACATTTTGGGGAAAGAATTTATAAGTGGCGTATACCTCTATATGACGACATGGAAGAGAGAAGGGGTTTATTTCTTATCTAGAATGGTTGTTTGCATAGGTATTTATTTCTTGAAAAAAAGACTGGGGAATATGTATGAACTTGCAGAGCGATGTAATCGTTTTATTATGGGGGTAGGGATAATTTTATTCATTTTGCTAATAAAGTATCAATATATTTTGGATGAGATGGTTATTGGAGACAGAGAACAAAAAGGAATTAGTGCCAGTTTAGGATTGGTAACAACTGCCGTTATAATAGTTCTTTTAGAGTTTTTTGCTTTAAAATATCGTCATATGAAACAAGAAAAAGATGCCATTCTTTTAAGAGAGCAATTATTAGAAGAACGTTATATTGAAGTGATGAAAACTCGTCAGGTAATTCACGATATGAGAAACCATTTTTTGCTACTTCAAAAATATGAAAAGGAACAGCAGTGGGGAAAACTTCATAAATATTTGGAAGTAATAAGTGAGGATTTATTTGAGGATTCTAGTAGGGTATGGACTGGAAATGCAATTGTCGATATGATATTAAATTCAAAAAAAATATACGCTGAAGAAAGACAAATTCAAGTAGAAATAGAAACAGAGGTAATTCCGCGATTTGTATTAGATAATCGAGAAACAATTTCTTTATTTGGAAATTTATTAGATAATGCAATAGAAGCTTGTGAAAAAATGCAGAAGAATGAAAAATGGATTCATATCAGTCTGAAAAAACACCATGAACTATTATCTATTGAAATAGAAAATAGTATAGAAGAAGTTCCGAAAGAAAGGAGGGGGGAACTTCTTTCTGATAAAATGTCACAGGAGGTACACGGCTATGGACTGAAAAATGTACAACAGATTGTCAATAAACATGATGGCGCATATTCTTATCAGATAAAAGAAAATAGCTTTTTGACAAGCATCGTTTTTTTTGATGATGGAGATTTTGCATTATAACTATTAAGAAAGGAAATCAGTTATGAAAAACGAACAAATAGAAAGATGTGGTGGAAACTTACACGAAGAATTAGTAGAATTGGAAAAACTATCAAGTAGAGATGTAGACAAAGAGTTGTATGCTGCTACACATACGATGGGATGTACTTCATTTTTAACAATTTATTGTTGCTAAGGGGGAAACAGATGCGATATTATTATGCGCATCTGTTTTTTGGTTAAAATGCGAGGTGTTTAAGATGCGGAAGAAAGCTACATATCTCAGTGAGAGAGTGTATATAAGAAACGGAAAAGAGGATATATATTTAAATTTTAAACGATCTGAATATTGGATGGATATATTAGGTGAAAAACTTTTAAAAGAAATATGCAATCAAAATGCAAATGTTTTAAGCTATTTGAAAAATGGAGATTATAGTTTATCAGTAGATATTAAAGAAAGTGAAATTTTGCAATATTTATCAAAGAAATGTATCGAGTTTCCTTCTGACACAGAGGAAATATTGAAAGAAAGAGTGGCTTTTGAACCATTTTATGCGTTTTTTGTGGAGTTTGGAATAGACAACTTGAAAAATGAGCTACAAGGCTTGGAAGATTTTTTTGAGTTGAATATTTATGATGACTTTAAGTACTATTTAGCGGAACAATTACAAGCAATATGTATGAGAACTTTGATTGTAGAAATGCAAGATTATAAAATGGCAGATAAGCTACATGGAAAAGATGAAAAAGAAGAATATGAGTATTTCTGTACAGAGAATATGTGCAACCCAACAGAGATTATAAATTTAATGGAAAAATATCCTGTGTTGTGTCGGTGCGTAGAAGACAGAATTAACAATAGTGTCTGTTTCTATAAAGAGATTATAGAACATTTCTGTAATGATAAGAAAGAAATTGCAGAACATTTTTGTCCTGAAAATCAAATTTCAAGAATTACAAATATTACAACTAGTTATTCAGATGTTCATCAGAAAGGACGTCAAGTTGTTAAAATAGAAATAGATAAAAAAATAAAAATATTATACAAGCCACATAGCATGGAAAATGAAAAGGCATTTATGTCTTTGCTACAGTGGATTGATCAAGGGATAGGGATAACACAATTAAACTATGAGATTTTAACACATGAAAGCTATAGCTGGTGTTCTATAGTGAAATATAGGGAATGTGAATCTAAAGAGGAGATCTGTAATTATTATAAGCGGCTAGGAACACAATTATTTTTGGCGTATTTTTTAGGAACACATGATTTGCATTGTGAAAATATAATTGCTTCTGGAGAATATCCTGTGTTAATTGATTTAGAGACATTAGTAGGTGGTTTTAATTCTGGGAAACGGAAAACTGCTGAGGACGAAGTTTATTATCATTTACAGCAGTCGGTTTTATCTACGGGATTGCTCCCAACATTTATGTGGGATAAAGGGGGGAACGGAATAGATGTAAGTGGAATGAGTGGAGGAAACGAAGCTACTTATCCATTTAAGACTCCTGTGGTTATGAATCCCAAAACATCCAATATGCGTATAGGCTACGATTATCCTCAAGCAACTCTAAAGGAGAATAGAGTGAAATTACGAGGAGAGTTTTGTCCTCCGGTAAAATATGAATCAGAATTATTGAATGGATTTTCAGTAGCATATAGGTATGTTATAGAAAATAGAGAGGAATTTAAAAGGCAAGTAAAATTAATGACAGGCTTAAAAAGTAGATTCCTATTTTCTGATACTCAAAGATATGGTATGACTCTATCGAGTTCTTATCATCCTTCGTTATTACAAGACGGCGCAGAACGTGAAATTTTCTTGATGTCTATGTGGAAAGGACGGGGAGTTGATAAAAAGACAATTGTTGAAGATGAAATTCAAAGTCTGTTACAAGGAGATATTCCGTATTTTGAATATTATTTGGATTCAAAGAATTTGTATTCAGGTACTGGGAAAATATGGAAGGATTATTTCGACAGCATACCGATTACTTTTTTGTTAAATAAAATTGATCAATTAAGCTTCCTGTATAATTCAAAGTGTAGAAAATAAATGATTTTACAAAAATAGAT
>OAVH01000748.1_pt1 | contig 21776 bp, 23 predicted proteins | sample 1495281 | NCBI WGS metagenome assembly OAVH01 (sample SAMEA2580082, study PRJEB22360) | human gut metagenome | biome: human gut; feature: human-associated habitat; material: faeces | place: Denmark | collected 2008/2010
GGATTTCATCCTGAAGCTGCTGTACGCTCCACGCATTGTATTTGTAATCCGCCATACCTTGCACCTCTGCTTATTTATTATCTATATTATTACACTGACGCTGTTATCTGACAAGCTATTTATCTGCAATTTTACATATACGCATATAGTTTAAAAAACGGCTTTTCCTTCACCGTTTACGCATTCCACGATTTTTGAACACTTCCTATCTATACCTGCATATGTATTTACAAAAGTTTGATACAAATAAATACAAATAGCAGATAGCTTCTCCATAAGGCAGCTAAGAGGCCTGTTCCATATGCTGCTGCAGTAGCATGCCGGTCATTCGTTCACTTACCGTAAGAAATTGCTCCAGCCGTCGCTGTACACTGCGATCCCTCACGAGCAGAAGATGCAGAATTTCCTGCCGCTGCAGCGCATCCTGAAAATCAAAAAGAATCTGGCAGGCGCCGTGATAGCCCTTTAACGCCGCTGCATCATACAGCTTTGTACGGCAGGCCACTGCCATAAACATCAGAGAAGCATCGAGACAATGCTGCATGCTTTCACATACATCATTTAACAATTTCTTTGCCCTGGGACTTCTCAGATATGGATTGCGCTGAAATACAGACAAGGCATCCATCTGCTGCAGACATCCCTTCAGCTCCAGCACATAAAGCCGCAGCAGCTGTGCCTGCTTTTCAGCTGTTTCCATGCTGCAGCATCCTTTTCAGTATATTTTCGACAATTGTAGCATTGCGGTATTGCAGAAGATATTTCTTCTCCAGTGTCGTATCTCTGCTTTGAAAGCGCAGCGTAACACTGGGAATCTCATGCTCAATATCAATCCTCATATGAATCCGGATATGTGCACGCAGCTGTTCCCTGCCATCAATGGTAAGTGTATCCTTTTGAATTGTAATGTGAAAATTACGGTCACGTTCTTCCCATAAGCGCAGCTGCTCAACAATCTCAGGAAACAGAAGCACCTCGCATTGCAGAAAAGGATATGAGGAAAAGCGCTCCTTCATTATGCGAAACAGCTTTTCCCGCTGTTTTCTTGCGACCTCCTGCTGCTTGGCAAGCTTACGCTCCACAATCCCGCAAACAGCCTCTGTATCCGGCTTTCGCTTCATGGACGCCTGATGAATCAGCATCAGATCTCGTGCATCCGTCAGTGCATTATGCTCCACCGTTCCCTCAATGAGATACGCCGTTTTTAAATCATCCAGAGAGAGCGTAGACGAAACAATGACCTGCTGATAGATCACCTGTGCGGATATCTGCTTTTGTAAATCAATCATATTCTGAAACAGAGTCGGATCACAATGATACCGTTCACATTCCTGCAGCAGTGTTCTTCGATCATCCGGTCCAAAGCTATATACCTTAAAATCATCCCCATGAAATGGCTGCAGCCATTTCATAAATGCAGCCAATACCGCAGGAAAGCTCTCAGCCGCGCGGATATCACGATCGCGTAAATGTGTCATTTTCCGTACAACGCTTGTTAAACGGTGAAAATTCTGCGGACAGACCAGAGAATAAAAGGTTTCCTCATGCTCCTCCCATTTTAAAACAGCTCCCAGAGATACGACCATCTGACAATGCCTTCCATTTATTTTCACTGCATCAAATTCCGTATCCATATATATATGCACCATATTTCAATACCTCGTTCGTTTCTAGTATGAACAGCCTGTGCCAGATGCTATGCAATCTGGAAAATATAAAATTTCAGATAAGCGGTCTCCGGAACATTCCACAAAATAGGATGATCACAGCACTGCTGTCTGGCCTCCACCTGGCGCAGCTCCACCCCTGCTACAGCTGCTGATTCATGCAGCATGCTCTTAAACAAGCCCTCATTCATAAAATGTGAGCATGAGCAGGTTGCCAGATAACCGCCTCTTGGCAGCAGCTTCATAGCTGCCGTATTGATTTGACGATAGCCCTTAACCGCATGGGATATGGTTTCTCTGGATTTGGTAAAAGCCGGGGGATCCAAAATAATCATATCGTAGATACGCGGCTGCTTTTTCAGCTCCTTTAACAGCTCAAATACATCGGCGGTTTCAAAGGACATGCGCTCTTCTAAATGATTCCGTTTCGCATGCTCCTGTGCCATGTCAATAGCCGTCTGTGAAATATCCACGGCATGCACATGTTTGGCGCCTCCCCTTGCGGCATTCAGCGCAAAGCTGCCTGTATGGGTAAAGCAATCCAGGACATGCTTTCCCTTTGCGATGCGTGCGATTGCTGCCCGGTTATATTTCTGATCCAGAAAAAAGCCTGTTTTCTGACCATTTTCCACATCTACATCATAACGGATACCGTTTTCCAAAATCGAAGTCACACAGCTGTTGGGATGCTCTGGCAAGGTGGAATGCGTATACCATCCCTTATATTCCGCAAGTCCCTCCAACTTTCGAATCGCCACATCGTTTCGTTCATAAATGCCTCGTATATCTACGCCGTAATCCTCCTTCAGTATGCCTACCAGCATCGGCAACAGCAAATCCTTACGCTGCTCAATGCCATAGGAGAGAATCTGTACGACGAGCAGATCATGAAAGCGGTCGACGGTCAAGCCTGGAAAATGATCCGCTTCTCCAAATATCAGCCGGCAGGAATCAAAATCCTCCTCCATGACTGTTGCACGATAGCTGATTGCATGCTGCAGACGACGGTAAAAGAAATCCGCATCAAAATTGTCATTGGCATTGCGGGAAATCAGACGGATGCGGATACGGGATGAAGCATTGTAAAATCCGCTTCCCTGATAACTGCCCTTTTCTGAAAACACATCCACAATGTCTCCGTTTTGTATATCACGCTCCTGAGCCAAAACTTCCCCTTCATATACCCAAGGATGTCCGCTCTGCAGTTTTTTTGTTCCTTTTTTGGTTATGGTAACCTGTTTCCATTCACGTATTGTTTTCATATGTATATCTTCCATTTCCTATGATTCCACTATCTCTGCACAAATGCGCATTCCTCGCAAATTCATATGGACATATTATAGCAAACGCATGATGAATACGCAAACAAAGAACGCCATGCACAGCCTGTACATGACGCACGAGAAAGGATAACGGCACACAGTACACAATCCATATGATGTCCATGCCATCCCTGCAGGAACGCCACAGGCTGCACTGCACCTTACTCATTTTGCAAAGTTACGACAATCAGCTGAGGATGGTTATTGATACGCTGCGGGGCACGGCTGTTTCCCAGACCGCGGGATACGATCATGGTACAGCCCTGCTGCTCATAGGCACCGTCGGTATAGGAGGGCAGGATTCCCTGATCCGGCGCATACAATCCTCCAAGCCCGGGCACCACGATCTGGCCGCCATGCGCATGTCCGCAGAAGGCAAGACTTACCTGCTCCTGTGCATAGGCCGCAAAATATTCCGGACGATGGGACAGAAGGATGGAAAACGGGGTTTCCACACTCTGCATGAGATTATGCAGATTCTGCAGGAAGCGCTCCGACTCATAGGGATAAAATTTTTTATCCTTCAGCCCGACAAGCGAAATCGTCTGTGCATTGCGTGACAGCTCCAGCTTACTGTTTTCCAACACCTGCACTCCCTGATCCAGCAAAAGCTGTTTCAAATAGGGATATACGCTGGATACGGCTTCATGATTTCCCGGCACATAATAGACAGGCGCAAGCTTCACTGCCTGTTCAATCAGCTGCTGCACTGGCTTCAGATGCTCCTTGGTCGTGCGGCAGCGGTCAATCAGATCACCTGTAATAACGATTCCATCCGCCGCACTCATACGAAGCTGCCGTATCAGCTTTTTCTGACGAAAGCCAAACCGTGCGGCATGCAAATCGGATATATGCAGGATACGGTAGCCTGCAAAGGAAGCAGGCAGCAGGGCATTGCGTACTGTCACATGACATACATCCAGACAGTGGTTTTCATAATGGGAAAGCCACGCAGCCCCCAGCGCTGCTCCTGCTGCGGCTGTTGCACATCGTTTTTTATTCATATCATTCCCTCCTTGCCTGATTTACGGTATAATACGTATGGTGATAAATATGACAAAGCAGATAGCCTTCATCGGCTCCAGTGTTGCCGATGTAATTATAAAGCTCCCCCATCTTCCAAAACATCAGGAGGATATCAATATCGGGACACAGACGCTTTCACTGGGCGGGTGTGCCTTTAATGCGGCCTGGATGTGCCGCCTGCTCCATACCGAACCGCTTTTGTTTTCTCCAATCGGAACCGGTATTTACGGAGACTTTGTCCGCAAACAGTATAAAAAGCACGGCATCACGATTCTGCTGGAAGCAGAAGAAGAAAACGGCTGCTGTTACTGTCTGGTAGAGCCAAACGGAGAACGCACCTTCCTCAGCTATCATGGTGCGGAATACCGGTTCCAAAAGGAATGGTTTTCCCTGCTGGATTCCTATGATATCACGACCGTTTATGTATGCGGTCTGGAGCTGGAGGAGCCCAGTGGCATCCATATTCTAAACTACCTGTGTACCCATAAAGGCCTGCGCATATATTTCGCACCAGGCCCGCGCTTTGCGAAGCTTTTAACCACACATATAGACACGCTTTTTTCCCTGCACTGTATTTTGCATTTAAACGAGGAGGAAGCCTGCACCTTCACCGGGTGTCAAACTGCTGCACAGGCAGCGAAGGCTTTGTACGACCGCACGCAGAACACCGTTATCATCACACTCGGAGCAAACGGCTGTCTTTGGTACGACGGGGCACACTGCACACACATTCCATCACAACGCGCTGCGGTCGTATGCGATACGATAGGTGCAGGCGATGCCCATATCGGCAGCATCATCGCTTTGCGCAATCTGGGCTATTCCTGGCCGGATACATTGCAGCTCGCCAACCGCATTGCTTCCCATATCGTTACCCTTCCTGGAGCACTCATGACACAAGAGGAGCTTGCTTCCCTATCCCTCTTCTGAAACGCTGCTTAGCTTTCCAGTCGTGGAATCCATCATAAATCCATAAATACGGACATCCTCTGGTATCAGCGGATGTTTTTTCAACAGCTCTACACTTTTTTGTACGCTGACGACGCCATCATCGAAGCCCTCCAGCCAGCGTTCAAAATCAATTCCGCAATAACGCAGAGAGGCAATGGCACTCTCTGGAATACCGCGCTTACGCATATCCTGCAGCAGTGCCTCACTATCCATGTGCTGAACACCGCAATCTGTATGTCCAATGACCAGAATTTCCTCAACACCCAGCTCATAAACAGCAATCAAAAGACTTCGCACCACGCTGCCAAAAGGGTGTGTGATAACTCCACCGGCATTCTTAATAATCTTAGCATCGCCGTTGCGGATTCCCAGCGCTGCCGGCAGCAGTTCAATCAGCCGGGTATCCATACATGTCACGATTGCCATACGGCGGTCGGGATATTTGCTTGTCTGGTATGGCTCATAACGCTTATTCTCAACAAATTCCGTATTGTATTTCAGAAGTTCTTCAATCATATAGCTTCTCCTTTTTTTCATGTGGAGAAATTATACCATGAAATCGTCGAGGAATTGTGTGAGACTGTGTTTTCTAAAAAACCAGACAAGCCAGGAGAACAAGGACAGTACTGCAGCAATAAAAAGGATGGCAAAGGTATAGCTCTCCTGCTGCTTTACGACCGGTTCCAGATGCAGGGTCAGCACATAGTCACGATTATAGTTATAAGGAGTGATGGCAAAGGTGACATCCTCTCGCAGGCGGTATCTCGTTTCATCCTCATCCAAATGCAGCCGGTACGCTCCAATGGACAAATCTTTTAATTCCACCGTTTTCTTATCGCTTTTTATATTGCGCAGCTTTTTTTCCTGTGCATCCAGCAGCTGCATGGTTACATTTGGTATCACTTCATCGTTTTCTGTACGAATGCGCAGCTTCACTGTCCCCCGCATTCGTTTATTCACCACCTTCCAGCTTTGCTTTTCCTTTTGTGTTCCATCGTATACAAAGCTGATCCGCTTCTTAGTTTTCTGATAGCCGTAGTCAGCCTCTGTCTGAATCAGCTGGTATTCTCCATATGCAAGATCGTGCAATATAATATTTCCCGCTTTATCACTGATGAGCTCCTGCTTCAGCTCCCCATAGCTGTATAGCTGAAACTGTGCGCCCTGTAAAGGTCTGCCAGTATCATCCTGTACCTGGACAACGCCCTGCACGGCTTCTTCCTTCCCCTGCAGAGGCACCAGGAAAGCCGACATACATAACCCACATAGGATACATTCTCGGATCATCCGCTTCACCTCACTCTATCCTATGTGTGTATGCATTCCTTTAGCCCGTATTTCCTTCGACAAAAACTGCAAGGTATACAAAAAAAGCAGCACGATTTCTCATGCCGCCCTTATAATGCTTATGCAGGAAACGATATTGTCATTTCTGTCAATCGGTTTGTACTGCGCTTTTATCCAGCATTGCTTGCAGTAATGCCAGCACCTCTCGATTTGTTTTTTCTCTTGCTTCAACGATCTCATAAATCGCCCTAGTGCGCAGCTCACAAGTATGCTCATCCAGATCCTGCGGTATTTTCTCAATGGCAGAAAATGCTTCCTGCAGATGCTCCTTCTGATGTAAAATCTGATCGATACGATTCAATACTTCTTCCTTCTGTATAGTCTCCATCATCCAGTCCTCCAATTTTTCCGGCAGTGGCCGCAGACAGATTTTGGATGCTGTCAAAAACTGCGCCCTGCCTTTTTTTACCAGTCCTCTTGCACGGCGTTCATAAGTGTTATGCATGAAAACACCGCATGCATCAACGACCTCTATTCTTTTCATAGTTATTTTCCTTTGTACCTTCGTCTTTTTGTGATGGGTGTCTCCCCCTGTACAGCTTAACCATACGGCAAATGCTTTGATAATGCAAGCTTTTTCTTCCCTGGATGTCTAGAAATGCTTCCTGAGCAGGGCTTCTGCTTGAAAATCACTGCAAAAAGCACATTGCGGATGAGGAAAGCAGCCTCGCATATGATCTTTGCAAGCGATAGCTTCACCTGTTTTACATCTGCATTTTTTGCATAGACAATGCATTCAAAAATACGTTTATCCTGTATACGAATGAATTTTTCCATACGAAAATAATTCAGGGCACTTACACTGTATAACAGAAATATGACAACAGCTGTCATACGATATCACAAACCCGAAAATTTAGCTTATCGTGAAAAAAAACGCAGAGCATTCCTTGCGTTTCTCACACAGGAATGGAGATATGCTGTATTTATAAAATGAAAAAGAAGGAAGCTTTGTAGAGCGTTCCTTCCTTGTTCATCCTGTCTGCTTGTACCGTAAGGGAGGAAATTGCCTTCCTTACGCATACGGTTTTGGTCATTATTTAAAATATTTCTTTACCAGCTCATCCATCTTTCCATTATCCTTCATGGTCTGAATAGCTGTATTGAATTCGTCCTTCAGCTTGTTATCTTTTTGAAAAATCATAGCATTTCCAGCCAGCTCAGCTCCTGCTTCAAATTTATAAAAGGTTAAATCGCTGTTGTCGGCAGCCAGCTCCTCAGCAACTGCTTTTTCAACTACCATGGCATCAATAACACCCTTTTTCATTTCCAGAACCATATCGGAATATGCTTTTCTCTTATCCAGCTTCAGCTTATATTCATCCTGTAAGGAATTCAGAATAGACTCCTGAATCGTACCCATCTGCGTACCGATTTTCTTTCCCTTGATATCTTCTGTTTTTTTCATGCCGCTGTCCTTCATCGTCAGCACGTAGTTCTGTGCATCCTCACCTGCGTAGTATACCTCAGAGAAATCCACCTGCTCTGCACGTTCCTCCGTATAGGTGATTCCCGCAATACCGATATCTGCCTTGCCCTGCTTAACAGAAGGAACGATACCGTCAAAATCAACATCCTCCCATTTTACTGTATAGCCGGCCAGTTTAGCCGCCTCATTCATCACATCAATATCAAAACCGTACAGATTTCCCTTTTCATCCACCATTTCGTATGGCTTGTAGCCGGAATTCGTATACACCGTCAGTTCCTTTTTCTCGGTATTGCCGCCTTCCTTGTTTCCATCATCCTTGCTGCCGCAGCCCGCAAGTCCTGCCATCATAACGACAGCCATCATCCCAGTAATAAGCTTTTTCATTTTCTATTTCCTCTCTTTCCTTTACTATATCATTTTTGACAGAAATTCCTTCGCACGCGCCGTTTTCGGCTCCTCGAAGAAGTCTGCTGCCTTACTGCATTCTTCAATGTTGCCCTTATCCATATAGATTACATAATCTGCCACCTTCTTGGCAAAGTTCATCTCATGCGTAACAACAATCATGGTAATACCCGTATGATTCAAATCCTGCAAAACCTTCAGCACCTCTCCGGTCATTTCCGGATCCAGCGCACTGGTCGGTTCATCGAACAGGAGAACATCCGGCTCCATCGCCAATGCCCTTGCAATGGCACAGCGCTGCTTTTCTCCACCGGAGAGCTGATGCGGATATGCATCGATACGATGCCCCAGCCCCACCTTTTCCAACAGCTGTATCCCTTTTTGCCTTGCTTCCTCTACCGGCATTTTTTTTACCTTACGAAGGGCATAGGTCACATTATCAATCGCCTTCATGTGATCAAACAGGTTGAAGTTCTGAAACACCATTCCGATTTTCTCACGTACGCTGGCTAAATCCGTTTTCGGATCATTGATCTTTGTATCATTATAATAGATATCACCACTAGTCGGCACCTCCAGCATATTCAGACAACGAATCAGCGTAGACTTCCCACCGCCGCTGCTTCCGATAATGGCATAGGTCTTTCCATCCTCAAAGGTGAAATTGACATCGAACAGAACCTTTACACTGTCACCATAATTTTTATATAAATGCTCAATCCTAATCATATTTCAGCTTCCTTTCTATCATTTTACCAATCAGAGATAAAATCTTATTCATAATATAGTAAACAAGGAACACAATCAGCAGCGGTTCAAAATCCGCATAGGTCTGATTCTTGACCGCATAGAACCAGTACATCATATCATGCAGTCCCAATACGGAAACGATGGATGTTTCCTTTGTCAGCGTGATAAATTCATTGATCACCGCCGGCAGCACATTGCGAAACGCCTGGGGAATGATGATGTCCTTTGCGATGTCTGTTCCCGAAACACCAAGTGCCTTAGCTGCCTCAATCTGCCCCTTGTCAATACCATCGATACCCGCACGCATAATTTCAGACATATACGCTCCGGAGTTCAAGGAGAACACCAGGATTGCCGCCACCCAGTTGTTGATATTTAAGCCGATCAGACCAGGAATACCGAAATAGATCACAAACATCTGTACATAGACCGGCGTTCCACGAAACAGATCGATATATGCCGCAACGATGGCATTGAACACCTTGTTCATCCTTCTCAGAAATACGGTTGCCAGTCCAATCAGCGTTCCAAAGAATGCTGATGCCAGAGACAAATATAGAATGACCGGCACACCGCTTAGAAGCAGCTGCCAGAACCTTTGAATAATCGTTATATTAAAACTCATAAAATCTCCTTCCTCTCTATAAAAATAAAATCGTCCTTCAAAAATAAAGGACGATTGCTCGCGGTACCACCTTACTTCCGCTCGTTATATATAAACGAACGACGCTTTCCCTGTAACGTCAGGTCATACGGAACTGCCTCATGCATATCTGCGTTCGACAATTCAACTCCCAGACACGTTCCATTTCTCATCACTCTCCTGCTTTCACCGTTATGCAGGCTCTCTTTGCAGTGCTTGAAATGTACTACTTCTGTTCTCAGTTGTTGTTAATATAGTATTATTATACACGGAAGCGAACAGATTGCAACACTTTTCTGTAAATTTCCTGAAAAATATTTCAAACACTTGTTTCAAAGTATTTTCAACAGAAATATGATGAAAGATATGTTTGCTGGGCGAGTATATAGGGCCTTTTCCCGAATCCCCATATACTGTAGGGAAAGGAGATGTAATAACATGATTTCAAAAGCGGCATTAAAACCGGGAAATATCGGAATTGGCGTAAATAAACAACAGGCATATTTGAATATGATGCAGGAAAAGGGATTTATCACAACCAGAAACCTGCAGGATGGTGTATACGGAACAAGAACAGAACAGGCTGTTCGGGAATGGCAGAAATATGCAAATCTTCCAATTGATGGTGAAATCGGCAATGATACTTGGGATTCCATCGTGAATAAGCTGCGTGATTTGCAGATTACCACCAATATTCCTGTCGCAAGCAATACCTTTTATCTCAGCTCCGGAGCACAGGGCATTTCCGTATTTAAAATGCAGGAATATCTAAATGAGATCGCTGCATCCAACAAATGTCTGCGTCCGATCCCGGTGGATGGCATGTATGGCTCAAGAACGACAACGATGGTACAGCAGTTCCAGTATTTATATGACCTCAATATCGACGGTGTGATCGGAAAGGCTACCTGGGATGCTATCGTAAATGAACGAAACAAGCTGTAAATAAAAAAAAACGGAAGGGATATCTGATTCCTTCCATTTTCTACATAGTTCCTTCTAACTGATACAGGGATGTTTTCTATCCGCGCATTTCCATGCACCGATTCCAGTAAAAAAAACGCATACAGATAATTCCTCTATATACGTATGATCAATATGTTGATCAGGAAAAGCGGATGGGACGGTCAAATTCCAGAACAGTCTCCTCAACATATTTCTCTATGGCATTCAGCTGATTTTTCTGAAAGATATCCGGCATTCTGCGCTTCTGCAGCAGATACGTCAGCATTCCCAGCATCAAAGCCTCCAGAGCCGCAATCACGATATAGATTTTAAGAACAAGCACCAGAACCAGAAAAACGATCAGAAACAGAACACCTACAATCAGCAGCAGACGGCGGTTAATGCCCCTGTAGGTATCCTCCAGAAAATCCGTATACCGCTCAATGAAGGAATCCATGTCAGCATCACAGGAGAAACCCTGTATATCGAGGAAGCGTGGACGTTTTTTTCTGGGATTTTGTATACATTCCCGTATAGAACGCATGCGCATAGCACAATAGCGCGCCGCATTCTTATTCTCCTGCTCCTCATAGCTGATTCCCTTCATATACATGAGCTTCATATAGGCAGCATCATCCAGGTCTTCCTTGTGCAGCCGGATCAGCCTGTTCAGCCGTGTCTGCAGTTCAACACCCTGATGCTGAGACAGAATAAGAAAATCCTGCCATACTGCCTCCAGCTCCTCATCAAAGAGCGTTCCGCTCATTATTTCATCCATAGTTTGTACTCCTTTTATATCGCTGTCGTGGCAGGAAACCGCTTCTCTGCCATGGTTAGCGCTTTTCACAGGCTGGCAGATCAGATGGCAGCTTCATAACAGCCTCCTGCACAATCCCCTGCCTTGCGCATAGTTTATACACGTATGCTATAAACCTTTTCCCTATTATATCATATCTGCCATAAATTGCTGCAGGAAATATCCAGTCCTGGCGAAGTTTATGCGGATGCCTTATCTTCCTGCAGCTCGCTGGTACGTACCCGTTCGATATGCAGAGCAAGATATCCGATTTCTGTTTCCGGAACATCCTTTTGATAAACCTTTCGCAGCTCCTCACAGATTTTCTGTGCGGTGTGATACGCATATGGAAACTGTTTGGATACATAATCACCGACATCGATCTGCAGCTCTTCATTCCCCTGCAGACGCAGCATCAGAAATTTCATATGATTCATGAGACGTGTATAGGACATGGAATTGGTATTGATCGTGATGTTGTAATCCCGCTCCACCTCCTCAATGCTGTCACGTATTATGACCGCGGTCTGCATAGCCTCTGAGACCTTATCCTCACCTCTGGCAGAATGGACATGCAGTGTGATATAGCCAACCTCTCCTTCATTAATGGTATAGCCGCACATTTCCTCAATGATCGCCTTCCCCTGTAAAGCAACCTCATATTCCTCTTTATAAAGCAATGCGATTTCACTGGCAAAGGGATTGGATATATCCATATCCGCCTTCATACGCTCGATGGAAAAAGCAATGTGATCCGCAAGCGGCAGCAATATATTCTTATCCACCTCATGAAACCGTATTTGCGCCAGCTTTAAAATTTTCCCGGCAACCTCAATAAACAACGGATTTACGCCCTGAATGATTTCCATTGCATCCCCATGATCATTGGTTTCCGTAAAGCGATACACCTCCACGCCTGCTCCACATGCTATAGAATCGCCGTTCTTTTTTCCAAACCCGATGCCTTTGCCAAGAAAAATCATGGAGGTGCCGGTCTCATCCTGCACCAGCACACTGTTATTGTTTAATGCCTTCATAACCGTATACATGAAAAACCCCCTTCCTGAACCTAAAGCTATAAGCCCTCACCAGTAGTATGGCGAGAGAGATAATCCTCCAAATCAGATTTTATGATTGTGACGCGCGGGCCGTATATAATCTGCAGACCGCGGCTTTTCTTATAAATCCCGGCTGCTCCGCTAGCTTTGAGCAGAATATCATCCGTAAGTGCTGTATCCTTCATCGTTACATGAAGCCGTGTTGCGCAGCAATCCAGACCGATGATATTATCCTTTCCGCCAAGTCCTGCACAAATCAGCGAGGACAGCGCATCCGATGAATTCACGGTTTTTTCTGCTTTCTTATCCGCATCCTTTTTCTCTGCCATATCCTTTTTCGTGAACAGCTTCACTTCTTCACTTTCCAATTCCCTTCCCGGTGTTTTATAATCAAATTTTATGATCAGATAATGAAACAGCAGATAGTAGACGGCAAAATAAAATATACCGACAATAACGATCATGATCCAGTTGGTTTTGGCATTTCCCTGTAAAACACCGAACAATACCATATCGATCAAGCCGCCGGAAAAGGTCAGTCCAACACCGACTTTCAGAATATGCATCAGCATGAAAGCAAGGCCTGCCAGAAGGCAGTGCAGGACATAGAGCAATGGTGCTGCGAATAGAAAGGTATATTCCAGCGGCTCTGTTATACCTGTCAGCATACTGGTCAATGCAGCAGATAACAGAAGGCCGCCAACAATTTTTTGTTTTTCAGGACGGGCACAGCGATACATAGCAAGCGCAGCACCCGGCAGTCCGAAAATCATCAGGGGAAATTTCCCTGCCATGAAGCGTGTCGCCTCCACACTGAAGCTTACTGTGTTTGGATCTGCAAGCTGGGCAAAAAATATATTCTGCGCTCCCTGCACGCTGACACCGGCAACCTCCATAGTTCCTCCCACTGCCGTCTGCCAGAATGGCAGATAGAACACGTGATGAAGACCAAACGGAATCAACGAGCGTTCGATAACCCCATAAAGAAATGTACCATAATAACCGGAGCTGCGGACAAGCTCTCCCAGCGCATAGATTCCCCCCTGAACCATTGGCCATATGTAAAACATCAGAATACCGACAAGCAAGTACACGATAGAACAGATGATAGGGACAAAGCGTGTCCCGCCAAAAAAGCTCAGAATCCGCGGCAGACGTATTTTGTAAAAACGATTGTGCAGAGCCGCAGTCCCTAATCCGACAATCACTCCGCCAAACATCCCCATCTGCAACGAAGTGATGCCTACAACCGATGTCACCGAACCCTGCGGCAGTCTTTGTGCCATGCCACTGATATCAAGCATGGTGCCAATGGAGGTATGCATGATAAAAAAGCTGATTGCTGCTGCAAGCACAGCAACTTCTTTTTCCTTTTTTGCCATTCCAAGGGCAACGCCCATGGCAAAGATCAGCGGCAGATTTGTAAATATGCTGTTGCCGGCATTGCTCATCACCTTTAAGACCGCATGTAAAAATGTACCCTCGCCTAAAAGCCACTGCAACCCATAAGCCGCTATCATATTGGAATTACTTAACGATTCCCCGATTCCCAGCAACAGCCCGGCAACCGGTAAAATGGCGATTGGCAGCATAAAGCTTCTCCCCACCCGCTGCAGCACATTGAGTATACGATCCTTCATATAACCTGTATGAACACATAAGAACGCGTTCATACACTCCTTTCCTTGTTAGATAAACCATATATAATATGGTAACAATTTCAAGGGATATTGTAAAGAAAAATCAAATTCTGATTTCCTGTAAAGCCTGTATATGTGTTACCAAATTTATGCGTCCTACACGGAAAAAGGGCAACAACATATTTGTTGAACCCCTTTTCTATAGCTATCGCATATTGTTAACAGGAAGCATGATCCCCCTTCTTTTTACGAAATATGTGTGTTACATTCCGTTTCATTACATCGAAGAAGCTTAGCGAGCGTACGATACGCTCCTCCTCCACATAGACTCTCACTGCCCGCAGCAGAGCCTTGTTGTTTCGTGAGGAGAAGGATAAGGTACCGCTGCTTTTCGTCATAATGGCAAAGCGTGAAATTCTGCGGCCCTTAAATAGTACAGAGGCAACAACCCGATCCACTTCCTCCCAGGGAATCTGAATATGATCCTTCACGTTTCGTTCATTGTAGAACTCAAACGCTCTATCTCCAACCATGATGCTTCCATAGCTGGTTAAGCCCAGATAGGATACCCCCTTGATTGTGTAATCCACCTTTGTATTTCTTGATTGTACCATAACGCTTTTCCTCCCTTGCTTGTCTGCTTCCAACCATATGCGTGTATATTTGTTACATCACGCCGCCAAGACGTGCCAGAATACCTACGATAAACAATGCGACGATGATAACGATCGGAGATACCTTTTTCCTTAACAGCCAGCAGCACAGCAGCGTTAACAGCAGAGCTGCCAGACCCGGAATCAGCTGATCCAGATTCTGCTGCAGAGTCGTTACCTTTTCCATATGCAAGCCGGTACTGCCTAGGGCATCATACTGTGTAATGGCTTCACGCACACCGTCAATTCCACTAGACAGGCTTCCCCATTCAATGTAAGCACCCTTTGCTTGTGTAACCGTAGATACAACCGGTGTAAAGGATATGCTTACCCAGCGCTGAACAAGAGAACCGATGATAAACATACCCAGGATAGAGGCTCCGCTTGTAATTTTTCCTAGCAGACCGCCGGATAAATCCTGTACGATGGAGGTTCCCACCTTATAGCCGAATTCCTGTGTATACCAGATAAATGCCCAGCGGATCACATTCCATGCCACAAAGAACAGCAACGGCCCAATGATATTGCCGGATAATGCTAAGGATGCTCCCAGTGCCCCCAGAATTGGACGCAGGGTAAACCAGAACACGGGATCACCGACACCGGCCAGCGGCCCCATCATACCGACCTTAACACCCTGTATAGCAGCATCATCCACTGCGATTCCGTTGGCACGCTCTTCCTCAAGCGCCAGCGTAACACCCATAACAGGTGCCGATACATATGGATGTGTATTATAGAATTCCATATGACGCTTCAACGCGGCAATCTGGTCTTCCTTATTCGGATACAGCTTTTTAATAGCCGGGATAATAGAATAGCACCAGCCGCCATTTTGCATACGCTCATAATTCCAGGAACCCTGAAGGAACTGATGACGCCATGCAACTGACAAACGATCTTTTTTAGATAATGTAATTTTTTCCATGTTTTCTTCCTCCTTCAAGATTAGTAGTCATTTAAGATATCACCAAGCGGATCTCCGGTGTTACTGCTTCCACCACCGTCTTGTGAACCATGCTCCTTCAGGCTCAGATACACCAGAGCGATAACAACACCGATGACACCAAGTGCAATCAGTGTCAGCTGATTCAAGGCAGCCAATACAAAGCCTAAAGCGAAGAACGGCCAGGTTTCTTTTGTAGCCATCATATTGATAACCATTGCATAACCTACAGCAGCTACCATGCCTCCACCAACAGCCATACCACCGGACAGCCAGTCCGGCATCTGATTCAATACACCGGTTACAACACTTGGCGATACAACACATAAAGCAGCAGCAGGAATCGCGATACGAACACCCTGCAGCAGGATAGCAAGCACCTGCCAGATTTCCATAGAGCGGATATTTCCCTTTTCAGCAGCGGCATCCATAAAGTGAACCATCGGAATTGCAATGGTACGGCAGATCATTGTTAAGAACAGCCCTGCAACAGACAGCGGTACAGCAACAGCAATGGATGTGGAAATAGCGGTATTTACATCGGTTGCGCCTCCCTGTAATCCCAGTACCATGATGATTGCGGATGCGACAGAGGCAAGTGCAGCATCGGGAGCAATCGCTGCTCCGACGTTTGCCCAGCCCAGGGCCATCATCTGCAGGGAGCCTCCTAATATGATGCCTTCCTTCATATGTCCGCTGACAATACCGATCAGCGTACAGGCTACCAGTGGCTGATGGAACTGAAATTCATCCAATACACCTTCCATACCAGCCAGCAGAGCAACAAGAACGATTAGTAAAATTGTTATAATTGACATTATGCTTTCCTCCTGTTCATCAAGCCAGTTCTGCTTTGGCTTTCTTTATAATATCTTCCATATTCTCTTTGGAATCATTCGGTACCTTGCGTACATCAAAACGGATTCCCTTCGCCTTTAGCTTTTCAAAGGTTTTTACATCCTCTTTTCCTAAAGACAATACCTTGCTTACAGCAATTTTCCCTACGGAATGTGCCATAGAGCCGATATTCAGCTCCTTTACATCAACGCCGCCCTCAATGGCACGCAGTGCATCCTGCGGTGTTTCAAACAGCAGCATTGCTTTTGTATCTCCAAAGCGCGGATCCTTTGCGACCTGGATCATTTTATCAACCGGAACGACATTTGCCTTTACTCCCGGAGGAGCCGCCTGTTCAATCAGATTTTTACGCAGCGCATCCTTTGCCACACCATCGGACACAACGATGATACGCGTCGGCTTTACCGTCTTTGTCCATGCGGTGGCAACCTGTCCATGCAAGAGTCTGGAATCAATACGTGCCAGCACGTATTCGATATGTCCATCGCCAAGAATCGTACCCTCCGGTATCGCTCCCTGCTGCTTTGGCGCTTCAGCTACAGGCTGTTCTTCGACAGGCTCCAGCTGTTCAGGTAACAGCCTGACGCCTTCCTTTGCCACACGGAATATGTGTGCAGCAATTTCATGTGCTGTTTCCATAGACATTCTTGAAGCAAATGCTTCAATTAGCATCGGCAGATTCAAGCCTGTTACAACAGCCCACTGCGCTTCATGTCCATGGAACAATCCGCTTGTCTGATTGAATGGTGTCCCGCCCCAAAGATCTACAAGAAATAAAACCTGTTCAGGATTTTCAAATGTAGTGAGTGCTTCTTCCATTTTTGCCCGGATATCATCAGGCCCTTCGCTAGGCTGCAGTGTAACTGCTTTTACATCCTGCTGTACTCCGAAAATCATTTCACCGGACTGCAGGATGCCTTTCGCGAAGTCACCGTGACTTGCCAGAATAATTCCTACCATTTTTTCTCCTACCTTTCTGTTTGAATCGTTCGTAATGCAAAAAAACAGGCATAACTTTTCAAAAGGATAGACCTCGCCCTATGGCAAGTCTTCTTTTCGAATAGTTAATGCCTGTCATTTATAACAGTAACACACCACGAATATTCATTTTTTACAGGGATATGATATCATTGAAATCGCTTACTGTCAAATCTTTTTCACAAAATTATACGATGTGTCTGATTTCCATATGTAAAGTTTTTTTCATAACATTATACTATGTGATGGTTTTGTTTGTAATTATTCAAAAAAACGGCAAATAATACAAAGTGTTTTATGTAATCATATTGAGTGGAAAAGGTCATAAAACAAATACAGCCAGTCTTTACCCAAGACACTTTTCCTAATGCACTTCCTAAATGCTGTTATCAATGAAAATTACTATACAGTATCCAAAGAAGGTACGATTTACAGTCCTTTGAAAAATAGAGAGGTATCAGCATATGAAAGAAAATATTGCAATATGACAGCTACAGGGGCTTGTAAGCTAATCCTTGATATAAATCACATAGATATAAGTGAGAGTAATCTAAACAAGATACAATATACAGCACTTCCTCTAATAGGGACATCGTACAGCAGACCGTTATGAAATCAGGCAATATGTAGTATTCCTTTCTGATTGATGGTATCAATGTATTCAGTCTGACATTGCTTTTTTGCGTGCTGTCCTTATGCTCCCTGCATCCTCGTAGCTTTATTTCTTCTGATAGCGGATTAAAATTTTTCAGGGTAGTTACAAAGAAGCAAGAGCTGTGATTTTGTATGTGCAAAAAGCTGTGAAGCCGCCTCCTGCAATGTGGTCATCATCCCGCTTCACAGCGTTCCTTCGAAAAAGCAAAAACGCTCTCCTTTCAGAGAACGTCTCTTTTCTAAATGTTTTGCTTTTCTCCCTGCTTGTATGCTTCATACAGCCCGTGTCCGTGTGTGCAGCTTTTGGAACAGCCACTGCATCCTCCGCTGCAGGAATCATCCTTGCGAATAGAGCGTACAGCGAACACGATGAGTACAAGCAGAAGCAGCGATATGATAAGTGTAGCCATGATGGCTCAACTCCTTTCCTTACAGCCTATGCGTTGGCATTTGCTTTCACCGAGGCAACCTGTCGTTTAGATTCCGGACGAAACAGCAGGACAAGCAGCACCAGCAGAACAAGCAGTGCAATCACTGTACCAATCGTGAAGACTCCAGTTGTGAAGAAGGTCGCGAACTGGAAAATCATGAAGGCAACCGCATAAGCAAAGATACACTGGTATGCAACTGCGAAAATCGTCCATTTTGCATTGTTCATTTCCCGCTTGATTGCTCCAATCGCCGCAAAGCAGGGCGCACACAGCAGATTGAATACAAGGAAGGAATACGCAGCAGCTACGGTAAAGCCTGCGGCCAGTGTTCCCCAAATCTGGGCACCATCCTCTGCCACTTCACCAAATCCATACAGAATCCCAAAGGTCGCAACAACATTTTCCTTTGCGACCAGACCCGTAATTGCCGCAACGGATGCCTGCCATTCTCCCCAGCCAAGCGGCGCAAACAGCGGTGCAATGGCAGAGCCCAGATTTGCAAGAAAGCTTTCATTCAGCTGGCTTTCCTCCAGCATAGTGAAGCTGCCATCTACCATGCCGAAATTAGAGGTAAACCAGATAAAAATCGTAGACAGCAGGATAATGCTTCCCGCCTTCTTGATAAAGCTCCATCCTCTTTCCCACATACTGCGAAGAACGTTCAATGCTTTGGGAATATGATATGCAGGAAGCTCCATAACAAAGGGAGAAGGATCTCCTGCGAACAGGCGTGTTTTCTTTAACATGATACCGGAACAGATGACCGCCGCAATACCGACAAAATATGCACTTGGTGCGACCCAGCTTGCTCCCTGAAATAACGCCCCGGCAATCAGAGCGATGATGGGAAGCTTAGCACTGCATGGAATAAAGGTTGTCGTCATAATCGTCATACGGCGATCCTTTTCACTTTCAATCGTACGGCTTGCCATAATGCCCGGCACACCGCATCCGGTACCGATCAGCATCGGGATAAAGGATTTTCCGGATAAGCCAAATTTACGAAAGACACGATCCATGATGAAGGCGATGCGTGCCATATAGCCGCAATCCTCCAGAATAGCCAGAAACAGAAAGAGCACAAGCATTTGCGGAACAAAGCCAAGAACTGCTCCTATCCCAGCAATGATACCATCGACAATCAAAGAAACCAGCCACCCTGCGGTTCCAATGCCTTCCAGAAAGGAAGTCACGGCAGGAGGAATGATATCTCCAAACAGCACATCATTTGTCCAGTCGGTAACATACGTACCAACCGTTGTTACCGATACGTAGTATACAAGATACATGACAACTGCAAAAATCGGCAGTGCCAGCCAGCGATTGGTTACGATATGATCAATACGGTCAGATATACGCATGCCGCTATGTCTTTTCACATATGTTTGCTTGATGATGCCGGCAAGGTATGCATAACGTTCATTTGTGATAATGCTTTCTGCATCATCGTCATAAGCAGCCTCCAGCTCCTTACGCAGTTTTGCTACAACCGCATTGTCCTGACCATTCAGCGGTGCTGCCGTCAGGACTTTTTCATCAGCCTCCAAATACTTTACGGCATACCAGAAGGTGCTTGCACCCTTTTCCTGAATCGATGGAAGCTCAGCAATCCGTGTCAGGGCATCCTTCAACATCCCGCTGTATATATTGACATATGGAACAGCCTCATCTTTCAGCATACCTACCGCTTTTTCAATCAACTCATCCAGCCCGCGGTTCTTCAATGCGGAGACCTCAATTACCGGAATATGCAGCAGCCTTGATAATTGTCCGGTATCAATTTCTGTAGTTTCCTGCTGAATCAAATCCATCATATTCAATGCTGCAATCACCGGAATCCCTGTCTCCTGCAGCTGTGTTGTCAGATACAGATTGCGTTCCAGGTTGGTCGCATCTATAATATTGATAATCAGATCGGGCCGCTCCTCAATCAGATAATTCCTTGCCACAACTTCATCCAGAGAATATGGAGACAAGGAATAAATTCCTGGAAGATCTGTAAGAATGATATCCTTATGTCCCTTCAGCTTTCCTTCCTTTTTTTCCACTGTGACACCCGGCCAGTTTCCAACATACTGATTACTGCCTGTCAATGCGTTAAACATCGTTGTTTTACCACAGTTTGGGTTTCCAGCCAATGCAATTCTTCTCATAAGTTCCCTCCTTTGTTAGTTTACACTAACTCAATTCTTAAAAAAAATATATCCTATTCCACTTCAATCAGTGCTGCATCTGCCTTACGGATGCTTAGTTCATAGCCGCGCACAGTTAACTCGATGGGATCTCCCAGCGGCGCAACCTTGCGTACATAAATTTCCGTATTTTTTGTCAGTCCCATATCCATCAGCTTTTTCTTGACGGATCCGGTAGAATTCAGCTTACGGATCGTCACACTGTTTCCGGGTTTTACTTCTTTTAATATCATACGTTTCCCTCCTATTTCACATGAATGCGGTTGGACAGACTTCGATCCAATGCAATGCGTGTATCCTTCACATGGATGATGACATTCCCGCTCAGCTCGTTCACTACACTTACATCAGCGCCTTCTACAAAGCCCAGGGATGCAAGCTGACTGCGAACCTCGTCTTTGCCGTTTACCTTTGCAATTTGAAAGTTTTTTCCAACCGGTGCACTTGTCAGTACCATATGTCAGCCTCCTTTGTTAGTTTATACTAACCTTTTGTATCCAAATATTAGCACAGGCTAACACCCATTGTCAACAATTATTTCCATGTATGCCCTTTCAGTTTTTCCTTTGTCAAGAAATATGCCTGAAAAGAGAACACCAAACGTGTAAAACAGCTATTATGCATTAAAAATCACGCAAGCAAGGATATATCGCCAGACAGCTTTGCTGTATGGATTGATAAGCAGCTCCTTTCAAAAACATTACTGTGCCCTCCTACCGTCTTTTCAGCATCACAAGATTATAAATACGCCGGACGCAGCTAAAAGGACAGATGTGACTGTATGAGGCAATCACACAATGATGAAAAATACTAGCCATTTGTTTTCTATTCGAGGTTTAGAAGTATACTGAAAAAGCTGCTTTATCATTGCCTTTATATTTTCGCACTTCGCAAACAAAGATTTATTATGTATGCTTTAAAATCTTTTCTGAAACATTCCAATACTATAATTATATCACATTTCTATAGTTGGATATAGCCTTATAATTTAGAGGCATATGTATTACACTTTACTTAGATATTAAGCTAGCTGGCGATATCAAAAGGAGGAAACAGTATGCACCCTCCCTTAACTGACAAAC
>OAVH01000755.1_pt1 | contig 21696 bp, 17 predicted proteins | sample 1495281 | NCBI WGS metagenome assembly OAVH01 (sample SAMEA2580082, study PRJEB22360) | human gut metagenome | biome: human gut; feature: human-associated habitat; material: faeces | place: Denmark | collected 2008/2010
GCCGGAGAGCACTTAATGTGCTCTCCGTGCGAGCAGGACTGTCCGAGCAGGCGACTTCGCATGCCGCCGGGCAGCCGGGGCCGACGCCCCTCAAAGATTTTCAAAAAAGTTGTTGACGCGCGCGTAACGACTCGTCTAATATATCCCTTGCGCGATGGACCTGTAGCTCAGTTGGTTAGAGCGTCCGGCTGATAACCGGGAGGTCACAAGTTCGAATCTTGTCAGGTCCACCACTTTCTTTCGCAATAAACACCCCAGCGAGAGCCGAGTCGCCGCTGGGGTGTTTATTACTGTCTCCGTGGGGGTTTAGCTCAGCTGGGAGAGCGCGGGCTTTGCAAGCCTGAGGTCAGGGGTTCGATCCCCCTAACCTCCACCATGATGGACCTGTAGCTCAGTTGGTTAGAGCGTCCGGCTGATAACCGGGAGGTCACAAGTTCGAATCTTGTCAGGTCCACCATCAAAACTGTGAAGAGCCTCGGGGCAATTGCCTCGGGGCTTTTTTCTTGTCTGCGATAAATCTCATTTTGGTTTTGTGTGCTGGGCGAAAGATTGGGTAGTATAGCTATTCAATGCGGCAGCCCCGCCGCACGTTAACCGCTACGTACCGGAGGTGTTCCATGGTTCGTGTCGACATAGAGACCATCGTCATGGCCGCCGGTCCCGTGCCATCGCTCATCGTGCTTCGCGAGCGCAGCAGCAAATCGGACTCGCTCGCGCCGCTGCGTTCCCTTTCCATTCAGACTGGTTCGTTTGAGGCCGCTGCCATCAGCCGCGGCATCGATAGCGGCCGCGCCGAGCGCCCGATCACCCATGACCTGCTGCTCGATACCGTTGACGCTCTGGGGGCCAAGCTCGAGCGCATCGAGATTGTGCGTGCCGAGCCGCCGGTGTTCTATGCGACGGTTGTCGTGCTTGCCAATGGTGACGAACGCAAAATCGACGCCCGTCCCAGCGACGCCATCGCTCTCGCCGTGCGCAGCAACGCCCCCATGTTTGTGGAGGACGACATCATGAATCGTCTGGGTACCGTTTCTACCCACGCCGAGGAAGTTGACGACGAGCAGGAGTTCGAGAAGTTCGACGAGTTCGTCCATACGCTCTCCCCCGATGATTTCTAAATGCGGGACGGCCAGGTTGCGGAGCGTTCGCTGATGGCCGGCAGCATGTCGGCCGAGGCGGCTGCCATTGTGCGTGAAGCCCAGATGCGCTCGGAGGCATCCGAAGCGGCTCGCATCGCCTATGTGACGCAGGCCCGCACGCTTCGCGAGCGCCGTGGCTCCTATATCAAGATGGTTGTCGTCTCCGCCCTTGTCGCGGCAATCTGCTCTCGTCTTCGTGGTACAGTTGGTGCGCTTGGGTTTTCGATTTCAACAGGCTTGGTGATCTGGGGCGTGGTCGATGCGGTAATGCTGGCCAACCAGATCAAGGTGCTCGACAAGCGCGCGATGGATATGATGCGCGCCCGCGACGCTGCCGCCAAGATCGCTGCCGAGGCGCAAGAACTGTAACGACGCCGGACTCGATGGGAAGGTCTAAAGATGGCACAGGATATGCAGGACGCCGGTAACGTCTCCGCCGAGCTCGACGCCATGGTGTGCGATCTGATTGGCGCCTTCTTGGACGACCTTGCCGCGGGCGAGAACCCGGGCGTGGTCGTGGCAATTGAGGACGCTGCTTCCAACCGCTATCTGGCGGCGCTCGACGAGGATGGCGAAGAGGCGTGCCTCGAGGCCGCCACTAACTTTATCTCCGAGCATAAGATGGGTCTTAAGGACGAGGGGCTGGGCCGCATCGCCCGCTACGCCATCGGCTATACCGGCTGCGTCGAAATTGACGGCGGCTATCACGATGCCCTGCTCGTGAGCTTCTTCGAAACCACGCTCGAGAGCGGTTTTTCGGCATATGTGCTGTATGAGGGCATGGGTGCCGGCGATGGTTTTATGTGGAGCGACCCTGAACCTGCAGGTGAGGAAACCCCTCTTATCTAAAATCGCTAAAATAAACGAGTTTTCGGTAAAAGGCTCAATATTCCCGCTGAGCGTTGCATTGCTGGGCGGGCCGCATACGCGTGCCGTTTGTATATGGATAGAAGATAGGGGAACTACATGCGCGTAGACAATCTGAGGAACATCGCCATCATCGCCCACGTCGACCACGGCAAGACGACGATGGTCGACAAGCTCCTGCGTGCCACGGACGCCTTCCGTGCCAACCAGCAGGTCGAGGACCGCGTCCTGGATTCTAACGACCAGGAGCGCGAGCGCGGCATCACGATCCTCGCCAAGAACATCTCTATCGAGTACAAGGACGTCAAGATCAACGTCATCGACACCCCGGGCCACGCCGACTTTGGCGGCGAGGTCGAGCGCGTGCTGCGCATGGCTGACGGCGCCCTGCTGCTGGTCGACGCCTTTGAGGGCCCCATGCCCCAGACCCGCTTCGTGCTGCGTCACGCTATCGACACCGGCCTCAAGATCATGATCGTTATCAACAAGATCGATCGTCCGGGCGCCAACCCCGAGAAGGCCTACAACGACTGCCTGGACCTCATGGCCGACCTGGGTGCCACCGACGACCAGCTCGAGTTTGCCATGGAGCACGTGGTCTACGCCAGCGCCATGAATGGCTTTGCCCGCCTTGACCCCAACGACGGCAACATGGACATGTATCCGCTGCTCGATATGATTATCGACGACATGCCCGCGCCCGAGGTTGACGAGAACGCCCCGCTGGCCATGCAGTGCGTGACTATCGACCACTCCAACTTCGTCGGCCGCATCGGCATCGGTCGCGTGTATTCCGGCGCCATTCACCAGGGCGATCAGATCCTGGTTGTCAAGAACGATGGCTCCAGCGCCACCGCTACCGTCAAGCAGCTCTTTACCTTCGACTACCTGGGCCGCACCGAATGCCAGGAAGTCGGCGCCGGCGACATCGCCGCCGTCGTGGGCATCGACCGCACCGATATCGGCGATGTCTACACCGATCCCGAGAACCCCGTTGAGCTCGAGCCCATCGAGATCGACCCGCCGACTCTGTCCATCGTCTTTGAGGCTTCGACCTCCCCGCTCGTCGGCCGTGACGGCGACATCGTGGGCGCCCGCCAGCTTAAGGAGCGCCTGTTCAACGAGGCCGAGAACAACGTGACCATGAAGATCGAGGAGCTCGAGGACAAGAGCGGCGTCGAGGTCTCTGGCCGCGGCATTCTGCACCTGTCCGTCCTGATGGAGTCCATGCGCCGCGAGGGCTTTGAGTTCCAGGTCGGTCGTCCCCGCGTTCTGTTTAAGAAGGACGAGAACGGTAACAAGCTGGAGCCTGTCGAGCAGGCCGTCGTCGAGTGCCCGGACGAGTACTCGGGCAAGGTCGTCGAGGTCTTCGGCACCTCCGGCGGCATCATGACGAGCATGGACACCTCGGGCATCGTGACGCACCTCGAGTTCAAGATCCCGACGCGCGGCATCATGGGTCTTAAGAACCGCATTATGAACGTCACCCACGGCGAGGGCGTGTTCTACCACACCTTCCTGGAGTACGGCCCCTACGCTGGCGAGATTGGCAACCGCCAGAACGGCGCCATGATCTCCATGACCACCGAGAAGGCCGTTGCCTACGCTCTGGGTACGCTGCAGGAGCGCGGCCAGCTGTTTGTCGAGCCGGGTACCGAGTGCTACGAGGGCATGATCGTGGGCGAGCGCAGCAAGGCCGGCGACATGGTCGTCAACATCGCCCGTACCAAGAACCTGGGCAACCAGCGTTCCTCGACCTCCGACATCTCCGTCCAGCTGGTGCCGCCTCGCACCTTCTCGCTGGAAGAGGCGCTGGAGTATATCGCCGACGACGAGCTGGTGGAGATTACTCCCAAGAACATCCGCCTGCGCAAGCGTCTGCTCAACGCCACCGACCGCAAGAAGGCTGCCGTCCGCGCCGGCCAGGTCAACAAATAATCGCTGGGGCTTATAACCGCCAATAAGAAAGGGCGTCGACCGCACCGTCGGCGCCCTTTTTGGTGCAATGGGGTCAGGTTGCTTTGCAACACCATAAATATGCCTGGCCCTTTTGTGGTGGTTGGCGGCTAGGCGGAGGGAAGGCCTGGCGTGTTGGCGGCTTGCTGGGGCTTGAGGCGGGCGTTGCGCCAGATGATTTGGATAACGTAGCCGAGCATAAAGACAAAGGCCACGCCGCTGATGAAGTCGCCGATGAGGGGAAGTCCCGTGAGGGCACCTGCGGCGATACCGCCGACGGCTGCCATGGCGTAGCGGTTCTGGTTATGTCCGACCATGCGGGCGATTGCGCAGCCCGCAAAAGCGGTGGAGACCAGCGCGATGCCGATAACGCCGCACAAGAGGGTTCCGGCAAGCGACAGGCCAGCGATGGAGATAATCAGCAGTAGGACGGCGGGGACGATAGCGATCGTGCCCAGAAGACCGCTCACCCACAGGGGCGTGGGGTGCTGGTGGAGCATTCCGGCGGCACTGGCGGTCGCACGCGGAAAGACGAGCTCGAGCAGCAGAGCGACAAAGCAGGTCGAGAGCGCCGCGGCCACGATGCCGCCGACGACATCGTTAATGGTGGAAGTATCTTCGTTCTCGGTGCGGTCGATCTTGAGCGCGCCGACCTCGGCTCCTGCGGCGCGCTCGGGGTCCTCGGAGACGTGTGCGTTCACGGTGCCGGTAATGCGGGCATTCTTGCCCAAGACGAGCTTATCGGCCCAAACCTCGACATCGCCGTCGACGGTGCCATCGATTGTCACGGTGTCGCCTGCGAGCGCTGCCGACTTGGCAGAGCCGCGCAGGGCAACCGTCTCGCTCATTGCGTAAAAACAGTTGGCGGTGCTACCAGTGTTGAGCACGACATGCTGACCGGCTACCGTCACGCTGCCATCGATTGCGGTTTTGGAGATATCGATGGTGCGCGCCGCCAGGCGAACGGCGCCGCCTACGGTGCAGTCGCGAATCGACAGGCTCTCGCCTGCCGCGATAATATCGCGGCCGATGGAAGCGTCGTCTAGGTTAAGGCTTTGGCCGGCCCAGTACAGGTCGCCTTCGACGCCAGACGGATTTGAGTCAACTTCGGTTGCGAGCACGTTGCCGGCGGTGTCTGTGCCGGCGAACGACGTTGTGGGAAGCGCGATCAGCGCAAGCGCTATCAGTGCGAATAGGAGGGCGGTGCGGGCCTGCGCTTTACGGCGCCGGGACGACGGTTCTAGGTTGCAAGGCATAATGAATCCTTCGTTAGATACTCGACATGTATCTAACAGGGTACCCAACGCGCGGGCGCTCTAAAAGAACCTCTCGGTTGCATTTCGAAGGGTCGTGCCGCGCTGTCTACTTTTTGCGATGCAAGAAGCGCGCGATGTCTTCCTCGGTGGGGCTTTTGATGTCAAAGCGCAGCGAGAGCCAGCGCAGGCCCATGGTCACCGCAACGCATACGACTAGCGCAGCGACATTGCTGACCAAGCCACTCATGACGAGGCTTACATAGCTTGCCGATCCGGCGATGGCCGCGATGGCATAAAAGTTAGTGCGTTGGAAAATGCCTGGGACCACGCCCATAAAGCCGTCGCGCAACATGCCGCCACCCACCGCGGTGAAGAAGCCCATCATGATGCATACGGCCGGCGCAAAGCCATAAACCAGTGCCTTGTCCGCTCCGGTGGCGGCGTAGATGCCGACCGAGATGATGTCGAGCAATGGGATGAGTTTCTCGGGTTTATCGACGATTGCCGGGAAGATGTAGATGATGGCCGCCGTGGCGATGGAAAGCGGGAGTGCCATCGGCTGGTTGAGGATGTAGACGTTGCCCACCTGCAGCGTCATGTCGCGTAAAAGACCGCCGCCCAGACCGCAGACCACGGCGAGTGCGACCGCGCCCACCAGGTCGAGCTTGTGCTCGCGCGCAACCAGCACACCCGAGATCGATGCCGCGACAACGGCGAACATCTCGAGCCAAAATGGGATAGCGACCATGGCATCCGAGGCATGTGAGGTAACGGTTATAGCGGCGACGACGGGCAAGATGGGGTCCTTTGAGTTGCGAGTTTAGACAATGCCCGTACATAGTACATGGTTGGCGGGTCTCGCGACCCCATTGCTCGGCAAACGGTCGGGACTGGGCGCGGGCGTGGCGTTGTTGGAATGCCAGGGGTCCAAAACATGTACATTAGCCTCCAAAGATGTCAGAAAATGTCGTTTTTGGAGGGTGATGTACATGTTTGGTTGGGATGTGCGGCCGAGAGGGGATCCGATAACAAAAAAGCTCCCGTTGCTGGGAGCTTTCTCAACCAAAATGGCGGAGGAGGAGGGATTCGAACCCTCGTGACCTTATACAGGCCAAACGGTTTTCGAGACCGCCGCATTCAACCACTCTGCCACCCCTCCGCGTGGGGTAAAAACAAAGCAGGCTCAAAGGCCTGCTTTGGAATTAACTGGCGGAGAGTCAGGGATTTGAACCCTGGAGACGCTTTTGACGCCTACACGATTTCCAATCGTGCTCCTTCGGCCACTCGGACAACTCTCCGTTAAATGCGAAAGTCAGTATACACGAGGAATCGCAAAGTGCAAACAGAAAAGTTGGCATTTTTTGAAACGCTTGGCTTCGTGACGGGATCTAGAAGGCCAAAAACGGGCTCTGACCAGCATGGCTGCATGCAGCAAATTGTTCAAAATAGGTATTTATAGACGACGTGTCAGCAATTTTAAAAATCTTTGAACGGTGTTGTGAGCCACTGGTATGCATTTCGCGACCACAGCCTTGCACTTGCTGACCTGCGGTTCGATTTGGTTTGTCCCCGCAGCGCCGTATCTTGTCCACAGATCCGTCAAGCATTTGGTCAGCATTTGGTTGGAAGACGCATGAAGTGCCGTGTGAGTATGGACATATGTGGAGGTCATGAGGTTGTAGCTGCACATTCTTGCAGCCTGGGAGGTTGAAAGATATTATTACCAAGTCTTTTCCTGCTTCAGGCGCACCTTCACGACCTGAAGCCACATTTGCCCAGAGGAGGTGACAATATGAAGGCTTATGAACTGCTGTTCTTTGTTGACCCGTCGCTCGACCCCGAGACTCGTCTCGCTGTTATGAAGCGTATCGATACCACGATCGCTGAGGGCGCTGGCAAGGTCGACTCCGTTGACGAGTGGGGCAAGCGCAAGCTCGCCTACGAGATCAACGACCTCACCGATGGTGACTACACCCTCATCAACTTCCACGCAGATCCTACCCAGATCGCCGAGCTTGATCGCGTCCTGCGCATCACCGACGCTGTGGTCCGCCACATGATCGTCCGCCGCGACGACCAGGAGTAAGACTGTCGTTTTGGACTGGGCTTGTGCCCCAAGAGGAAGTAGTGAGTTATGAGCATCAATCGAGTGAACATCACCGGTAACCTCACGCGTGATCCCGAGCTGCGCGCCACCGCCGGCGGAACCCAGGTTCTGTCCTTTGGCGTCGCCGTGAACGATCGTCGCCGCAACCCGCAGACTGGCGAGTGGGAGGACTATCCCAACTTTGTTGACTGCACTATGTTCGGCACGCGCGCCGAGGCCGTGAGCCGTTTCCTGGCAAAGGGAAACAAGGTCGCGATCGAGGGCAAGCTGCGCTACAGCTCTTGGGAGCGCGACGGCCAGCGCCGGAGCAAGCTTGAGGTCATCGTCGATGAGATCGAGTTTATGAGCTCCCGTGGTGGCCAGGGTGCCTACGATCAGGGCGGTTACGCCCCTGCAGCGCCCGCACCGCGTCCTGCCGCACCGGTGGCTACGCCGCCCGCGGTCGACGTCTACGATGAGGACATCCCGTTCTAAGGGCTGTTCACCTATTTTTGAGTGAGAGGCGGCTTCGGTTCGCCGAAGTTGCCAAACGAAAGGTATTTTGACATGGCTAATGATTTTTCTGCACGTCAGCCGCGTCGTAAGTACTGCCAGTTCTGCAAGGAGAACACTGAGTTCATCGACTATAAGGATACTCAGCTTCTCCGTAAGTACATGACCGACCGTGGCAAGATCAAGCCCCGTCGCGTCACTGGCGCTTGCACGCAGCATCAGCATGACATCGCCAACGCCATCAAGCGCGCCCGCGAGATGGCTCTCCTGCCGTACACCGTCCCCGTGGTTTCCTCTCGTGGCAACCGCGACCGCGGCTAAGAAGGGAGACGCATCATGAAGGTTATTCTTCTCGATGAGATCAAGGGCAAGGGCGGCGAGGGTGACGTCGTAGAGGTCGCTCAGGGTTACGCTGAGAACTTCCTGTTCCCCAAGAAGCTCGCTGTTGCCGCCACCAAGGGCAACCTCAAGCAGCTTGACGAGCGTCGCAACAACATCGCCAAGCGCGAGGCCGTCCGTCTGGCTACCGCCAACGAGACCAAGGCTGCCTTCGAGGGCAAGACGGTCACCGTTGACGTCAAGGTCGGCGACGAGGGCATCCTCTTTGGCTCCGTTACCGCCGCTATGATCGCTGACGCCATCAAGGCTCAGCTCGGTATGGACATCGACCGCAAGCGCGTCGAGCTCGGTAAGCCCATCAAGGTTGCCGGTGCCCACACCGTTGCCATCTCGCTGTACCGCGAGATCAAGGCCGAGGTTGTCGTTCTCGTTGGCGTTACCGCCGAGGAGCTCGCTGCCGAGGCTGAGGCTGAGGAGACCGCTGAGGTCGCCGAGGCCGAGACCGCCGAGGTCGAGACTGAGGCTGCTGCCGAGTAGCATTTGCTGCAACGCAACAATCTTGTTCTAAGAAGGGCGCTCTGGGAGACCAGGGCGCCCTTTTGTTTTCTACGCTCGGCGAGCGCCATGGCAGGCGTTGTGGTGAAGTCCCACATGCGGGACCGTTCATCCGTTTCGTTCGGTGATGATTGCCGGGGCGCGGCCCGTTTTGGGGCTGTGGCTGATACTATGGATGCTCGCAAGCGATATGAATGAGGATGCTCATGGCATATGACGAAAGGGAGGCGGGGCTGACGGTCGAGGACCGTGGCTCCAAGTTGGGTCTCCCTCAAAACCAAGATGCAGAGGCCAATGTACTGGCCGCCATGCTGCTGTCGCCCGAGGTGGTCGAGGAGGCCCAGGTCGAGCTGCAGCCCGATGACTTCTACCGGCCCATCCATAAGACCATCTACACCGCGATGGTCGATATGTACAACAGCCGCATTCCCATCGACTCCATATCGCTGATCGATTACCTGCGTAGTATCAACAAGCTTGATGCCGTGGGCGGCGAGGCCTACATTTTGGAGCTGATGGGTCAGACCCTGTCGCTCGTGAACTGGCAGCACCATGCCGCCATCGTCCGTCGCGACTCGATGCTGCGCGAGCTGATCGGTGCCACCAACGAGATCAACGCGCTGGCCTATAACGCCCCTACCGACACCAAAGAGGTCGTGGAGCTGGCCGAGAGCAAGCTGCTCAAGGTCACGGCGCGCGAGGTCAAGTCGAGCTATAAGACGCTGACCGAGTTTATGGTCGAGGCCTATAACGAGGCCGAGGAAGTGTGTAAGGCCGGCGGACAGGCCGCGGGCGTGCCCACCGGCTTCCCGTCACTCGACCGCATGCTTATGGGTTTCCGCGAGGGCCAGCTCATCATTATCGGCGCCCGCCCTGCCGTGGGTAAGACGTCGTTCGCTCTGAACCTGGCGCTCAACGCCGCCGCTGCGGGCTATACCGTCGGCTTCTTTTCGCTGGAGATGTCGGGCAAGGAAATTGCCCAGCGCCTGATTTGCGCCTACGCCATGATCTCGATCAGCGACTTCCGTACGGGCCGCATTAGCCCCGAGCAGTGGGCCAATATCAACGAGGCCACGCAGACCTTGTCTAAGCTCGACATTTTGATTGACGATACGCCCGGCACCACGGTGACCGAGATCCGCGCCAAGAGCCGCCGCATGCTCCACAACAAGGAGAAGGCCATCATCATCCTGGACTACCTGCAGCTGGTGAGTCCTCCGCCGGGACGTCGCTCCGAGAGCCGTACCGTCGAGGTCTCCGAGATGTCGCGTGGCTTAAAGATCATGGCCAAGGAGCTCAAGATTCCGTTGATCGCGCTGTCGCAGCTGTCGCGTCAGGTCGAGTCCCGTACCGGCAAACGCCCGCAGCTGTCCGACCTGCGTGAATCGGGCTCCATCGAGCAGGACGCCGACATCGTTATGTTCTTGGACCGCTCCGCCGATGAGGCCGAGGCCTCGCGTGACGATCGACCCGACGAGGGCGTTACACGTATCGTCGTGGCCAAGAACCGTTCGGGCCCGATCGGTGACGTCGACCTGATGTTCCTGCCGGCATCCACCAAGTTCTATGAGCTTGATGGGGCGCATACCGAGGAGTAGGACAGGCGCCCGTTGCACGGGTATACTGGGAATGTTTTGTGCTTCTGCGTGCCAGCGTGGCGCGTAGACAGTCCATGAATGTAAGGAGTAAACATGCCGTCAACCGTTTTGGTCGGTGCCCAGTGGGGCGATGAGGGCAAGGGTAAGATTTGCGACCTGGTCGCCGGCGACTTCGATGCCGTCGTGCGCTATTCGGGCGGTAATAACGCCGGCCACACCATCGTCGTCAACGGCAAGAAGTACGGCCTGCACCAGGTGCCCTCCGGCATCATGTATTCCGACCATGTGTCGGTGATCGGTAACGGCTGCGTCGTCAACCCCAAGGTTGTCCTTGAGGAGATTGACATGTTCGAGGCCGACGGCATCACCACCAAGAACCTCAAGATCAGTGGCAACGCGCACATCATCATGCCGTACCACATCGACCTGGATGGTGCTTTTGAGCAGAAGCTCGGCAAGAAGAACATCGGTACCACCAAGCGCGGCATCGGTCCGTGCTACCAGGACAAGATGGCCCGCATCGGTCTGCGCATGCAGGACATGCTGGACGAGACGCTGTTCCGCGACAAGCTGGAGACCGCTCTTGCCCGCGTGAATCCCGAGCTCGAGCTCATCTACCACCTGCCCACCTACACCGTGGACCAGATCTGCGACGAGTACCTGCCCATGGCCGAGCGCCTGCGTCCCTACATCACCGAGACGAGCCTGCTGCTCAACAACATGATCGACGAGGGCAAAGACCTGCTGTTCGAGGGCGCCCAGGCGACGCTGCTCGACATCGACCACGGCACCTATCCGTACGTGACGTCTTCTAACTGCACCGCCGGCGGCGCCATCACCGGCTCCGGCGTCGGTATGAAGAATGTCGACCGCGTGCTGGGCGTCATGAAGGCCTATATCACCCGCGTCGGTTCGGGCCCCATGCCCACCGAGCTTTCCTATGAGTCCGAGGCCGGCCATACGCTGACCGAGGAAGGCTATGAGTACGGCGTGACCACCGGTCGCCGTCGTCGCTGCGGCTGGTTCGACGGCCCCATCGCCAACTACGCCTCGCGCGTCAACGGCCTCACCGATATCGCCATGACCAAGCTCGACGTGCTTTCGGCCTTCGACACCATCAAGGTGTGCGTTGCCTACGACGTTGACGGCGAGCGTTACACGAGCGTGCCTGAGCACCAGGTGCGCTTTGAGCATGCCAAGCCCATCTACGAGGAGCTCCCGGGCTGGAAGTGCGACATCACCGGTTGCCGCAGCTTTGAGGAGCTGCCGCAGGAGGCTCAGGACTACGTGGCATTTATCGAGGATCTGGCACACACCCGCGTGACGTTCATTGGCGTCGGCGCCGGTCGCGAGCAGATCATCAACCGATTCTGGAAGTAATCGGCACTATTCGGTTATTGCGATATACCCCTTTGCAGCCCAGGCGGGCGGCCGAGGGGTATATTTGCTTTGTAATGGGTCCGCATGGTTGGCGGACCGTTCATCCATAGAGGAGGCACCCTTGAAGGCGGACACTCAAACCATCGACATCCTGTTGTTGGGCAGCGGCGGCCGCGAGCATGCTCTGGCAGCAAAGCTCGCAGCATCACCGCGCGCCGGCAAGCTCTACATTGCGCCGGGTAACGGCGGCACCGCGAGCTGCGGCGAGAACGTGGTTCTCGACGATTGCGATCCTGCGGCCGTGGCGGCGTTTGCCCAGAGCCACGGATGCGGACTCGTGGTGATTGGCCCCGAGGCTCCGCTCGTGGCGGGCGTTGCCGATGCCGTGCGTGCGGCGGGCATTCCCTGCTTTGGCCCGGGTGCCGAGGGCGCTCAGATGGAGGGTTCCAAGTTATTCTCCAAGCAGCTCATGGAGCGTGCCGGCATTCCGACGGCCGCCTACGGCTCGTTTACTGACGAGGCGTCGGCTCTTGCCTATGTGCGCGAGCAGGGCGCCCCGCTGGTCGTGAAGGCTGACGGCCTGGCTGCAGGCAAGGGCGTTATCGTGGCGACTGAGCTTGCGCAGGCCGAGGAGGCCGTGCGCGAGTGCTTTGGCGGCACCTTTGGCGATGCCGGCAACACCGTTGTCATTGAGGAAATGCTGACCGGCCCCGAGTGCTCGCTGCTGGCCTTTACCGACGGCAAGACCGTGCGCCCCATGGCCACCTCGCAGGACCACAAGCGTGCGCTCGAGGGCGACCTTGGCCCCAACACCGGTGGCATGGGCGTCTACAGCCCGGTGCCCATCGTGACCGACGAGGAGCACGCCACCATGGTGAAGGTCATGGAGCAGACCGTGGCCGAGCTCGCCGCCGAGGGCATCGACTACCGCGGCTGCCTGTACGGCGGCTTTATGCTCACCTCCGCCGGCCCCAAGGTGCTGGAGTTCAACGCCCGCTTTGGCGACCCTGAGACGCAGGTCGTGCTGCCGCGCCTCAAGAACGACCTGGTCGAGGTTATGCTCGCCTGCGCCAACTGCGAGCTTGATCAGATTGAGCTCGATTGGCGTGACGAGTGGGCCGTGGCTGTTGTCCTGACGAGCGCGGGCTACCCCGGCAGCTACGAGAAGGGCAAAGTCATCACCGGCATCGCCGACGCCGAGGCTATGGAGAACGTGACCGTGTACCATGCCGGCACCGCCGTGGTGGACGGTCAACTCGTGACCAACGGCGGCCGTGTGCTTGCCGTGACCGCGCTGGGCGATACGTTTGAGAACGCCCGCAACCTTGCCTACGAGGCCTGTGAAAAGATTGATTTTGAGGGCAAGATCTTGCGTCATGACATCGGTCTGCGCGCGCTGCGTGGCCGCGACGCCTGGGATGCCTAAAGTCCGAGAGGGATGAGACGGATGGACGAGAAGAACGAAGAGCTCGTGGATGCGCAAATCGTCGAAGAGGACAGCCGCATGTATGGGCACGCCGAGGGCGAGCCTGGTGGCGAGGTTGCTGACGAGCCGGCGCTGGTGCTGGGCGACGACGACCCGCACGATGCCGAGCTGCACGAGAAGATTCTTTCGGAGGAGTGCGCCTGGAAGGGCAAGATCCTCGACGTCCACCGTCTTGAGGTTGAACTGCCCAATGGTCACCGCTCCGCCCGCGATATCGTTCGCCATCCGGGTGCGGCGGCCGTTGTGGCACTGACCGAGAGCGGCAAGATCGTACTGGTGCGTCAGTACCGCACCGCCATCGACCGCGTGACGGTCGAGATTCCCGCCGGCAAGCTCGATCCAGGCGAGGACCCGCTCGATTGCGCCAAGCGCGAGCTGCATGAGGAGACGGGCTTTAGGGCCGGTCGCATTCGCTTTTTGACGTCGATCGTCACGTCCTGCGGCTTCTGTGACGAGATCATTCACATCTACCTGGCCACCAAGCTCGAGTTCGATGCACCCAACCCCGATGATGACGAGTTTGTCAACGTTGATCTGGTGCCGCTGCACGAGCTGATCGACGCCGTGCTCGACGGCAAGATCGAAGACGCCAAGACCGTCGTGGGCGCCTTGGCCTGCGATAGCATCGCACACCGACTAGGCGGAACTGAGCTTTAAAAGCGAGGGCGACCCTGGGGCAAACACTACTGATTATTTTGTCCCAGGGTCTTACGTTATTGTTTTATCTCCGAGGACTGCATGTTTAAGAGGTTTCTTTCTTACTACGAGCCCCAGATGGGGCTTTTTGTTGCTGATACTGTTTGTGCTCTGGTGCTTGCCGCCATTGACCTTGCTTTTCCTATTATTCTGCGCAATTTGACCGGTGGGCTATTTACTCAGGGTCAGGCTGCCATTATGCAGGCGCTCGGCATGATCGCGGTGGGCTTGGTGCTGATGTATGCCGTCCGCTGCGCCTGCCGCTACTTTGTGAGCTATTGGGGTCACGTGATGGGCGCGCGCATGGAGTCCAAAATGCGCGAGGACCTGTTCGACCAGTATGAGCGCTTTAGCTTTGCATACTTCGACCGCAACAGCTCGGGCGACATGATGAGCCGCGTGGTCAACGACCTGTTCGATATCTGCGAGGCGGCGCACCACGTGCCCGAGTGGATCATCATCTGCGGCATCGAGATCATCGGCTCGTTTGTGATCCTCTTTACCATCGCCCCGGTGCTGGCGCTTGCCATGGCCGTGGTGACGGCGGCGTTTGCGGTCATCATGTTTTGGCAGAACATGCGCATGCGCGAGGTCTTTAGCGACAACCGCAAAAAGATCAGCGGCATCAATGCACAGCTGCAGGATTCTCTGGCGGGCATGCGCGTGGTCAAGAGCTTTGCCAACGAGGAGACCGAGCGTGCCAAGTTCCGTGCCTCTAACGACCGCTACCTTTTGTCCAAGGAGAACATGTATCACGCCATGGGCGTCTATACCGCGACGTATGGCCTGCTCTCGGGTGTGCTCTATGTGATCGTGGTGCTGCTGGGCGGCTGGCTGGTCGCCCAGGGACAGCTGCAGGCGGTCGATATGGCGACCTTCGCACTCTATATTTCGCTGTTCTGCACGCCGCTCGAGACACTCGTCAATTCGGCCGAAACGTATCAGAAGGCCATCGCCGGCTTTAAGCGTATGGACGAGGTGCTCTCGACCGCGCCGGATATCCAGGACAAGCCGGGCGCTACGGATCTGCAGGTGACTGCCGGCGCCGTGGAGTATCACGACGTGTGCTTTAACTACGAGGATGTTGAGCTGGGCGAGGGCGATGCCGACGAACGTCCCGTTATCGACCATATGGACCTGTCCATCAAGCCCGGGCAGACCATCGCTTTGGTTGGCCCTTCGGGCGGCGGCAAGTCCACGACCTGTTCGCTGCTGCCGCGCTTTTATGACGTGGCTGCCGGATCCATTAGCATCGACGGCCAGGACGTGCGTGATGTGACGCAACAGAGCCTGCGTCGTGCCATCGGCCTGGTGCAGCAGGATGTCTATCTATTTGACGGTACGATTGGCGAGAACATCGCCTACGGCAAGCCGGGCGCTACGGCTGAAGAGATCGCCGAGGCCGCCCGTCGCGCCAACATCGATGCCTTTATCGAGTCGCTTCCGCAGGGCTATGACACCGTGGTGGGCGAGCGCGGCAGCCGTCTTTCGGGCGGACAGAAGCAGCGCGTTGCCATCGCGCGTGTGTTTCTCAAGAACCCCAAGATCCTTATTTTGGATGAGGCGACGAGTGCTTTGGATAACGAGAGCGAGGAGGCGGTGCAGGAGTCACTCGAAGAACTGGCGCGCGGCCGCACCACGATTATCATCGCCCATCGTCTTTCGACCATTAAGCATGCCGATGAGATTGCAACCGTTGAGCATGGTCGCGTTGTGGAGCGTGGCACGCACGAGGAGCTTCTCGCCCGTGGCGGCACCTATGCCCGTTACTATCGAATGCAGTTCGAAGGTGCGCGTGCGCACGAGCTCGACTGATTGATATGACAGGAAGTTTATGGCTGACAAGAACCCTTTGACTCCGGAAGAAGTGACGGAGTTATTCTCCGAAATCGATGCATCCGGTGTCTTGGATCCCACGCTTGCCAAAAAGCGAACCGAGCGCTTGCGTGAGAAGGAGGCTGCGGCCAAGCGCGGTGACAAAGCGGCGCTAGCGCAGCTGCGCAGCGAGGACCGCGCGAGCCAGGCAAAACATATCGACCCGCTGTCCGAGGACGATCCTTCGGGCTCGCAGGTGAGCCATACCATTACGAAGACCGCGATGGCCGTGGTCATCGGTATTCTGGTGCTGATCGTGGGCATGCAGATCGGCTACGGCGTGATGCGCCGTCTGAATACCGCTAACCTGTCCGAGAGCGTTTCGGTGGATACCGTCTCGACCGCGCTCAAGGGTGGACTCGAATGGGGCAACGGCTTTACGCAGTTTCCGCTCGATTTTACCGTCGACGAGGCCGATGAGCGCACGGGCACGGTTGAGGTGACGGTGTTGGACACATCGTCTGCCAATGAGCTCGAGCTGCTGTCCAACGGGCAGATCCAGGCCGCGGCGCTTGCGACCAACGCCCTGCTCAACGACAAGATTGACCGCGTGGTGTATAACGTTCACGCCTATATCGACGAGGATAGCAACATTCAGCACGATTCCTTTTTTGGCATGTTCCCCGCGCGGGGTCATCAGAGCGCCATTTTGACGTTTGTGTGGACCAAGAGCTCATCCAACGCCACGAGTATCGACTGGAAGATGCGCATCGTAAGCATGGACGACACCATTGCCGAGCGCATTCAAAAACAGGTGAACTCGGTCTCGTCGCTGATCGAGGACCCGGTGGTGAGCCAGACCAAGATTGACGAGGAGAAGGCCGAACGTGACCTGGAGCATCGTCTGCATGGCCGCGAGATTTTCCGCGGCGGCAAGCCCGATCGCACACCGTTCGAACTGCTGGAGCAGGACAAGAAATAATAAGACGCCATCATCCCGCGTGAGCCACAAGCCCACGCGGGATAATTTTTCTAGGACGGGGATTAAATAATCATTATGCATAGAAAGTCATAATTATCATTTCGTAAACATTTCGATGAAATTAACGCCATGAGGCATGCTTGCGGTTACAATACCGCGAGGCCTAACTACACACCTTTAAGCCGGTCCTGTGAGACCGGGAAGGAGAATTATGGCGAACAACCATACCGCGGGCGCTGCCGCCCGCACCTTCGCGCCCAGCGAGCTTTGCCAGCGTATGCTGGCCAAAACCAGCAAGGGCACCTGCGGTCCCTGCATCCTGTATCTTGAGGATGGGACCATTTTTTATGGACGTGCATGCGGCGCCGAGGGCACCGCGACCGGCGAAGTCTGCTTCAACACCTCGCTCGAGGGCTACTTTGAGGTCATGACCGACCCGAGTTATGCCGGCCAAATCGTAACCATGACCTATCCGCAGATCGGCAACTACGGCATCGACGAGACCGACGTTCAGTCGGCCTTCCCCGGCGATACCGCTCGCCCCGCGAGTGCTCCGGCCATGCGCGGCATGATCGTGCGCGACATGTGCGCCACGCCTTCTAACTGGCGCTCGGCCGTCAGCGTGCCGGAGTATCTGCGTGCCCACGGTATCGTTGCCATCGAGGGCGTCGACACTCGTGCCTTGGTGCGCCACCTGCGCGACAACGGTTCCAAGATGGGCATCATCTCGACCGAGATCTTCGACGTCGACGAGCTTGCCGAGCGTCTGGCCGCAGCGCCGACGCTGGTGGGCGAGAACCTGGTCAAGACCGTGAGCTGCCCTGAGCCCCACGCTTTTGCCGCGTGCGACCTGCCCGCTACGCATGACTTTGCGCTTGCCCCTGCCGCTCCTGCCCGCCACAACGTGGTCGCCTACGACTGCGGCGTCAAACGCGGCATCCTGGAGGGCCTGGTCCGTGTCGGCTGCGACCTTACCGTCGTGCCGTGGGATACGCCCGCGAGTAAGGTACTCGACAAGAATCCCGACGGCGTCTTTTTATCCAACGGCCCCGGCGACCCCGATGCCGTGGTAGAGACCTACGAGCAGGTGCAGCAGCTGATCGGCAAGGTGCCGGTCTTTGGCATTTGCCTGGGTCACCAGATGATCAGCCTGGCCTGCGGCGCCCAGATGGAAAAGCTTAAGTTCGGTCACCGCGGTGGCAACCAGCCGGTTATGAACCTGGTGAGCCGCCGCGTGGAGATTACCGCGCAAAACCACGGCTTTGGCCTGCTGTTCCCCAGCCTGGGCAAGCTGATTCCCGAGCTCTCTGGCGGCGAGACCGAGCATGCGGCCGACGGCGATCTGCGCGCCTGGGTGCGCCGCGGCATCGCGCCGGTCGTGATGAACGAGCGCTTCGGCCGCATTCGCCTGACGCATGTGAACCTCAACGACGGCACCGCCGAGGGCATCCAGCTGCTCGACGCCCCGTGCTTCTCGGTCCAGTACCACCCCGAGGCCTCGCCCGGCCCCACCGATGCCCACTACCTCTTTACCGCCTTTACGCGACTCATGGACGGCGAGGAGAACTACCTGGACATCGACACCGCGAAGGACCGCCTGCAGGGGTGGAACTTTGCTGAGTCCGAGACTGCCGCGACCGAGACCGAGGAGAACTAACATGCCGAAACGTACTGACATCAAGCGCATCCTCGTTATTGGTTCGGGCCCCATCGTTATTGGTCAGGCCTGCGAGTTCGATTACTCCGGCGCCCAGGCCTGCAAGGTGCTCAAGGAGGATGGCTTTGAGGTCATCCTGGTCAATTCCAACCCGGCGACCATCATGACCGACCCGGGCCTTGCCGACCGCACCTATGTCGAGCCCATCACCGCCGAGTTTATCGAGCGCGTGATCAAGAAAGAGCATCCGGATGCGCTGCTGCCCACGCTGGGCGGCCAGACCGGCCTCAACGCCGCCGTTGAGCTGGCAAAGGACGGCACGCTGGACAAGTACGGCGTCGAGATGATCGGTTGTGACCTGGCCGCTATCGAGCGCGGCGAGGACCGCAAGCTCTTTAACGAGGCCATGGCCGAGATCGGCCTGGAGGTCGCGCGCTCCGGCTATGCCTACAGCGTGGAAGACGCCGAGGCCATTGCCGAGCGCGTGGGCTACCCCTGCGTGCTGCGCCCGAGCTTTACCCTCGGCGGCGCCGGCGGCGGCATCGCGCACACCCACGAGGAGCTCGTCTCCATCGTGAGCCAGGGCCTTGAGCTTTCGCCCGCCCACGAGGTGCTGGTCGAGGAGTCCATCGAGGGCTGGAAAGAGTACGAGATGGAGGTCATGCGTGACCACGCCGGTAACGGCATCATCGTGTGCTCCATCGAGAACCTCGACCCCATGGGCGTGCACACCGGCGACTCCATTACCGTGGCGCCGGCGCAGACCCTTTCCGATCTTGAGTACCAGCGCATGCGCGTGGCCTCGCTCGCCATTCTGGAGAAGATTGGCGTCGAGACCGGCGGCTCCAACGTGCAGTTTGCCGTGAATCCGCAGACCGGCCGCCTCATCGTCATCGAGATGAACCCGCGCGTGAGCCGTTCGTCCGCGCTGGCTTCCAAGGCCACGGGTTTCCCCATCGCCAAGGCCGCCGCACGTCTGGCCGTGGGCTACACGCTCGACGAAATCGTCAACGACATCACCAAGGCCACGCCCGCCTGCTTTGAGCCCACAATCGACTACTGCGTGGTCAAGGTGCCGCGCTTTGCCTTCGAAAAGTTCAAGGGTACCGACCCCACACTCACCACGCGCATGAAGGCCGTGGGCGAGATCATGGCGATCGGTCGCACCTTTGAGGAGGCCTTCGGCAAGGCCATGCGCTCACTGGAGGACGGTCACCAGGGCATCTGCGCCGGTGGCAAGGAGGGTGCCGACAAGCTGAGCGACGATGAGCTCGCTCAGGCCGTGGCAACCCCGACCGAGCACCGCATCTTCTTTGTGGTCGAGGCCCTGCGCCGTGGCTGGGACATCGCCCACATCCATGCCATCTGCGGTATCGATCCGTGGTACCTCAACCGTATCAACGACATGGTGCAGGTCCAGGAGAGCATCCGCGGCCTGCGTGTGGAGGATATCGACGCCGACGCGATGCGCCTGCTCAAGCAGTACGGCACGAGCGACGCCGAGATTGCCGCGCTGACCGGCTCGGACGAGCGCTTTGTGCGCGCCTATCGCAAGGGTCTGGGCGTGGTTCCCAGCATGAAGACGGTCGATACCTGCGCGGCCGAGTTCTCGAGCGCCACGGAGTACCACTACAAGACGTACGAGAACATCTACCGCACGAGGCCGGATGCCAAGAAGTGCGTGGCTCCCGACGAGACCACGCCGGCGGACAAGCCCAAGGCGATGATCCTGGGCGCCGGCCCCAACCGCATTGGCCAGGGTATCGAGTTCGATTACTGCTGCGTGCACGCGAGCTACGCGCTGGCGGCTCGCGGCTTCGAGACCATCATGGTCAACTGCAACCCCGAGACCGTTTCGACTGACTACGACACCTCGGACCGCTTGTACTTTGAGCCGCTCACCTACGAGGACGTCATGGACGTCATTGACGTTGAGCGTCCCGACGGCGTCGTGGTGACGCTCGGCGGCCAGACCCCGCTTAAGCTGGCACGCATGCTCGAGGAGAGCGGCGTGAACATTATGGGTACCAAGCCCGACGCCATCGATTTTGCCGAGGACCGCGAGCGCTTTGCCGCCCTGCTCGACAAGCTGGGCATCATGTACCCGCCGGCGGGCCAGGCCACCTCGTTTGAGGAGGCCGAGGCCGTGGCCGCGCACATCGGTTACCCGCTGTTGGTGCGTCCGAGCTACGTGCTGGGCGGCCGCGGCATGATGATCGCCTACGATGCCGAGCATCTGCGCGATTACATGGCAGAGGCTGCGCGCATCAGCCCCGACTACCCGGTGTATCTGGACCGCTTCCTGGAGGGCGCAATCGAGTCCGATGTCGACGCCCTGTGCGATGGCGAAGAGGTATACATCGGCGGCATCCTGGAGCATATCGAGGAAGCCGGTATTCACTCCGGCGACTCCGCGACCTGCATCCCGCCGTTCAGCTTTAGCGAGAGCCTACAGGCGAAGCTCCGCGAGACCACGCGCCGCATCGCGATGGCGCTGGGAGTCCGCGGTCTGGTCAACGTGCAATATGCCATCAAGGGCGAGACCGTCTACGTGATCGAGGCCAACCCGCGCGCCAGCCGTACCGTGCCGTTTATCTCCAAGGCCACCGGTGTGCCGCTGGCCAAATGCGCGGCGCGCATCATGGCAGGCGATTCCATCGCGAGCTTGGGCCTGCCGAGCGACGAACGTCAGCTGGACTGGTTCTGCATGAAGGAAGCCGTCATGCCCTGGGGTCGTTTCCCGGGCGCCGACGTTATCCTGGGGCCCGAGATGAAGTCGACGGGCGAGGTCATGGGTATCGCCAAGAGCTATCCCGAGGCATACGCCAAGACGCAGCTGGCGATCGACTACAAGCTGCCCGACCCGAGCGCCGGCAAGGTATTCATCAGCGTGTGCGACCGCGACAAGCGCCACATCCTTTCGGTCGCGCGTATCCTGCGTTACCTGGGCTTTGACATCTGCTCCACCGAGGGTACGGCGCGCGTGCTGCGTGGAGGCAACGTGACGTGCGAGATCGTGGAGAAGATTAGCGGCCCGCACGACGGCGAGCGCCCCAACATCGGCGACCTCATCGCCGATGGCAAGATCGCGGTGATCATCAACACGCCGTACGGTCCGGGCTCGCGCGGCGACGGCTATCTGCTGCGCACCGAGGCAGTGCGACGCGGTGTGACCTGCGTGACCGCGATGTCTGCCGCCAACACGTACGTGAGTGCCATCGAGGCGGTGCGCGAGGACCAGCAGGGTCACGGCAGCGCCAACGACATGGGCATGGACGTCATCGCCCTGCAGGACCTGCCGCAGCACACGGTGTAGTTGACCTGGCCGGCCGGGGCGGCAGCCGGACCACTTTTCCCCGCAGCCGTCACGC
>OAVH01000757.1_pt1 | contig 21664 bp, 23 predicted proteins | sample 1495281 | NCBI WGS metagenome assembly OAVH01 (sample SAMEA2580082, study PRJEB22360) | human gut metagenome | biome: human gut; feature: human-associated habitat; material: faeces | place: Denmark | collected 2008/2010
ACCAGTTCTGTTTTGAGAGCTGGTTGCAAAAAAGGATGAACTTCACGGATTCAGGTAATAGCCTGTTCTGCCAATTTTTCCCCTCTTGAATATTCACCATCCTCAATACACTTTTCTATTTCATAAATCATTTTTCCGTATTTCATGAACTTACCTCCTGATACACTCTTGTGTTTTTTTATGGACTGATACACGGATTTCTCCGCACTTTGTGCTCCCGAAATCCTTAAAACATTCGAAATACGCCCTAATCGGGCTACTTTCTCATGTTTTTGCGGGTCCCAAAGTCATGTTTTTTCATGCAAGCATGAAACACATGACCTTTTGACCCTGGTATCATACTATCATTCTCATTTTTAAAAATGTATAAAGAGGCTCCTGTCCCATATTAAGAATCTTAAAAAAATTTTCTGTTTTTGAAAAAAGCCTGAATCAATACAAAAATCTCCAGTCTTCCTAAAATCATCCCGATAGTCTCAATCAAGAGGCATACGGAAGTGGTTCCTGCATTCGTAACTCCAATGGAAAGTCCCACCGTACCAAGTGAGGAAGCAAACTCAAACGCACCTTCCAGTAAGGTACATCCAGAAAAGAATGTGAGAGCAATCGTCCCCACCACATAGACCAGAAGATACGTCTGTGCATAGGTAGAAGCTTCTTCCACCTGCGTTCTGTCCAGTAATTCTTTTTCTGTTCCCTTACAATAATACGTGAGCGTTACCGTCCGGTCCGGTATCATCTTTTTCTTCACATTCCATACCAGATTCTTCATCAACCTGCATACTCTGCCCAGCTTGATTCCTCCTGCCGTAGATCCGATCCCACCGCCAATGATCATCAGCAAGATCATGACTGCCAGTGCTGTCTGAGGCCACTCACGATAACTGCAGGTGGAATACCCGGTGGTGGATAATGCAGAAAACGCATTAAAAAAAGCCAGTTCTGTACTCTCTCCTGCAGATATCCCACTTTTTGCCAAAAACAGTGTCATCACCGGAACCGTGAGTACAGTCAGGCCAGCCAAAAAACGAATCTCACTTGCCCGCAGGAAATTCCGAATCCGTCCACGGAATAAAAGCAATAACAGAGAAAAATTTGTTGTTCCAATCAGCATCAGCAGAACGGTAATCCATTCAATGGGAAGGGAATGGTAATAGCCGATACTGTCCAGCCGATTAGAAAAACCACCCGTAGACAATGCACACATGGTATGAACGATGCTGTCAAAAACAGGCATCCCAAATATGGTATATAAAATCGTTCCTGCAATCAGGAAAAATCCGTACATCATTCCAATCACTTTTACCGTTTTTCCAATGGTAGGCATCAATTTATCCGGATGCCCCTCTGCCTGGTACAAGGTCACCGAATCCTTTTCCTGTATAAAAAGGAGCATCATCATCACAAACCCCAGACCGCCCACATACTGCAAGAAACCTCTGTAGAAGAGGAACATATGCGGCAACCGCTCCACATCCAATACCGAAAGCCCGGTAGTGGTAAACCCACTTACCGATTCAAAAAGTGCCTGCACAGGGGTCAGATTTCCATACAGCCAGAAGGGAACTGCTGCTAATGCAAATCCATACAGCCATGCAAACACCACCAGCCGACTACTGCTCATATTTCTTTTTCTTCTGTGGCATACAACCATCCCCAATGCAATGGAAACTGCCGCTGGCAGCAAGAACTGCCAGATAAAAACAATTTCTTTTGGGTAAAATGGGAGAACCAGAAGCGGAATGAACAGGATACCGCCCTCTAATACCATCATTTTCCCCATCACTGATATTCCATTACGATGCAGCATATTCCGTCAGCTCCTTTATATGGTCAAGTTTACTCTTGTCCGAAGTAATGATCAGAAGCACATCCCCTTCTGTAATACGGGTATCCCCTCTGGGAATCAGACTCCGGTCTCCCCGAAGGATACAGCCGATGATCACTTCCTTGGGAAGATTCAGTTCCCATAATTTCTTCCCGGCAATTAACGAGTTTTTCGGAATTGGCAGTTCCAAAATCTGAATTCTTCCCTCGTCAACCGGTATCAACCTGCTCATCTCATCCATGACTGCCTGTTCCTCCATGATGTTCGTAATCATATTCAGCGCACAGACGACCCGGTCAATTCCCATCTGGTAGAAAAAATTCGTTTTCGATGGGTCATTTAAAAGAGCCACTGTTTTCTTCACATGGAAGAACTGTTTACACATTTCGCAAATGACAAGATTACTCTCGTCACTGTCTGTCAGGGCAATCGCCACCTGACAGTTTCCGGCAGCTGCATCCTCTAAAATAAACTTTTTACTTCCGTCTCCAAAAATAACATTCAGCCTGTTCACTTCTGCCAGCTTTTCACAAGCTTCATAATCCTTATTAATTACTGTCACACGATATCCCTTTTTCAGCAAAGAAGTAGCAAGAGATCTGGCTTTATGGAATCCTCCCACGATCAGAATATTTTTTTGTTCTCTCTTTTTATTCCACATGTGTTCCACCTCCGATTTCAATGTAATTGGCAATTTCCTTCTCTGACAGTTCTGACGGGCAGATCGTATCAATCCCCAGCTCTTTTACCAGTGCAATCTTCTCTTCATCATAGATCCGTGCCACTACCTTCGGAATATGGAACATTTCTTTTGCAATCTGTGCTGCACAGATATTCACACAATCATGATCGGTAACAGCAATAAAAGCCGCTGCATCTGCAAGGCCGAAAGTTTCTAGTCTCTCCATATCTGTAGCACTGGCTGTTAGCGTCAGTCCGCCATAAGAATATGGCAATTTTCGGAATGCCGTTTTATCACAATCAAGAACCATTACATCTTTTTTCTCTTCTGAAAGCTTTCCCGCTATGCTTGCACCCAGACGCCCGCATCCGGCAATCACTGTGCATCCATTCCTTTTTTCCATAATCCAACCCTCCTATTTTCTTACAAGATGTCCTACATGATGTTCATCGTAAACCACTTTAAACTGTGGATCATTCTGCACCGGACAATCTTCCTCTGTATAGGCACATCTTCCGGAAGGATACATGGTTCCATATTGTTCCATGTTATAACGTGCAGGAATATAAGTCGGATCCAGTGCATAAGCTGCGCGAAAATGTTTCATTGCCAAAACATGATTACGCTCTTTTTCCATCAGGATTCCCATCAGGTTATGAGGGATCGCTGAATGCGGATTCTGAAGCATTGCCTCTCCCAGTTTTTTTTCACATTCTTTATATTCATGCTGAACGATCAGCCTTTTACATCTGTCTTCTAATTTCTCAGCCATTTGGTTCTCCTCCTTTTCTTATGTACCTGCAGTATAGCTTTTTTGCTGTGGGAATGGTGTGGGAATCGGTTCACCGGCTGTGAGAATCCTGTGAGATTTTTCAGAATGTGTGAAGAAGTTGTGAGATCAGACATATGGTGTAAAAATGGTGTGAGAAAAAAGAGGATGCAAATCTTTACTGCTCGATTTACATCCTCTTTTATCATCCAAAATAATTTTTATTTTACGACTTCATGCTCCCGCATCCGGTATCCAATGCCTATTTCCGTCTCTATATACTCCGGTTTTGCCGGATTCCGTTCGATTTTTCTTCGGGTAGAAGCCATCACAGAACGGAGTACCTGCGTATCTTCCCCATATCCTTCTCCCCATATCTTCCGTAAAATCGTGTGGTAGGTAAGTACCTTCCCCGGATTCTGCATAAACAAAAGCAAAAGCTGATATTCAAGCGGAGTCAGATGAATCTCCTGACCATCCTTATAGGCAATATGTGCTCCATTATCCAGTTTCAGACCTCCATTCACATATACGGTATCATCCGGTCTTTCCTCTGATTCCGAATGACTCATACGATAATAATGCCGCAGTGCCACCCGGATTCTGGCCATCAGCTCTGTTGCAGAAAAAGGTTTCGTCAAATAGTCGTCTGCACCATCATCCAAAGCCGCTGCCTTTTCTTTATCCTGATCTCTTGCAGAAACGATAATGATAGGAACTTCTGACCATTCCCGGATTTTATGAAGTACTTCCATGCCATCCATATCCGGAAGGCCCAGATCCAATAAAATCAGATCTGCATTTTTCCTTACCATATAGGAGATGCCATCTTTCCCATTTACTACACCTTCCACAGAAAATCCCGCATTTTCCAATGTATAAACCATAAAATTCTGTATCTGTATATCATCTTCTATAATCAGTATTTTTTCTTTAAACAATTTCATTTTCTCCTTCCGTAAGCGGTAATGTAAAGAGAAACTCTGCTCCCTTTCTATCCGTCCGGTTCCGTCCGGTAATCGTTCCTCCATGGGCATTTATCACCGTTTCACAGATCGTAAGCCCCAGCCCGATTCCTCTTTTTACATCAGCCGAACGGGTTTTAGACGTATAAAATATTTTAAACAAATTAGGAATATCTGATTTGGCAATTCCCTCTCCTTCATCCCGGACAGACACCAGTATGGTATTTTCTGTGTAACTGGCAGAAACCGTAATGGCTTCCTGCGGTTTTGTGTGTTTTACTGCATTGTCCAACAGATTGGTGATGACCTGCTCAATCAGCTTTGCATCCATCGGCACTAACCGGAACTCTTCCGGTATCTCTACCTGTATCTCCCGCTCCGGAAAGCTCCGTTCCACATGAGCAACTGCACAGCCAATCACCTCTTCAATTGCTTCCATTTCCTTATGTATCACAATCTTGCCATCCTGAAGTCTGGTCAGGCTTAAGATATTCTCGACTAATGATTTCAGCCAGTCTGCGTCCTGATAAATCCCTTGAAGTAGTTCCTGACGTCCGTCTTCCTTGTCTGTCATATCCATCAGCATTTCCGAAGTTCCCATAATACCTGATAACGGTGTCCGAAGATCATGAGAGATTGCACGCAGAAGATTCGCACGTTCTCTCTCCCTTTCCATACTTTCTCTGTCACGCACTCGTTCTATCGTTACTTCAATCCGATCCATTGCCATGGAAACATTCTCCATAATAGAATGCAGTAATTTTTTCTTTTCCTGCAGATGTTCTTCATTTACGGTTTTATCAATTTTAACAACCGCCAGTAGATGCTCCCGTCCGTTGACTGGATACCCATAAGCTTCCTCTTCTTCCAGATATTCGGTTCGAAGATTTGTATATCTATTCCGAATCTCCTCTTCATCCGGCACGCTTCTGTGAATCTGCTCTTTTCCTGACTGCTGGATGTAGATCGGTTCAGACTGCCTTCCAACATAAATGCATCCAACATTTACCTGAAGCAGATGGCTGATACTTTCTGCTGCAATTTTCAAAACAGCTTCCATATCCGCCGCATCAGACAACTTACTGGAGAGCATATATAAGATCTGGCTTTCTTTCCCTCTTTCATTTGCTTCTTCCGTTAAAAGCTTTTCTTTTGTCGTCAGGGCACTTGTAAGAATAGAAGTTGTCAGCATAATGGAAAAAGTAATCAGATACCCGGGATCATTTACTGCAAGCGTATGATAGGGTTCCGTAAAAAAATAATTGTAACACAGGAGTGAAACCACTGCAGATAAAATTCCGTACTGATATCCTGATGTAAACCTCGCAACCAGAAGAACAGCCAGAAGATACATCACAACAATATTCGTCTCCGGAAATCCAAGCTTTGTAAAAATATTCCCAAGTACGGTGGCTGCAAATACGATAACCACTAATTTCAACAGGCTCTGCAGGATTTCTTTCTTTTTCATCATCATGATCGCCTCTTTATTATCATATTAATCTCGTTAAGTATAGCACACGCAGTTTGTTTTTCCAATCCCATGAAACATGGCATTCTGTTTCTGCTCAAATACTGATTAACATCTGGAATCAATGCCGCTGGCTCTAATATCAGTAGTCATATAATTTCTTATAATTCACAAAATCTTCACATAATTATTAGCACTCTCTATTGACGAGTGCTAATTCATGTGTTATATTACACATAGAACAAAGGGAGAGGAAATGATTCTCTCCCTGATATTCATAAATCAACACTTCGGGTTTCTCCGATAGTGCAAACTTTAGTTTATGTCATGAAAGGAGATATGACTTATGTTAATGCCTAGTATTTTGGGAGAAAGTTTATTTGATGATTTTATGGATGATTTTGCTTTTCCGGACATCGATAAAAAATTGTATGGGAAACATGCTCCCCATATCATGAAGACCGATGTGAAAGAAAAAGACAATACTTATGAAGTGGACATTGATCTTCCGGGATTTAAGAAAGATGAGATTCAGATCCAGCTTGAAAACGGTTATGTAACGGTAAGTGCCGCAAAAGATCTGGATAAAGATGAAAAGGATAAGGAAGGAAAATATATCCGCCGAGAGCGTTATGCCGGAAATATAAGCAGGAGCTTTTATGTAGGAAATAATGTTCAGAGAGAAGACATCCATCCGAAATTTGAAAATGGTATTCTTTCCTTTACTGTTCCAAAAGAGCAGAAGGCAGTAGAAAACAACTCCCATTATATTGCCATTGAAGGTTAATCTCAATTGGGCAGGGAATAAAACCCCTGCTTATTTTAAAAGCTAAACACAATTGGGAAAGAGGTTTTTGATATGAGTAAAACGACATCAAGAGTATTATGGATTTTAGCCGGAATCTTTCTGATTATAACCGGGATCGGATGTTTGAGGAATCCCGGAGAAATTCTTTATGGTCTTCCCATTATCTTTGGAGTTGCCATGATGTTTTCCGGCATTATAGATATTGTGATATTTGCAGCCGGTCATGATTATATGGCAGGATCTGGCTGGTTTCTTGCTGACGGCATTCTGACTGTACTGATGTCTTTATTCATTTTGGGAAATGGATGGTTTACAGCAATGACAATCTCCTTTATTTTGGGAATGTGGCTGATTTTTTCAGGTATCACAAAACTGGTTAATTCCTTTGACCTTCAAAAACTGGGAGTAAGAGGCTGGGGCTGGTTTACGGTACTTGGAATCCTGCTGACTGTGATCGGTTTTCTGTCATTCACACATCCATTTGCAAGTATTGCAGCTATGGCCTGGGTAATCGGATTTTTCCTGATCCTTCAGGGTATTGTATCCGTTATGCGTGGATGCTTTTCCAACCGTTTCTGGTTGTAAAAATATAACAAAACCTAATATTGCCAAAGAGGAAAAAGGCACCTCTTCATATAGATTCGGCTGCATACAAAATTGTGTGCAGCCTTTTTTAATGAATACCTAATTCTGAAAATAATCTTTTACTCTCTACAGATAATCTTATCCTACAACAATTTTTTCTTTTTAAAATAAATGAGTTCCAGAATAATTGTTATTACTGCAATTGCAATCACTGCAACATATCCGTATTTCCACTGTAGCTCTGGCATATTCACAAAATTCATACCATACCATCCAGTCAAAAGTGTAAGTGGTAGGAATAAGGTTGTCACAACTGTCAATATACACATAATTTTATTCTGTTGTGCATCCTGCTGAGATTGATACAATTCACGTAACTGCAGTATATTTTCTCTAAGCAAATGCACATGGTTATGCAATCGTTCTGTCCTGAGTGCATAACGATTCCACGATTCTGTATTACGGATAATAGGCAGTCCATCTTGAGACTGTAATAGATCACCAATCACAGTCAACTGTTCATAATATGCATCCAGCTCAGATAGTTTCTGTCGATACTTTGTAAGAACCGTAAAGAAATTATCCTGGACTCCTTTTATGAGCTGGTCTTCCATCCTATCAATTTCTTTTTCCAAATGTAACAGATATAGAAGATCATCTTCAATCATCAATTCCATCATCTTAAGAAGGAACTGATCCGGCGATTTCAATTCCTGAAACTGATCTTCTTTTTTCTCTATCCAATGCTTCAAGTCTCCACTACACTCAATTAAAATAAGTTCTTTATCAGTCAAATAAAATCCACAGGAAATCTGTGGTGTACGTTTTTCATTTTTCCCCGGTACTCGTAATGTTCCCAAAATACAATCCCGATACACTTCTGCTTTACAGTACCGGATTGATCCAATACTGTGTAATAGTTCTTTATTATATGGAAAATCTTTCTTAAATTCTCGAAATTCATCTTCCTGCATAATCGTAAGGAACTGTAACTTCACCATAAAATCTCTCATACCCCTTCCCATTATTCTTTTCTAGTAAATCAGGATACTCTTTCTTTTTATGAAATGCAAATACAAAGTGGCAGGATCTTTCGCAAAATCTCTACTGCCATTACTGAAATATCTTATGCTGTTTTTGCATTATTCACAGAGTTTTCTTAATATGCCCATAAGAGTGGTCTGGGAGATTTTTTCTTTTTATTATTCCTATATTGTATCAATCAAATCGTAACTCATATCCAAAAAATCTAATATCTTTGATTCTCCTACTGTTCCGTCCAACAAAATCGTAATCCAATGTTGCTTGTTCATATGATACCCCGGTAGAAAGCCATACGTCTGGATAATCATACCTGTCATTTCCGGGTCGCATTTCACATCTATAATTTCCACGGTATCATCTCCACCCAATCCAAGTTTAGATCTCTCAACATTCATGATTACCGCATACCATTTTCCATTTTTGTGGCGAAGCACTGCACTGTCCGGCGAACTGCTCCATAAGTATTCTGGAATCGTTCCATACTGCTTCTTCACATATTCAAAAATTTCTTCTCTATCCACTCTTTTTTCACCTCTGGATGTTCTCGTATCTTGACAATAATCATACCACATTTTCATGAGCTGCACTACCTGTTCAGTTTCTCAAATTCTTTTGCAATTCTCTATTTCACCTGAATTTATCTATTAGAGGGTAGAACAGCAAGGACAGGAAGTGTATATACACTTCCGCAAAACCAACAATTTAGGGAACCCTGCCCTAAATTGAAAACCATAAAATCTGATATCTGCAAAGCTCAGAGAAAGGAGAAACTGTACATGTCAAACAGAAAAAGAAATATCCAAATCTTATTTTGTGTAACCCCGGAAGAAAAGAAACTGATTCGTAGGAAAATGATCCAATCTAAGACGAAAAACATGGGAGCTTATCTGCGTAAGATGGCAATCGACGGATACATCGTCAACACTGATACCACCCCTCTAAAAAAACAATATGAGGAAATGCACAAGATTGGCGTGAATATCAATCAGATTGCAAAGAAAGTAAATACCACCGGAGACCTGTATCCGGAAGAAATGAAAGAACTGAAAGAGATGGTAAAAGAAATATGGCGTATATTAAGATCTTCCCCATTAAAGTAACCGACAAAAAAGCTCTGGACTATATCACAAATCCAGATAAGACAGATGAAAAAATACTGGTTTCCAGTTTTGGTTGCTCACCGGAAACTGCAGATCTGGAATTTGCTCTCACAAGAGAAAATTCCAAAAAAAATGGAATGGATAAAGGCGATAATCTTGCATTTCACTTAATTCAGTCATTTAAGCCTGGAGAAATCGACGCAGAAACCGCACATCGTCTGGGACGGCAATTTGCGGATGAAGTGCTAAAAGGGAAATATGAATATGTAATCAGTACTCATGTTGATAAAGACCACATCCACAACCATATCATCTTCAATGCTGCCAGCTTCGTCACCAATCATAAGTATGTTTCCAACAAACGCAGCTATCATAAAATCTGCCGGATCAGCAACCGCATCTGTCAGGAAAACGGGCTTGCCACCAGTATGCCAACCGGTGAAAAAGGAAAAAGCTATAAGGAAAATATGGAATATCATCGTGGAACCAGCTGGAAAGCCAAATTGCGTGTTTCGATTGATAAGGCGATCTGGTCTTCTATCAACTATGATGAATTTTTACAGAAAATGCAGTTGGCTGGATATGAAATCCGGCAGGGAAAGAATTTATCTTTCCGGGCACCAGAGCAGAAAAATTTCACTTATATGAAATCACTGGGGAGTTACTACACAGAAGAAAATGTCCGGCTCCGATTAGAGAAAAATCGCTATAAGTCAAAAGCTCCGAAGCATCTTTCCAGAGAAGCTCGCCTGTATATCAATATTTTCACCTATGTCACCACAGGCAATCGAGAAGGATTTGAACGTTGGGCAAAACTGAATAATCTGAAAGAAGCTGCCAAGACATTTAATTACCTCTCTGAAAATAATCTGCTGAACTATGAAGACTTCCAACAGCATATTTCTGATGTTGAAAATTCAATTAAAGCAACTGAACATCGAATTGAAGAAATCGGAAATGAAATAAACACACAGAAAGTCATCCAAAAGCATTGCGATTCTTACCGACTCTGTCGTAAAGTTATCGAAGCTGGAAAATCAGCACCAAACCAGAAAGCCTATCAAAGCAGACACCAGGCAGAATACCAGCTCCATGATTCATTAAAAAAAGAGCTTCAGGATCTCGGTGTTACCAAAATCCCAAGCTCTGAGAAAATTCAGAAGAAAATCAAAAATCTGGAAACTGAACATGCCGCCACTATTAAAGAAAAACAGGAATTGCAGAAGAAGCAAAAAACACTGAATATAATTCAACAGATTTTTACTTCATTACTTGATTTTTCACACTTAGCTTCTCATGAACATACTCATACGTTGTAGGTAAGATGTGTAACATCTTACCTACAACATTTCCAGTTATCTTGTACTTATTTCTCCTTTGAATTCGCCATCGCAGCAATATCCCCCACACCGTTCAAAACCATAGTTGGACGATACGCATAAGTTTTAAGTGTATCCTTCGTTGAACATCCTGAGAGAACCAGTACGGTAGACATACCACTTTCCATACCTGAAATCACATCTGTATCCATGCGATCCCCAACCATTACTGCTTCTGCTGAGTGACATCCGAGCATGTTTAAACCGGTTCGCATCATCAGTGGATTAGGTTTTCCGCAGAAATACGCCTGTGTACCTGTTGCCATTTCGATTGGTGCAACTAACGCCCGACAAGCTGGTGCAATGCCGTTCTCAATCGGTCCAGAAACATCTGAGTTTGCTCCGATCAGTTTTGCACCTTTCAGAACCAAATTCGTTGCTTTCGTTAATGTATCTAAAGAATAGGATCGTCCCTCTCCCACAACAACATAATCCGGATTCACATCATTCATTGTGATACCTACATCATAAAGTGCATTTAACAGACCGGCTTCTCCTATCGCAAATGCCGAACAGCCTGCCGCCTGTTCTTTTAAAAATGCAGCTGTTGCCAATGCACTGGTATAAAAATGTTCTTCTGGCACATCAAGTCCCATCCTTGCCAATTTCTGATTTAATTCCCGTGGTGTATACCCGCTATTGTTTGTCAAAAATAAGTATTCCTTCTTTTCATCATGTAACCACTGAATAAATTCTGGAACACCTGGCAATATCTGATTGCCATGATAAATCACACCATCCATATCACAGATGAAACCTTTTTTCTCGTTAAAATCAATTATGGAATTTCCCATATTCATATATGCCCTGCCTTTCTTTTTCTTTAGAGTACGCCTTGTTCTTTTCCTTCTGAAAAATCTATTTTCCACGACCATTTTAATATCGTATCATACACACATAAAATCAAATACAGAACAGCGTGAAATTGAAGTAAATTTTCCTATCTGCAGAACATTTATGACAGCATATCTTTCACATATGTGTTCCGGTAGTCACTCGGCGATATTTTGTATCTTTCCTTAAATACCCTGTTAAATGTTCTCTGGCTTTCAAATCCACTATCCAGGCAAATATTTGTAATAGAATCACTCGTATTTTCCAAACGATGACATGCATAGTTCAGCCTTGCATCATTCAGATACTGATTGAAATTTCTATGAAAGGTTTTGGAGAAAAGTCTGGATAAGACATATTTGCTCACGCCAAGATCTTTTGCCATTTCTTCCAGCGAAACCGTCTTTTTGAAATTTGCTGATATATAGGAAACCGTCTGGTAAATAAGGTCATTGCTCCCCACTTGACTCTTTTCTACCAGATTCAGTTTTCCTATGCAGCGTGCCAACACAATTTGAAGATAAGCCTGTGCAACAGTAATATCCGACTGCTCTGTCTCTAAAATCGCATTGATAACCCTATATACCTCTGGCTCAATCTTTTCCGCTTTGATGACTGGGTATTCAGGAGCCATGGACTGCATGATATCCGCAAATTTACCAATCGTAAATGGCGATGTGATCAGATAAGTCGCTTTATTTACACCGGGTGTCAGTACCTGATAGTGATGAATAACATCCGGAAATACAAAGCCTATATCTCCTTTTTCCATATGGTAAAGTTCCTGTCCGACACCAAGCTCTAATGTTCCATTTGTTACACACACAATCTCCAGTGCATTATGAAGATGTGGTTCAATATGTTTTGACTTTTTATTAACCGCTATGATCTCCTCTTTTGTGTCAACATATTTTAACTGCATGAAATACTCCCCTTTGCAACATTTGTCTATATCTTCTTTCGATTTGGCAAGCAATCCTTTTTCATCTATCCTATAATCAACTTGTAAACAAGGAAAGGAGGAATCGCAAATGAGCAATCTTAAAAAATATCTGAACAACCTTTTAGTATTCTACGCTGAATATTTTGAGCATCCATACCATGTATAAATACTAAAAGGACTATTTTGTGAAAACTGAATATTTTTTCTTAAGACCATTTCACAAAAATGAAGTGGTCCTTTTTTTATAAACTTTCAATAAATCTTTTGAATGCAGCTTTCCCTTCTTCTGTTCTCTTATAAACTCCTGCATTCTCCAGGACTTTCATAAATACAATTCCAATTTCTTTCTGTACGATAGAATGAATGTTGCTGTCTGTAATCTCATACTTCGGCATCCATTCTTCTGCCCAGTCAGCATGAGCAGCCATAGTCGCATTCTGTCTCAGATCCTCATGATGCAAAATTGCCTGCTCCAATTCTGCCATTTCTTTTTTCAATCTGGCCGGCAATACAGCCAGTCCCATAACTTCGATCAGTCCAATGTTTTCTTTCTTGATATGGTGATATTCTGCATGTGGATGGAAAAGTCCAAGCGGACAATCCTCTGTTGTGATATTATTACGCAAAACCAGATCCAGTTCATACAGATCTCCATGCATCCTTGCAATCGGCGTAATCGTATTATGCGGAATTCCATCTGTCTCACTAAAAATAGAAACTTCCGGATCTGAATGGCCACGCCATTTTGTAAGGATATGATCTGCAGCCTCTACGATGCTCTCCGTTGTTCTCCCCTGCAGAGCAGACATGCCGGATATCCGGATTTCTTCGCTGCACCAGCTTTTGCAATATCCCGTGGATCTTTTTCCGGTTTTGACAAGTTAATTGTGATATCCATCTGACCAAATTCTGTATCTGTTGTCCACTTTTCATCCTTTATGATCCGGTCTGTGCGGATATAGTTTGTTGCCTGACTGAAATGATAATAATAGTCAGTTGCTTCTTTGGGAGATACCTGATATTTTCCTTCAAAAACTTTTCTTACCACGGACGGAGCAGGTGCCAGAATCCCCATGATCTTTGTATCAAAAAGATCTTTCATTGTTACTGTATCATCTTCTAAAATTCCATGAGACAGTGCAAACGCCAGCATATCCTCTAAAATGAGGTGTAATTGTCTCGGTTTTCCTGATTCTTTCGGTTCCTGATAATCCTGCCGTTGAAATAATTCCAGTAAACCATTTGTTACATACACTTTATCTGCATCATCTACCAGTCCGCTTTGCAGTGCATAAGCTACCAGTTCTGAAATCAGCTGATCAATCATTTTACTGTTCTCCCCTCATATTATGCTTCATAACCATTCGGATGATTTTTGTGCCAGTTCCATGCTGTTGTGATAATCGTCTCCAGATCATCAAATTGAGGTTTCCATCCAAGGATTTCTTTTGCTTTCTCACTGGATGCGATCAGAGTTGACGGATCTCCTGCTCTCCTAGGTTCTTCCTTTGCCGGAATCGGATGTCCTGTTACTTTTCTGGCTGTCTCTACAACTTCTTTTACCGTAAATCCAACACCATTACCCAGATTGAAGATATTGCTTTCATTTCCTTTTCTTAAATATTCCATGGCAAGGATATGGGCCTGTGCAAGATCGTTCACATGGATGTAATCCCTTACGCATGTGCCATCTTTTGTCTCATAATCATTTCCAAAGATGGAAATATACTCTCTCTTTCCATTCGGCACCTGTAAGATCAGTGGAATCAGATGCGTTTCCGGATTATGGGCTTCTCCGATTTTTCCATTTGGATGTGCTCCACAAGCATTAAAATAACGTAAGGATACAAAACGTAAATCATGGGCATTGGCTGTCCATTTAAACATCTTTTCCATCGAAAGTTTCGTTTCTCCATAACAATTTGTTGGAACTGTACGGTCTGTTTCAAGAATTGGAATACGTTCCGGTTCTCCATATGTGGCTGCTGTTGATGAAAATACAATCTTGTTAATGCCATGTGCCACCATGCTTTCCAGCAATACTTCTGTTCCACACAGATTGTTATTGTAATATTTGAGTGGATTTACCATGCTCTCTCCAACCTGTGAATTGGCTGCAAAGTGAATGACTCCATCTATCTCCTCTTTTTCAAATACAGAATCTATAAATGCCCTGTCCCGAATATCTCCCTGATAAAATTTTGCATCCGGGTGAACAGCCTTACGAAAGCCTGTTTCGAGATTGTCAACAACTACTACATTTTCTCCTGCCGCAATCAGCTCATACACGGTATGAGAGCCAATATAACCAGCCCCGCCTAATACTAAAATGCTACTCATAGATCATTTCTCCTTTTCTTAATTTTCGTGATTATAATACCTTTATGCCACCATACTTACGGATCTTTAATACTTCACAGGAACCTTCCCCAAAGATCTTATCCATCTCTTTTCGATAGTTTGGAACCAAATAATTCGGAACAAATGCCTGTATGGTTCCTGCAAATCCTCCACCATGAACTCTGCAAACGCCTTTTTCTCCGAACACAACATCACTCAGTGCCTACGCAATAGACACGTTCTGATGCTGTACATCATGGCATGTATATACATTCTGTAAATATTTAAAAGAAGAATTGCCGGATTCCTTTACCGTGGCAAGAAATTCCGGAAAATTATCCTGGTTTAATGCGTTCACTTCTTTTTGCACACGTTCATTTTCACACACAAAGTGGATCGCCCTAAGTGTGGCACGATCACCTGCCTGTTCACGTATCAACGTGATATTGTCCATGATCTCCCTTTTGGATACCTCACGAAGAGCTTTCTTCCCAAAGCATTCCGCTACCAGCTTCATTTCCTTTGGAATTGCTGCATAATCCGGTGTTAGATCTGCATGAGAACCTTTTGTATCTGTAATACACAGACTACATCCATAAGCGTTCAGGTCAAATTTCACCTGTTCCACGATTGGGTTTTCTGGATCTTCAAAATCAATATGGACGAGGCTTCCAACCGAACAAGCCATCTGATCCATTAAACCGCATGGTTTACCAAAGTATTCATTTTCCGCATATTGTCCAATCTTAGCAATTTCAATCGGGTCAACCTTGCCATCATTATACATATAAGAAAGTATTGTTCCTATCAGTGTTTCAAAAGCTGCTGAAGAAGACAGTCCCGCACCTATCAGCACATCGCTGGTCACATATGCCTGGAATCCTCCTATGTTATGTCCATTCATTCCCATCTTAACAAGTACACCACGGATCAAAGCGTTCGTGGTACCCTCTTCTTCCACTTTTTCTCCAGATCATTCAGGGAAATTGTAATCCGTTCCCTATAACCATCTGACATCACTTTTACAAGCGGCTCATCAAGTTTACTTGCGACTGCGATTGCATCATTGTTAATAGATGCCGCTAGCACTTCCCCATGTTGATGATCTGTGTGATTTCCTCCTATTTCACTTCTTCCAGGAGCACTGAACACTTCAATTTCTTCACCATCAAAATATGTCCTGTATTTGTTGATAGCTTTAATATAGCGTTCCTTCTCATACGCTATTTTAGTTTTATCAACATATATATCCTCCATTTTCTCATCAAAAAGTTTTCCGCTAAGTAGTGCGATTGCTTTTTCTATTTTCAAAATACCACCCCTCGTTCTTGAAGCTGTTTTCTAGTTTCATGTTATACAAAAAGCATTGCCTAATTGAAGATTCAATCAGACAATGCTTTTCCCTTCAAATTTTACTCCATGTCTGATGCATCTGTCACTTCATCTGCAGTGATTCCTCTTTCTGCTTTTAGTTTTTCATTTGCACCTTCTACATTCATTCTTGAAAGCACAAACATGATCAACACATCAAAGATCAATGGAAGCCACAGATACATAAACTGCATCATATTAAGTGCAGACTGTGGCTGTGTCGCATTTGTTCCAACATAGCCGCTGAATTCAAGCATCCAACCGACAACAGCAGTTCCAATACCTCCACCGATTTTTACACCAAGAGAAGTGCAAGAATACATCGTACCATCAATTCTCTTTCCCTGTGTAAGATAAGTGTATTCAGAGCAGGATGCGATAACTGCATTCATATCTCCCTGCCATGGTCCCTGTCCTAATGCTGCAAGAGCTGTAAATGCCATCATAAGCGGAACACTACCCATATATCCGGCAACGACAACAAGTGCTCTACCGATAACTGCTAAGACATAACCTCTTAAATTCAGCTTATACATACCTTTCCACTTACCAACTAAGGTTGGTGTAAAGATCAAGGCAATGATCAGTGGAATATTAACTGCCCATGCAAACTGTCCGAACAGGTTTTTATTTTTCAGTACCCATGTCATGTAATAAATACCGGCTCCGATCATGGCACTGTATAACTGCTGTAAAATATAAGTTCCACAGATCATCATGTAATATTTGTTTTTGATAAGAAGCTTAAATGCCTGTACCATTCCGTACTTCTCATCTTCATTTTTTACTTCTCCTTCATTAAGTTCCTCTTCAGGAAGCTCCTTAACAGAAAGAGCAGAAATTGTATTTACGATAAGACCAATGATTGCGTAAATAATTGCTACAGTTCTCCATGCAGCTGCGTCTCCCCCGCACTTATCTACAAATCCAACTGTAATTGCCTGAATCAGAAGGCTTGTTGAAAATGCAAAGATGAAACGGTAAGATCCCATCTGCACACGTTCTTTACTATTCTTAGTAATGAGTGATGTAAGTGCTGAGTATGCAATATTGTTTGCGGTATAAAACACACCATTTAACAGTGTATAAGAGATAAAGAACCATGCATATTTAGCGGTTGTTCCCCAGCTGACTGGTACTGCAAAACAGCAGACTAATGTAATGGCACATCCAATATAGCCATACAACATCCAAGGCTTTGCTTTTCCCATTTTGCTGTGTGTTTTGTCGATCATTGATCCAAAGAATATATCTGTAAAACCATCAAATAATTTTGATACGGCAATCAGGGTACCTACGACACCAGCAGCAAGTCCTACTGAGTCTGTCAGATAGACCATCATAAAAGATGTCAGGAACGCATAAACTACATTACCTGCGATATCACCTGAACCATATCCTATTTTGTTATACCATTTTAAATACTTTTTTTCTTCCATAGAATTCTTTTTGCTCCTCATATTCATCGCACTTAGAATCTCAAGATGCCTAACAGTATGATGCCTAATTCTAAATTTTTTCGCTTTGTTTTTGTCTGATTGTTCTGTATATCCGGACTTTACAAAACTCTCAGACTCTCCTTCCTTGTTAACGGGTTACTTAAAACTTTATTATCCCTTTACATACGGAACCAGAGTAAACTGGAACCGGAATAATACATCATTAAATCGATACTGATCCAAGACAACCGGACCACAACTGTTAGAACCTATTCCATTTAATGCATAGTCAACACAAAATACTACGCTGTCTGATTCTGTCAATTCATAATTATGCGTTTTCTTCTCAAGTTCTTCCTGTGTATAATAAGAAGCATTGAATGAAAATGCCTTTTCTGCGGATGCCACAATTCCATATCGGCTGTTGTTAAGCTCTACATATTCACAATCATAATGGCTTCCATTTTCCTGTGGACGGATATAGTCCTCATGCAAATCCCCTACATTTGCCTGGTACAGACCGTGACTCGCTGCCTGATGCTTGTCACGATAGCTCTCCTGCGGTCCCATTCCAAAGTATCTGACATCTGCAAGTTTCTTATCCAGGAACATTCTCACACCAAATCTCGGAAGATCCGGGAACTCTCCATCTTTTGTTGCCTCAATATCTGCATCAATCTTTCCTGCAGCATCTATTTTCCATGTAATCGTCACATCAAGAATCTTCTGTACCGTCTCTGCCACAACGGAAGCATGGCTTGTAATCTTCACACCATGTTTTCCCTGCACAACCTCTGTCGTATAGGCTCTTGTGTAAGCCTTATCATAGTGAGCTTTCTTCCATTCAGACTTGATGTACATATCGTTATCTGTTGGAGCTCTCCAAATGTTTAACTCCATCGGATGGTTCAGATATTCCCGTCCTGCAAATTTCATCTCTGTAAAGAGTGCAGTACGTCGATCTATGGTATAAACAAATTCACGACCTTTGATGTGAATCTGTGTATCATTTTCATTCACCTGTAATTCAGAGTTCGTTGCTGTTTTTTCTATCCATTTTTCTGCCAGCTGGCATTTTACGGCTTTCTGACTTACCTCGATTTCATCAAATCCCAGAATGTGGTCTTTCTCCAACAATGGTATTTCTTTTTTCAGCTGGTAAATGAGTTTCAAATAACATTTTCCATTCTCCGGAACCTTGATATTCAGGCTTGTTTTTCCCTCACTATGTGGTGCCACAGAAACTTCTGCAAGTTTTCCTTTACTGATCACGAGTCCCTCCTGTGTCAGTTCATAGCTGATTTTTACATAATCCTTCAGATCATCAAAATCCATATAGTTATGAAGCACCAATTCTCCGCTTTCTTTATCATAGGAAACAACCCTTGCCGGGCGGTAAACATTCTTGTATTCCAAAAGTCCTGTGTGTACAGTTCTATCCGGATATACTAATCCATCCATGCAGAAATTGCCATCATGGATATCTTCGCCATGATCTCCTCCGTAGGCATAGATTGTCTTTCCGTTCTCAGCAGTGCCATGAGCAATCGCATGGTCACACCATTCCCAGACGAAACCGCCGCACATTTTATCATTATCCTGTATCATCTGGAAGTAATCTTCAAAATCTCCAGGGCCATTTCCCATGCTGTGGCAATATTCTACCAGAAGGAATGGTTTGCTTCCGTCCTTGTCCAGATATTCCTGAATCTCGGAAAGTGCCGGGTACATACGGCTGTACACATCCAAGTTGCTGTAATCATATGTTTCATCATAATTACGGTATCTTGCACTCTCATACTGTGTGATACGGTCCGGATCAAATTTCTTTGTCCAAGCAAGTGCTTTTTCAAAGTTGCAACCATAAGCACTTTCATTTCCCATTGACCACATAACAATACAAAAACGGTTTTTATCACGTTCTACCATGAGTTTCACACGGTCAACGATAGCTGATTCCCATGCCGGATCATCGGCAATCTTTTCATTCCACCGCTTGAATCGATTGTAATCCGTGTCTTCTTTTCTGTAGAGCATAAATGGTCCATGAGCTTCTATATCTGCTTCATCTATCACCATAAATCCATACTTGTCACACATTTCATAGAAAAATGGTGCATTCGGATAATGGCTGGAACGGATAGCGTTAAAATTGTGCTGCTTCATTAGCGTAAGATCTGTTGTAATCTGTTCCACACTAATTGTAAATCCAGTAACCGGATCGGAATCATGTCGATTGACACCACGGAATTTAATCTTCTGTCCGTTTAAGTAAATAACCTGATCTTTGATCTCTATCTTTCTGAGTGCGATATGATCTACAATTACTTCATTTTCTGTTTCAAGGATCAGTTTGTACAGGTATGGATTTTCTGTATTCCAAAGCTCCGGACTTGCAATCTCTAACACCGCTGTTCCTTCTTCGGTAATACTTCCTACTGCGACAACTGCTCCATTTTTATCTTCAATCGAAATTTTTACATTTGCCGGAGAGTAGAATTTCACATCAAGTTCTATCTTTGCAAGCATATCCTCAATCTTTGTTTTTATATGATAATCGCTGATTGCCTGCTCCGGACGTTTCAAAATGTACACATCCCGGAAAATTCCACTCATACGGAATTTGTCCTGATCTTCCAAGTAAGAACCGTCACACCACTTCATTACCAATACTGCTATGGTATTCTTTCCATCCTGAAGAAGGTCGGTAATATCAAACTCACTGGTCATATGAGAAACCTGGCTGTATCCCACATAAGAACCATTGACCCATACATAAAAGCAACTGTCTACTCCCTCAAAATTTAAAAATGCTTTTGGTGCATTTTCATCTTTATGATAGTCAAAAGTATGTGCATATGCTCCACACGGGATATCCTGTGGTACATACGGTGGATCAAATGGGAACGGATACCGGATGTTTGTATACTGGTGTGTGTCATATCCTGCCATCTGCCATACACTCGGAACCTGAATCTCGTCAAAGTTTTCTGTATCATAATCCTTCTCAAAAAAAGATTCCTGAATATCATAGATGCTGTTATAATACTGAAATTTCCAAGTTCCGTTTAATAACTGCATACGGTCTGATTCTTCCCTGTGTTCCACCAGGTTGTCCATTCTTTTGGATGCCGGAACATAATAGGCTCTGGCTGGCATTGTGTTTTCATGCAGTACACTTAAATCCTCATAATAACGTGGTACAATCATAAATAACTCTCCTTCAATACATATACATTTTTTTATACGTTGTTCTCCCACAGCAAGTCTTGTTCTTTACTTTTTTGTTTACGTTTCTTTGTTTTGCTATACATAGCTTATCCTAATCCGCAAAATATGTCTATGAATTGGATTAGACAAAATATGCACTAAATGATACAATGGTAAAAAGTAGGAAAAGAGGTGCTGCCCTATGTATATGAATACTGGTTATCTGAACCACTCCCATATGGATTTCAAAGACAAAAGTCGCCCACTGATTGTAGGAAGCTGTGGTACTTATCGCCTTTCCAGCCATCCAAAATTACCAACCTACCGTCCAAGGGGACGCCTGGATTATCAGATCATCTATATCACCGCTGGTTGTGGGCATTTTCATTTTGGCAATGTAGGTAACGAAACGATTGTTCCCGCCGGTAATATTGTGCTGTACAGACCGAAGGAACTTCAGAAATATGAATATTATGGGGAAGATAAGACAGAAGTATACTGGATTCATTTTACAGGCAGCAATGTTAAAAATATCTTGCGTCAGTATGGATTTCCGGATAAAGAACGGGTTTTCCAAGTCGGCACATCTATGGAATATGAACGGGTTTTTAAGCGTATTATCATCGAACTCCAACGCTGTCAGGATGATTATGAGGAAATGCTTGTTCTTCTGCTTCGTCATCTACTAATCACTTTCCACCGAGAACTGACACGAGAACATATCCTGAAAAACGAATACCTGGATCAGGAAATGAACACTGCAGTTACCTATTTCAGCGAAAATTATAATCAGGACGTAAGCGCAAAATAATTCGACGGATTGTGTTGCCCTAAAAATGAGTCCATAATAATCATTAGAAAATGCAAGCATTTCACTTCATCTTCTCTTGCTAGAA
>OAVH01000766.1_pt1 | contig 21528 bp, 21 predicted proteins | sample 1495281 | NCBI WGS metagenome assembly OAVH01 (sample SAMEA2580082, study PRJEB22360) | human gut metagenome | biome: human gut; feature: human-associated habitat; material: faeces | place: Denmark | collected 2008/2010
AGATGGATGGCCATCCGTGCCGTGCGTTCGCGCACGGCACGACAGAACCCGGGGTATAAGAGGTCTCATTTTTTTTCTTGGCTACACCAACAATTCGGCGGCGACTCGGCGGAGGGTTTCGGGGCTGTGTCCTTTGCGGCCGCCTGCGGACCAAAACCGACGCTGACGGACCTGACGATCGAGGCCATGGGTTTTGCGGGCTATTTGGCGGCCCAATTCCCATGCGGCATCTTCAAAGATGCCATTTTGCTCAGCTTCGCCACACACCTGTTCAGCCAGTTTGCGGTCCACGCCTTTGCGAGCAAGTTCCAGGACCGCACCACGACGACCCATCATGCGACCGGCACAATAGCGTACGGCCGATTCGGCATAAGCGCGGTCGTCAATCAGTTGCACGCGAATCAGCCGTTCGATGACCTCGTCCACAATCGCCTCGCCATAGCCTTTGCTGAGCAATCGTTCGCGCAACGCGCCGGATGCACGTGGGGCCGCGTCCAGCAAACGCAATGCAGCCTCGCGGCAAGCGTCCAAATCATTGGGATCTTCGACAACGGCAGCGTCTCTCCCCCGTCGAGAAAAACGTCCCGGCGGTTTCGACTGAACACGCTGCTCGGCAATGGGCATGTCTTGCGACGCAACAGGATTGCGCCGCAAGAATGCTTCGGCACTAATCATGTTCAGGCCTTAGCTGCGCCGGCCTTGGCACGGGTCGTTTTGGCAGCAGGCGCCGCTGCGGCCTTGCTGTCCTTGGCCACGTCGGCAGCGGCGGCCTCGCTGACAGCGGCCGCTGCTGCGGCTTCGCCATCTTCCGCGAACTGGTCGGCGGAACCGATCAGACCGAACTCGGCCTTGACCTTATTCTCAATCTCCTCGGTGATGGCCGGGTTGTCCTTAAGGAACTGACGAACCTTCTCGCGTCCCTGACCGAGCTGATCACCCTCATAGGTGAACCACGAACCGGACTTCTTGACCACGCCAACCTGCTGGGCCATGTCGATCACCGAGCCCTCACGGGAAATGCCTTCACCGTAGAGCATGTCGAATTCGGCGGACTTGAAAGGCGGGGCCATCTTGTTCTTGACCACCTTGACGCGCGTGCGGTTGCCCACCGCTTCGTCGCCGTTCTTCAAGGTCTGGATGCGGCGGATGTCGAGACGCACGGAGGCGTAGAACTTCAGAGCTTTACCACCGGTGGTGGTTTCAGGGTTGCCGAAGAACACGCCGATCTTCTCACGCAGCTGGTTGATGAAGATGGCGGTGGTGCCGGCCTGAGCCAACGCGCCGGTCATCTTGCGCAGCGCCTGACTCATGAGTCGGGCCTGCAAACCAACATGGCTGTCTCCCATTTCGCCTTCGATTTCGGCCTTCGGCACCAAAGCGGCGACCGAGTCGATGACGATGACGTCAAGCGCACCGGAGCGAATCAGCATGTCAGCGATTTCGAGGGCCTGCTCGCCGTTATCCGGCTGGGAGACGATGAGTGAGTCGGTGTCCACGCCGAGCTTGCGGGCGTAGGCCGGGTCGAGCGCGTGTTCGGCATCGATGTAGGCCGCCACGCCGCCCTTCTTCTGGGCATTGGCCACCACATGCAATGCGAGCGTGGTCTTACCGGATGATTCGGGGCCGTAGATCTCCACGATGCGGCCCTTGGGTAGGCCGCCGATGCCGAGCGCCATATCGAGAGCCAACGAACCGGTGGGAATCACCTCGACGTTCTGCTCGGGCTGGTCGCCCAGTCGCATTGCGGAACCTTTGCCAAAACTCTTCTCGACCTGCGCCAGCGCGGTGTCCAGCGCCGCCTTGCGCTTGGGATCGAGCTCGTGCTTGTCCTCGGCTGCCGGGTCCTTGGCCGGCTTGGTCTCAAGTGCCATGATCTTCTCCTTGTCGAAGTCGTGTGCGAATCGGATGCCTCCACCGTATGACGGACATGCCATGTGAGGCAATCCAAACCAACCATTGTGGTTCCAGCTTGCCCGAGCTTGGCCACCTGGCCTCCTTAAGCCCTACTGCGGTAAGGATTATGGCAGATGGCAAGCACCCTGTGCACACGTATGCGGCTTCTTGTCACTGTGGATAACTATAACCACACACACGAACATTTGTTCGAATTTGGCGTGCAACACGCCGAAATCGCCAATTTCACGATTCAGCGACTCCGTAATCCCGCAGTGTCAGACGGCGGGCATGGGCGGCGCGTTATGATCGTAGCCCCAACGCTTGGAGTCCGGAACCTCCATTTGGTCGCAGAGCACATTCCAGACCACGCGTGGCTCCTCCCCCGCGTCCAGCGCCTCGACCACGGTCATATTCGCCAGTTTGGGCATCCGTTGATCACGCGACAGCGAACGACCGTAGGTCCGACCGAACACCTCTTCAAGTAATTCCCAGAATTCCCGTTCACGCATACACGCCAGTGTGCCACCAACCGCAGGACAGCAAAAACCCGCATCGCCACAAGCGATACGGGTTCACAGCTAGACATAGATTACGGGACGCGGCTTCACACCGCCAACCGATCAGCCCTCGACCGAGTCGAGATAATCAGCCACCATGCGCAGCATGCGCGAAGTGGAGACTCCGAGCGCATCGGCGATGGAGCTCAGCAGTTCGGAGCTGGCTTCCTTCTGTCCACGTTCGACTTCGGAAAGGTAGCCTAGCGAAACGCCTGCCTTCTCGGAGACTTCACGTAACGTGCGGCGATCGCGCGTGCGCAGCTCGCGCAGCACATGACCGATAGCACCACGCAGCGAAAACTCGCGAGGCTCCTCCTCAGCCACCACGGGCTCGGCGGCGGCAGTCGGCTTGTACGACGGCGAATCCTCATCCCACATACGTTCACGAACGGCTTGACGCTGATCCTTGGCCTTCTTGGCGGCCTGTGCCTTGAGCACCTGCTGCTGGGCGAACATCACCGCACGGCGCTGGGCCGGAGTCAGTTCACGCATACGGGCGACACCCGGCTGCACAGCCATCGGCTTCTTGGCGGCCACATCCATCTGTTCGTTCACTCGGGTCATCGTTTCCATCGCCATCGCCCCTTCCCAGGTCGGTTCAGTGTTTCCACTATGTACAACACGACAACCCAACGGTTTTATTCCTTAAAACTTGCTGTGAATAGACTCAAGTTTTGCAGAACGTGGAATACGGTGAGGCGACGAATCTCTTCGCGCATGCCATCAAGATGGAGTTCGACGGCTTTGAGCACTTCGGCATGGTCCGGGGTGAGGCTTGCGGGGATGCGCAGGCCCACATACACCAGTCCGGCCGGCTTGTCACCGTCCGGACCGGGGCCGGCCACGCCGGTGGTGGAAAGGCCGATGATTCGGTCGCCGTATTCCGGCTGGCTGTATAGGCGAGCGGTACCGACGGCCATCTGCCGGGCGACTTCGGGGTGTACGGCACCTTCTCGATCCAATAGGGCCTTGTCCACGTGCAGGATCGAGGCCTTGGCATTGATGTCGTAAGTGACAGCGGAGCCCAACAACACGTTGGAGGCGCCGGGAATACGCACGAACGCATCGGCAAGCAGGCCACCGGTCAGGGATTCAGCGCAGGCGATTTTCGTATTGTTCGCCTCGCAAATCTTGAGGATGCCGGCCGCGAGACTGTCGCACAATTCCCGCATTGGAATATCCGTCACTTCCGCTTCGGGGCGACGAACGTGTTGTACAGGTACACGGCACCCGAGTAGAGGCACAGGACCAATGCCACGTAGATGATGGCGTAGGTCAGGAAGTAGTAAGCGGTCATCCAGAACGGCGTGGCTTGTCCGTTACCCAGAGACCAGAACGGCAGCAGCAGCATGGACAGACCCACGCACTGGAATACGGTCTTGAGCTTGCCGGGCCATGCGGCGGCGATGACTTTGCCGCCCGGACGCTCCATGACGAAGAAACGCATAACGGTGATACCAATTTCGCGAATCAGGAACAGGATGGTTACCCACCAGCCGAGCTCGCCGAACGCGGAGCATACAATCATTGCGCCGCAAGTGAGCAGCTTGTCCGCGATCGGATCCATGAGCTTGCCCATTTCGGTGACCTGATTGTATTTGCGGGCCATCCAACCGTCGATTTTATCGGTGGACGCGGCGATGATGAACAGCACCGCGGCGACCCAGCGCATGGTCAGGTTGTTCTCACCCCAGGCACCGGCGAGAATGTCGAGTGTCAGGAAAAACACCACGAGTACGATGCGCGAGTAGGTGACCAGGTTCGGCGGCGCGTTCCATCCGTCGAACAGCGATGATTTGGGCGATGACTGCTTGTCCATTGTGTTCTCATCCATAGTGTTCACGTTACCCCCACACTTCTACCTTGAGTGAGTATTGGCTGGATATTGACTGCCATTATTCGGGAATCAGGTTGCGTGCTGATGGCCGCGTGGCCGCGCTTCTCTCTCCGCCCCTTCGGGGCACCTCCCTCATCAGAGGAAGGTCGATGGGTGAATTATTCGCCGAGTTCGGGCTGTTGCGGGGCGGTGGCTTCGAGCGAGCTGGTTTCGCCTCGGATGAAGGCGAGCACCTGCGGCAGGTCCTGCGGCTGGACGAGCACTTCGCGGGCCTTCGAGCCTTCGGACGGCCCGACCACGCCACGCGATTCGAGCAGGTCCATGAGTCGGCCGGCCTTGGCGAAGCCGACCCTGAGCTTGCGCTGCAGCATCGAGGTGGAGCCGAATTGGCTGGTGACCACGAGTTCGGCGGCCTGCAGCAGCACGTCCATGTCGTCGCCGATCTCCTCGTCGGGCTCCATGCTGTCTTTCTTTTCGGCTTCCTTGGCCATCTGTTCGATGTCTTCGCGGTATTTCGGCTTGCGCTGGGTGCGCACGAACTCCACGGCCTTGCGAATCTCGGATTCGGACACCCACGAGCCCTGCACACGAATCGGCTTGGCGGAACCCATCGGCAGGAACAACGCATCGCCCTGACCAATCAGGGTCTCGGCACCGACCGTGTCAAGAATGACTCGCGAATCGGTGGCGGACGAGGTGGCGAACGCCAGTCGGGATGGAATGTTGGCCTTGATCAGACCGGTGACCACGTCCACGGACGGACGCTGGGTGGCGAGCACCAGATGCACACCGGCGGCTCGTGCCAGCTGGGTGATGCGCTGGATGGAGCTTTCCACATCGTTCTTGGCCACCATCATAAGGTCGGCCATCTCGTCGACCACCACGAGGATGTACGGATAGGGGGCCACCTTGCGCTGGGAGCCGGCGGGCGCATGTACCTTGCCGGCGCGCACGGCCTCGTTGAAGTCCTTGACGTGGCGGAATCCGAAGAATTCGAGGTCGGAGTAGCGTGCATCCATCTCTTTGACCACCCATTCGAGGGCCTGTGCGGCTTTCTTCGGATCGGTGATGATCGGGGTCAGCAGGTGCGGGATGCCTGCGTAGGCGGACAGTTCCACGCGCTTGGGATCCACCATGATCAGACGCACCTGTTCGGGCGTGGCACGCATGATGATCGAAGTGAGCATCGAGTTGATAAAACTCGACTTACCGGAACCGGTGGCACCGGCCACCAGCAGGTGCGGCATCTTGGTCAGGTCGGCGGTCACGAAGTGGCCTTCGACGTCCTTGCCGATGCCGGAGAGCATCGGGTTCGGGTCGCCCACGGCCTTGTCGGAGCGCAGTACGTCGCCCAAGTGCACGATTTCGCGATCCTCGTTCGGGATTTCGATGCCGATGGCGGACTTGCCGGGAATCGGTGAAAGGATACGCACATCCGAACTGGCCACCGCGTAGGCGATGTTGCGCTGCAGGTTGGTGACTTTCTCCACCTTGACGCCGGGGCCAAGCTCGACCTCATATTGGGTGACCGAGGGGCCACGCAGGAAGCCGACGACTTTGGCATCCACGTTGAACTGTTCGAAGGTGGAAGTCAGCGCCCGGATCACGCGATCGTTGGCCGGGGTGCGCATCGCATGGGGCTGGCCTTTGGTCAGCAGGTTCAGGTCGGGCAACTGATACGGCCTATTGGCGTCGTCGTCTGTATCGTTGCCGGCGGTGGCATTCGGCTGGCCGCCCGTATTGGGCACGCCCTGGCCGACTCCGCTGCCGTCCGCATCGGCACCCGCGTAGGCTCCGGTCGCGGCTGGCGCCGCCCCCGCGCCCCGGGTGATGACCGGCCGCGGCACCGGCGGCTCCGGCCGCTCCCATCGCACCGGCTGCCCCTGCGAGCGCGACAGTACCGGCCTGGGCGGCACTGGGTGCCCACGGGTCGTCTACCGCTCCCCCACCGGGCATGGCGACGGTCTGGCCACTGGTGATGACGCGGGTTCGGGAAGCGTCGCCATCATCTGCATCGGCAGCAGGCGCAGGGCTGGATAGGTGCGGACGGCCGTCGTACGAAGACGATGCAATGGTTCGCGCACCGATAATCTCGCCGGTCATCGGATCGACCACCGGGGTTTCGGCGGTGGCACCATGCTGGCTGGCGGCACGGTCGAATGGATCGTCGGCAGCATACTTGTCAAGAGTTTTGTCGTCTTCGGTCTTGGATTTGCGGCCGAACAGTCGTGCGAACAGGCTGGGCCGTGCATCGCCGGCCTGATCGTTGTCGCTTCCGTCATCGTCGCCGTCATGCGAGGGAACACCGTCGGCAAAGGCGAGAGTGGTATCTCCCACACGGACCTCGTTGGGGAACTGGCTGGCGCTCCCATCCGTCTCCTGGCCCATCGGCACATACGGTTTGCGTTGGATTTTAGCGGCGATTTTGCGCGCATCCTCCGGCAAATCGGTGACGTGGGTGCCGGTAATCATCAGCAAGGAGAACAGGCCGACGACCACGAAAATGATGATGGCGAACACGTTGGAAAGGCCCCAGGCGAGCGGTGAGCCGAGGAAGAAGCCGAACAGGCCGCCGGCGGATTGCAGAATCGTGATGTCGAATCCGGTGTGGTCGGCGGCGATCGCCACGTCGATGATCGAACAAATCGACCACATGAGCAGCACCCAACCGGTGACCACACGCGGGTTATTGGACCCTTTACCGGAATTGCGCATGAGTCGGAAGGCCACGGCGGCGAGCAACACCGGCAGCACGACGCTCATCAGACCAAGCACACCGGCCGCGATGGCGTGAAGCAGCTGGCCGAATGGACCGCTGACGCGGAACCATTCGGACGCGCAGAACAGTACGGCGAGCACGAGCAGCAGGAAGCACAAACCGTCACGACGGTAGGCTGGATCGTATTCGCCGACGCCGGTGACGGCGCGTACGCCGGAGCCGAACGCGCGCGGAATCGCGAGCAGGATCTTCTTCCACAACGGCTCAGGTTCGAGGTCAAGCTCGGGCTGGACCTTGGTTTCGCCATCATGGGTAGACCCGTTGTCTTTGGATTTACGGGGTTTGGTGCTGTTGGAGGATGCTGTTCGTGCCATATCGGGTCTGATTCTACTAGTACGGGGGTGCATGGTTGGTGACGACACCGTGACGATATGGTCGATTGACGAATCCCGACAGCCGATTCGCCGCGTTCGTCTGAGTCGATTCCCCGCTGGGGCGCGAATATGCCTTATCATGGGTTGCATGACACCCGCAGAGCGTGCGAGCGCAGTCGCATTTGCACTCAAGAACTGCGCACTGGAAGCGATGACGCCGGGCGAGGCAACGATGCGCGCCGCGGCTGCCTACGAACGCGGCTTGAAGCCCGTGACCCATCTCATCGACGTGGCGGACGAACAGACCGCCATGCGTCTGCGCGCCGCCGCCGACCCTGCCGGAAAGGATCGTCTGGCTGCCGGCAGTCTGGATGATCATGCCACGGATCGGGCGGATGCGGTGTTCGCACGTACCGTGTTGTTGGCGGAACGTCGATGGAATCCGTCTGGCGACTTGGATGAGCTGACCGCCATTCATAAGGGGCTGTTCGAAGGCGTGTTTGAGGATGCGGGCAAGTTGCGTACCTCAAACACCACACGCGAGGTGACGAACGACCGGGCTCGAGCCGCGAATCCTGAGGCGTTCTTCCCGGCTGGGCTCATTGAGACCGGCGCGCACAACATCGCGATGGAGTTGGCGGACAAGCGCAACCTGCATGCGTTGGATCGCGACGTGTTCGTTCACGCGTTCGCTTCTATTTATGATGAGCTCGGTTATCTGCATCCGTTCCGTGGCGGCAATGCGATGGTGCTGCGTATATTCGGTTCACGCTTGGCGCATGACGCCGGCTGGGATCTCGACTGGGGCTCAGTGACGCGCGAGGAGTATCGCTCCGCCAAGCACTCGGCATATCGGGGCGACACGTCTGCACTGGAGACGATGTTCGACGCGATACTACGCCCGGCGAATCCGACGCGTGTGTTCTTGATCGCCGGCTGGAATCAGGGGCCTGCACACTGATTGCGGGTGATTGCATCGGCCTTTGGCTGATTCCTACGCCGTGATATCGCCCAGATGATGCTGGGTGTATTCGTCGGCTCGGGCGTCGATCGGGTCGTAGTCGCCGGCGTCGGCGTGCGCGATAATGGCCATCGCGTTGTCGACCAGTTTCGGGTTCAGGGCCTGCAGCCAGTGGATGCGCGGGTCACGGCCGAACCATCCCATCTGTTTGCGGGCGAGTCGCTTGGTTTTCTGTGCGATGTCCGCGAAGGCGTCGTTCACATCCCAGATGCCGTCCAGCAGGTCGATGATCTGCTGATAGCCGAGCGCACGTACGGCGGTGGCACCCAGATGCGGGCGCAACCGTTCGACTTCTTCGATGAACCCATCGTCATACATCTGCTTGGTGCGCAAATCGATGCGATGGTCCAAATCCGGGCGGTCCAGGTCGAGTCCGATCTGCACGGACGGAATCACGTACCGGTAGCGCGGCAGACTGGCCGAATACGGTTTGCCGGTAAGCTCGATGACCTCCAGCGCACGGATGGTGCGGCGTGGATTGCGTGGGTCCATGCGCGCGGCGGCCTCGGGGTCTTTGGCCCGCAACTCGTCGAACAAAGCACCGGCACCCTCGGTTTTCTCGCGTTCCTCAAGACGTGTGCGCACGTCGGGATCGGTGCCGGGGAAGGTGATGTCATCGATGGCCGCTCTGGCGTACAAGCCGGAGCCGCCGACGAGAATCGGCCGGATGCCACGTGATTGCAGGTCGGCGATGGTCTCGCGCGCAAGCTGCTGGAATCGGGCCACGCTCATCGTGTCTTCGGGGTCGATGATGTCGATGAGATGGTGCGGCACGGCCGCCTGTTCCTCGGCGGTGGGTTTGGCGGTGCCGATATCCATGCCACGGTACATCTGGTAGGCGTCCGCGTTCACGATTTCGGCCCGCTCCCCCGCTTCGGCCAGACGCCGGGCGATGGCGATGCCCAACCCCGTCTTGCCGGACGCGGTGGGACCGACGATGGAGACGACTCGTTGCGTCATATACGCCCCCTCAGTGCCGCACGGAATAGGTCTGGCCGGCGGCCACGTCGGGGTCGGCAAGCAGATTATGGCGGCCGGCGTGTGTGACGGTGGCCGTGACGAAATCGCCGATTTCAGGTACCGGTTCGCCTTCAGGCACGCCGATGTGCACCAGCACGCCGGTTTTCTCGCGGCCGGTGACACGGTGGGTGTCGGTGTCCTTCTTGCCGAGTTTGCCGGTGATCATCACTTCGACGTCGCGGCCCTCGAATGTGGCGAGGTTCTCTTCGGTGATCTGCTCCTGCAACGCCACCAGACGGTCGAACCGGTCCTGCACCACGTCGCGCGGAATCTGTTCCATTGCGGCGGCCGGCGTGCCGGGGCGTGGCGAGTAGATGAACGTGAACGCCGAGGAGAAGCGCGCCTGGCGCACCACGTCCATGGTCTGCTGGAAGTCCTCTTCGGTTTCGCCGGGGAAGCCGACGATGATGTCGGTGGAGATCTGCGCGTCGGGCATGGCGGCGCGGATGCGGCCCAGTATGTCGAGGAACTTGGCGGAGCGGTAGGAGCGGCGCATCGCGCGCAGGATGCGGTCGGAGCCGGACTGCAGCGGGAAGTGCAGCTGGTGCATGATGTTCGGCGTTTCGGCCATCGCGGCGATGACGTCGTCGGTGAAGGCGGCCGGGTGCGGCGAGGTGAAGCGCACGCGTTCGAGACCGTCGATGGTGCCACAGGCGCGCAACAGCTTGCTGAAAGCGTATCGATCGCCAATACCATAACCGAACGAATTCACGTTCTGGCCGAGAAGCGTAACCTCCTTGGCACCATCGGCCACACATTGGCGAATCTCATCAAGAATGTCACCGGGGCAGCGGTCCTTTTCCTTGCCTCGCGTGGTGGGCACAATACAGAACGTGCAGGTGTTATTGCAGCCCACGGAAATCGCCACCCACGAGCTGATGCGGGAGGCGCGGGCGGCGGGAAGCTGGCTCGGGAACTGCCGCAATTGTTCAGTGACCTGGACCTGCGCCTTGCCGGTCGCACGATTCTGATCCAACAGCTTGGGCAGATCTTCGATGTTCTTGGTACCGAACACCGCGGAAACCCATGGCGCAGTATCCGCGATCTTCTTGCGGTCAAGCTGGGCCATGCAGCCGCCAACGGCGATCTGCAGGTTCGGCCGAACCAGTTTGACGCGATTGAATCGGCCAATGGTGCCATACATGCGTTCGGCTGCGTTCTCGCGTACCGCACAGGTATTGAGCACCAGCAAATCGAGGTCATTGTCATTGATCTGGTCCTCGGTTGCAGGCACGTAGCCATTGGCCTCCAGCACGCCGGCGATGCGCTCGGAATCGTGCACGTTCATCTGGCAGCCGAGCGTATGGATATGGAACACGCCCTTGCCGCGTTTCCCCAGCAAACCATCGGTTCCATCGGCTGCAATCGAGGCGCGCTCCGCCTCGGTCATCATGTCTTCATTCATAACGACCGATTCTATCGACGGGGTTCGTCATGCTCCGGTCACGTATGCCATTGGTTGTCACGATGTCAAATTATGGGTTCTTGGAAAGATTCCCCGCGAACGTCCAGATTGGCTGGAATCCGCCGAGTATATTGGTGGACGTGATACTTGACCGACATAGCCGACTCAAAACCTCCGATCTGCAAGCCCGTCTCAAAGCGTTGGATCTTCCGGGAGGCACCTTCACTCCCGAACAGGTCGTTGAATTCGTTGACCTCATGCAGGTGTATGAAGGCGCGATGTACGAGATCAGCACCAAACTGGAGATTCTCGACGACGAGTTCCAGGTGCGGTTCAGCCATGACCCGATACATCATATGGAACGCCGTCTGAAGTCGGTGAGCTCGATCATCGGCAAACTGGAGCGCAAGGGTCTGCCGATCGGCGTCAATTCGATTAAGGACAATCTGTTCGATGTGGCCGGCATCCGCGTGATCTGTAATTACCGCGACGACGTGTATTCCGTGTCCAACTATCTGTCGTCGCAGTCCGATATTCAGGTGCTGCGCGTCAAGGATTACATCAAGAACCCGAAACAGAACGGGTATCGTTCATTGCACGTAATCTACGCGGTGCCCGTGTTCCTCTCCTCGGGCGCGCATTACACGCCGGTGGAGGTGCAGTTCCGCACCATCGCCATGGATTATTGGGCGTCGCTGGAGCATGCGCTGCGCTACAAGACCGATTTGCCGGACAACAAGCTCGCCGAGCATTCCCAGACGCTGCTCGACTGCGCGCGCTCATTGCAGAACATCGAGGTACAGATGCAGAACATCCACCGCGACATCAACGGCGCGCCGCAAGTGGGCGAAGCGCCTAAGACCTCGGACTGAGGTGCTATGGAATCGGCCTGCGGCCGATTCATTCACCGTTGCGGCCACTTCGGCAGCCTGGCCGGCGCTTGGGCCAGTAGGGTGCCGAGGAAGATGAGGGCGCAGCCGAGGTAGCCGCGCGGGGTCATCACTTCACCGAGAAGCAACGCACCGCCTACCGCCGAGAAGAACGATTCGAGGCTCATCAGCAGGCTGGCTCGCGTCGGTGGCACCCATTGCTGGCCGACCACCTGCAAGGTGTACGCGATGCCCACCGAGCCGATGCCGGCGTACAGAATCGGAATCCAGGAATGAGCAGCGCCGGCCCAGTCGACCGAGCCTTCGATCAGCGAACCCGCCCAGCTCAGCACGGCGGTGGTGCAGAACTGGCCGAATGAAAGCTTGATGGCGTCCACGGTGCCGCCCAAAGTATCGATCACCAGAATATGCACGGCGAACAGCACGGCCGTGAACACGAGCAGGATATCCGCCAGGCCGATCGAACCGAAACCATCGGTGATGCACAGCAGATAGAAGCCGGCGATGGACAGCGCCACGGCCACGAACACCAGCATGCCGATGCGCCGGCGCAGGAACACGAAGGCCAGCAACGGCACCATCACGATGTACATGGCGGTCAGGAATCCCGCACGGCCGGCCGATTTGCCGTACAGAATGCCATACTGCTGCAGGGTGCTGGCGGTGAACAGCACGATGCCGCAGATCACGGAAATGACCACCGGGTTGGCGAGCAATCGCGCCACGGCCGAATCGGGCTTGTTCGCATTCAGCTTGGCACCGGTGATGGTAACGACGTCGGATGCACCGTTCGATGCGGCATCTGTGGAGACGGCCACGGATGCCTCGGTCCCAACGACATCGGCCCCGGCTGTATCGCCCTTATCCGCGCTCCCCCGGCCACGCATCCACAGCAGAATCGGCACCAAAGACAGTGCTCCCAGCGTGAAGCGCGCGGCGTTGAAGAACATCGGCGACATCGAATCCATGCCCTGGACCTGCGCCACGAACGCAAAACCCCAGATCAGCGCGGTCAACAACAGGCTCAGCATGCCTACGAGTTCTTGTCTTTTCACGGGGAGCCAGCCTAACGTGCGAATGTGACAGACATGAAAAAGCCCGGCCACAATGTGGTCGGGCTGTGACGTTTGACAGGCAGGCTACATGCCGCTCGCCAATCGGCTGTCGAGGCTAGTCCCTGTTGCCGAGCAGCTGCAGGATGTACAGGAACATGTTCACGAAGTCGAGGTACAGGTTCAGGGCGCACAGGATGGAGATCTTCTTGACCATTTCCGGGCCCTGGGCCTCGTATTCGGTCAGCAGCGCGCGCGTGGACTGCGCGTCGTAGATGGTCATGCCGGCGAACAGGATCAGGCCGATGGCGCAGACGATCTTGGTCATGCCGTCGACCTGCACGAAGGCGAGCACGATCTGCGAGATGATGAGCACAATCAGGCCGATCATCAGGATCGGGCCGGCCTTGAGCATGTTGAACTTGGTAGTCATGCCGAACATGGTCAGCGCAAAGAAGAACGCGGCGGTGACACCGAGTGCCACGCCGATCGAGCCGAGGTCGTAGACCATGAAGATCGAGCTCAAGGTGAAGCCCATCAATGCGGCGTACACATAGAACATGACGCGCGCGGTGGCCGACTTCATCTTGGTGACGCGCATGCCGAGCACCACGGCCAGGGCAATCTGCACCACGCACAGGCCGATGAGGCCCACCATGCCGGTGGCCATGAGGAAGCTGTAGTAGGCTCCGGTGATCTGGCCGAGCACGGCGACCACGGCGGTGACGAGGATGCCGATGGTCATCTCGCCGTACACCTTGGTCACTGAGACTCGGCGGGCTTCCTCATAGTTGTAGGTCATCGTCGTGTTGATGGTGGCCGCACCCGCACCGGCACCAGTACCCTGCGGCACGTATTGGTAGGTGGGAGCGCCCTGCGGCTGGGCATAGTAGTTCTGGCCGTAACCGGACTGTGCGTATTGCTGGCCATATCCAGACTGTTGGGCGGCGTTGTAATCAGGCGTGTTGTATTGCCCGTTGTTCTGGGGCTGCTGACCGAATGTCATAATCGCTCCTTTAGCGTTTGTTCCAGTACCAATCTTAGAGGAACAAAGCTGAACATTCCATGAATATGATCGATCGGCTCGTTCTGCTCATCTCAAAGCGTAACGGGCGTTTCCACCATGCGCGTGGCATGCACTTGAGATTCGATTGACATTCGATCGCAGCTTGGACCGCCGCGCGATTCACTGCAACGTGAAGGTATGCGTCACCTTGGTGTCTTGATCCGTTGATAGGAACGCAGTGACATCCACCGTAATCGGCGAATCGTCTTGCAGCACATAGCCCAGCGTCACCGTTGCCGCGGTCCCGGGCTGTGCTTGGGCCAAATACGAATTCGCGTCATAGCCTTCAGGCTGATCGAAGTATACTGCCGTCTCCAGTTCGGTGCCGTTCTGGAACACGTTCGGGTGAGCCAAAGTGGCGAACGAGTTGTTCTTGGACGTGTTGTTCGTCCATTCATAAGTCACCAGAGCGGTGGGCTTGCCGTTATAGTCGTTGACGCTTTTCACGGCGGAGACTATTTTCACGTGGGCACCTTCGATATCACCTTCCAAATCCTGCTCGCCCTGCGCTTTCTGCTCGGATGCCTTGCTCTTGGAGGCATCAGACGATTTGCCCGCGGACTTTGATGATGAGGATTGTGACGTGTCGATGCCCTTGGACTCCTTAATGGAATCGTCAATGGCCTTGCTGGCAGCGGACTGCATGGCCAGCGTGATCACAATGGCCAACACCGACAGCACCGCCGCCACAATGGACAGCACCTTGCCGCGTTTCTTGCCCCGGAAGGTGCCCACTATGGCGATAATCGCCAGTATGACGCCGATGAAGCCAAGGATTGCGGCGATATTGTTGACGATGGGAATAAAACTCAGCACCAAACCCAACGCGCCAAACACCACGGCCGCGATGCCGCAGATGGTGGTATGCAGATGTTGCGGTTGCGGCGGCTGAGGCTGAGGCTGTTGTGGCTGGTACTGCTGTGGGGATGAGGGAACCGGCTGCGGGGCGATGTTGTGGTTGGACATGATGTGCTCCTTCTCGTATCTTCCCCGAAATAGGGATGTGAGCACGACGCTACCGGCCGCGAAACAGCGACGTTAGTGGACGAACGGTCATTGTTCGTTGCCTGTTCGGGCAATACGGAGGTGATAACGGTGCCCGCATGTCCAGTGGCGGGGGCCGGATGCAGGTCATACAGTGGAAAGCATGACGAACCCACAACGCGCCGCCGGGCCATACCCCGGTTTCCGACCCGGCTCACGGCCTGACGCTCGCCCTATGCCCGGCACGGGGTCCCCGGTTCCTACACCGGATACGGACGAGGTGCCCGTGACTACGCGCGTATGGTGTTCGGTCGTTATGGTGCCATTGGCCAGTTTCATGTGCATGGCGCAAACCTCGTTCTTCGCCCAGAATTTTGCGCAGGATTCCGCAGGATACACGCTGATGGTCCTCTGCACCTTGCTGGCATTCCCGGCAGGGTTCCTGCTCTTGGCCCGCAGCGAATACCCGGAGGCGACGTTCTGGATCGCCTGCGCGCTGGTGGTCGTGTTCCCGTATGACTCGCTCATCGCACTGATGGCGATGACCTCATTGCTCGCCCGTCGTTCAAACCGGAACACGACCATCCGCGCCACGGTTGGCGGCACCATCGTGACGCTCATCTCCCAGCTCCGCGACGCCCTGCAACAGCCCAAAGCCTCGATTTGGCATCTGATTTTCGCTCAACCGCATACCGGCGGCGATTCAGGCTCCCCGATGGTGATGCTGGTGGAGGAGCCGACCGTCATCATCACCGCCACGGTGGCCTCACTGGTGTTCGTGACCATCGCTACGCTCATCGGCCTGCATATCCGTTCGCGCGCCCGCCTGCGCACGGCGAATGCGGTGGCCAGCGCGGCCACCACGCATGCCGCGACCCTGCAGACCGACCTGACCAACCAGCAGCTCGCCGACGCCATCGCAGCCGAAGCGCACGACACCCTCGCGCATTCCCTGTCCCTGATGGCCCTGAACGCCAGCGCGCTCAAGGCGGAGGCGGCCAAGCTCGGCGACTCCCCCGAAGCGCAATCGTTGGCGGATAAGGCCGAGGACATCCGTCGGCAGTCGGCCGGGGCATTGGACGAGGCCCACTCGATCATCGACATGCTGCGCAACCCGCACCAGGCATGGGAGCAGCTCGCCCCGTCCGACGACACGTCGCTGACCCGCGAATCGCTGGATGCGCTGATTGCGGACACGCGCAACTCGGGCACGTCGCTCAACACCTGGATCGATATCCAGCAGCTGAGCGTGATGGATGAGTCAATCGGCAAGGTGGCCTACCGCGCGATCCAGGAGGGATTGACGAACGCGCGGCGGCACGCGCCCGGAGCGCCGGTGTCGTTGGAGGTCTCCGCCACGCCGCAGGCGGGCGTACATATCCATATCAGCAATCCGATCGCCACGGATGCGACCGAGACGCAGCGGGCCCATGGGGCCGGACTGCCTGGTTTGGCAGCGCGCGTGCACTCGGTCAACGGGCAATGCCGGTATGGGATGGACGATCGGCACCTGTTCCATGTCGACGTGCAACTGCCTTGGCGCAGCTAAGATGGCTAGCGTGAGTGAGAAGAACGGGAATAGTGTGTCTGGTGGAAAGCCCGAACGCGGCGGTCTGACCGGAAGCGGCACCGGCTTAGAGCCCAAGCCGATCCGGGTCAGCGTCATCGATGACGATCCGATGATCTGCCAGGCGATGAGCCTGATCCTCAACGATTATTCCCACGGGCGCATCGAAGTCGTCTCCACGTCCACCGATGGCGAGACCTGCGTGAGGCGGGCTGCCGAGGAAAAGCCGGATGTGGTGCTGATGGACATCGCCATGCCCGGCGTGGACGGCATCGAGGCGACCCGTCTGCTGCGCTCGCTCTCCCCCGCGCCGCACGTGCTGATCCTGACCTCGTTGAGTCCGTCCGGCACCGTGGAACGCGCGGTGGAGGCGGGCGCCGAGGGGTTCGTGTCGAAAACCGATGCGGCGGACGATATCATCCGCCGCATCATCGGGGTATGCGAGGGCGCGCCGCAGTTCAACACGGCCAGTCAGAAACAGCTGATCGACGATCTGAGCGTCACGCGGCCGCGTTCGCGCCGCGATGAGGCGCGCGCCCTGCTCGACGCGCTGCCCGACCGCGAGCGCGAGGCCGTGATGCTGGCGGCCGAGGGCTATACGAACGCCGAAATCGCCTCCCGCATGTTCATTTCGGAGCGTACGGCGAAGGCGCATCTTTCTTCCGCGGCGAACAAGCTCGACATGGGCCGCGTGCAGATGGCGCGGCTGGTGGAGCGGGCCGATCTGCCGGCGCGGCTGTAAGTCGTCCGGTTGTTGAGCCGTATCAGTCATAATGGGAATATGAGTGAAGCGATTATTCGAACATTACGTAGGGATGACTATCCGGCGCTGATCGACCTGGTGCGCCGCACCTGGTATGCCGAATTCGATGAGCGGACCGGTCTGCTGGCGGCCGAAGCGGACTGGGAGAACTGTCTGGCGCGCACCACCAACGCGTTCGTCGCCGAACTGGACGGCCAGCCGGTCGCCCTGATCGTGGGGCGCGTCGATGCGCTGGACCATCGGAGCCCGCTCAACTCGCATCGGATCAACTCGTGGAACGCGCTGGCGCGGCTCGTGTTCGCGAAGGGCGGAATCAAGGCCGCCGGCGAGATTCTGGGCATTCTCGGCATCGACAAACGGCTGCGCGCCCAGGCCGCGAGCGCCGGGCATGACTATGCGGCGGAAGTGGTGCTGTTCGTACTTGACCCGGCGGCGCGCGGCCACGGGCTGGGCCGGCGCATGTTCGAGACGCTGATGGACGCGTTCCGCCTGGCCGGCGTGCGCGACTACTTCCTGTTCACGGACACCACATGCGATGTCGGGTTCTATGTGCATCGCGGCCTGACGCAGGTGTGCGAGCAGTCACTGCCCGCATCCGTGCCGGGAGAAAACCCGTCTTCGTTCTACTTGTATGAGGGGTCGGTGCCCGAGCCGGCGTGATGTGCCCGCCGTCGGGCAAACACTGGTAGGCTTGAGCACAAGTTGGTATGCCGGCATACCGTCCACAGGCCGGCGACGAAGGGGCTGACATGGCAATCAGTGCGAAGGAACTACCACTCGGGAAAGTGTTCACCCCGGATTTCCGGTTCACGATCCCCTCATTCCAGCGGGCCTACATCTGGAAGACCGAGAACATCCTGCAACTGGTAAGCGACTTGGATGACGCCTGCAAGTCGCCCGGTACTCCGTACTTCCTCGGCTCGCTAATTCTGGTGCGCGAGGGCGATAACCGTTACGACGTAATCGACGGGCAGCAGCGGCTGGTATCCCTGTCGATCATCATCGCCGTGTTGCGCGATCTGGAGCGCGACCCGGACCTCATGCGCCAACTCGATGCGCTGCTGGTGGAGCCCGGCGACAAGCTGCGCGGCATCGTCACCGAGCCTCGCCTCACGTTGCGCGAGCGCGACGCAGCGTTCTTCCGCGAACACGTGCAGGAAGACAATCTCGAATCCGTGTTCGATATGAACGACGATGATCTAGCGACCGCAGCGCAACGCAATATCGTAGCCAACATCCGTAAGACGTACGACGAGATTTCCAATTGGTCGGATGCCGGACGCCAGCAATTCGCGCAGTATCTGGTCAACGAGGTGACGCTGGTCATCGTGACCACCGACGATCTCGACGGCGCGCATCGCATCTTCGACGTGATGAACATGCGCGGCCTGCCGCTCACCTCGTCCGACGTGTTCAAGGCGCGCGCCACGGCCGGCCTGTCGACCGCCGAACTTGACGTGTACGCCGCCCGTTGGGATGACATCATTGACCCGATTGGCGACGATCCGCATGACTGTGAGGAATTCTTCGCCTATCTGCATCTCGTGCTCACGCACAAGCCGGCCACCGACAAGCTCATCGAGGATTTCCTGGCCGACGTGCTGCAACCGTACATCGACAAAGGCACGGTGCCCACGTTCATCAACCAGGTGCTGGCACCCTACGCGATGGCGTGGCGGATCATCGCGCGCCCCAGCGATACCGTACTGCCCGCCGAGGTGCGTAGCCGGCTTGAGGGATTGGATGATTACCGCAGCCACGAATGGAAGCCCGTGGCCATGTGGGCGTTGGTCAATTCGTATCGCGGGCTGGGCGACGCCGATTTGTCGCCGTTTGTGGTTCGTGCCTCGCGTATCGCCAGAACCACGGCCACGCTGGAATCGTTGGGTGCCCATGACGAGCGTCGGCTGCTGGAAATTCTGACCGCATTGGAACAGGTGACCGGCATCCGCACGCTGAATCGCACTGGAGCGTTGGAGCGGCGCGGTTATGCGAACGCCGCCATCCGTGATCTTGACAAGGGCTATCTGGTCCAGCGCGTGAACGGGTTGCATGTCTCGGACGGCGACCGTGAAGGCGCATTGGTCCGTTTGCATGGCGAGATGCAGGGTGACGGCGATTTGGTCCGTCTGCTGCTGATTCGCGCCAACGAGCAGAAGGCCGGCATGCAGTTGGATCGACCACGCCGGTTCAGTGCGCTGCCGATTATGCCGTTGGATATCGAACGGTCGAAATCGTTTGCGGACTGGCCGCAGGATCAGCATGATTTCTGGATGTACCGACTCGGCAATATGGCGCTGGTGCAGGGCCCTGAGGATCAGTTGGACAGGTTGAGTGAATATCCGGCACGTCGCGACCGCATGCTGTTGCGCGCGGATTCGCGTCGTTTCCCGCTGACCAATCAGTTGAAGGATTTCGCTGCTGCACACCTGCCCTGTTGGAAGCGCGGCAGGAAGAGGCGGTCCGACTCATCGTGGAATACTGGGGCATCCGGTATGACAAGGACGCCCGCGATCTGACCAAGCAGAATGTCGATGAGTTGTCGAAGACCTCTCCACGGCCGTCTCATAGTTCGCGGCGCGTCACGATCCGGCAGGTGATTGACGCGGGTCTTCTGGTGCCGGGCGAGCGTCTGGTGTGGGAGCGGCCGCGCAAGGGCGAGCGCTGGTTCGTCACGGTCACCGAAAACGGTCGTCTCCGTCTGGATGACGGCTCCGAATATCCGACTCCGACCGCCGCGGCCCGTGCCGCCGCCGGAGGACGTCGCGGCGGCGGTCTGGACGTGTGGAAGCGCACGCGCAACGGCCAGAAGCTCAGTGACATCTGGAAGCAGTTCCGTCTGCAGGCGCAGTAGGCTACAGTAAGCCGGCACGTCATTGGTGGCTCCCCCTCCGTGAGGGGAGCCACACGCTCATTTATTCCAGCGCCGCCACGATTTCAGCCGGTGTTTTGCAATATTCGGGAAAATGACTGATTAATTCGGCATCCGATGTGACCACACAGTTGGCACCGGATTGTTGCGCGGCAACGATGATCAGATCATCTTCAAAATCCCGATGCCGTTTTTGCAGGGAAAAAGCCTTATCACATGTCGACTCATCGACAGCGACGATGTCACACATCTCCTTCACCTGCTCGATACAATGCCATGGCACCCGTGACGACAGAAAGCTTCGAGTGAAATTCTCCACTTCCGATTCATTCGATTTGAATTCCCTACGAATCGCCGATGATGATAGGTATGCGATATCCTTCAGCGACAATGACGCGCACAACAACGTAACGTTGTTCTTCGCGCCAAGTTCCATAACCGATTCCGCCATCTTGGCGTGATCATCGCGATGGAGCAAATAGTCCAACAGTACATTGGTATCAAGCAAAATACGCTGCATGGAAACGTCGGTCATCAATCGACCCTCTTCATGTTGTAATACGCATCAAGTTGCTCGTCGTACATTTTGTCGCGGAACTGCTTGTAGGTAAGGCCTTCCATGAGGTCGGTGTCTTCTGAGATCAGTCCGGCCTTGACCAGTTCCTTGTGCACGTATCCGGCACCTTCTCGAATCAGTTTCAGCTTGCGCTGCTTTTCCGCCTCGCGGGCCTGCTCTTCGGCGGTCGTTTCCAATGCCGGCACTTCCTTGCGGTCGGCGATGTACAACCACAGCGACCGGATTACGTCACTCACCGATACGCCTTTGCCCTTGAGGACTTCTTCGACCTCGTTCTTCAGTTTCGCATCAATGCGAACGTTCATTTGGACCATGGTCATGGCAACCTCCATTCCAAAGATGCTATACAGTATAGCATACTGACGTGCATGAAAAAGGCCGGCATCCGTTGGTGGATACCGACCTTTACTCCCCCTCAGTCAGCTTCGCTGACAGCTCCCCTCAGAGAGGGGAGCCAGAATAAGTCACTTCATGAGGTTGCGCAGCACGTACTGGAGGATGCCGCCGTTACGGTAGTAGTCGGCCTCACCGGGCGTGTCGATGCGGACCACCGCGTCGAACTCGGTCTTGGAGCCGTCCTCGTGGGTGGCGGTGACGTGGACCGTCTTGGGGGTCACGCCCTCGTTGAGCTTCTCGACGCCGGCGATATCGTAGGTCTCGGTGCCGTTGAGGCCCAGGGACTCATAGGATTCGCCTGCCGGGAACTGCAACGGCAGCACGCCCATGCCAATCAGGTTGGAGCGATGGATGCGCTCGAAGCTTTCGGTGATCACGGCCTTGACGCCGAGCATCACCGTGCCCTTGGCAGCCCAGTCGCGCGAGGAGCCGGTGCCGTATTCCTTGCCGGCGAGCACCACGAGCGGCACCTTGTTGTCGATGTAGTCGCGGGAGGCTTCGAAGATCGTGGTCGGCTTCTTGGCGAGGAAGT
>OAVH01000781.1_pt1 | contig 21310 bp, 24 predicted proteins | sample 1495281 | NCBI WGS metagenome assembly OAVH01 (sample SAMEA2580082, study PRJEB22360) | human gut metagenome | biome: human gut; feature: human-associated habitat; material: faeces | place: Denmark | collected 2008/2010
GGCTCCATTATTCAGCTGATGCCTCTTTTTATATTCTTCCGTAAATTCCCTGATTGTTTCCTGCACCTGGCGGAACAGCTCTTTATCTATAATCCCTTCGTGGGTATTCTCTGCAAAGATCCACTCACTCTCTGGTCGGTTTCTCTGCTTATTTCCCTGAAAAACGCTCTGCTGATATTTCCCATATACGGAATCGCCGGTACAATGTACATCCTGAAGCACACGTTTTACTTCATAATTATTCCACGGTTTTGACTCCGGGGACGGTTTTTCCCCGGATCTGTAATACTCCCTTTGCAAAGTTGGGGACAAAACACCATCTGCATTCAGTTTTTTTGCAATATCACTGTAACTATAGCCATCCATATACATAGAAAAAATTGCCCGTAAATGTCCGGCTGCTTCCTCATCAACTACCAGCTGGTGCTTGTCCTGCTCTGATTTCCTATATCCATAGGGTTCCCAGGCACCGGTAAATTTTCCTTCTCTCCATAGGGCTTTTTTTGCACTGCTGCTCTTTTTTGCAAGGTCTTTGGAATAGAACTCATTGATAATATTCTTTAATGGAACAGTCAGATCTACTCCCTCCCGAAAAGAATCAAAATCATCCGTCACTGCCAGGAACCGTACATGAAAGAACGGGAATACACGCTCTATATAATTGCTTGTTTCTACATAATTCCTGCCAAGCCTGGACAAATCCTTTACAATCACGCAGTTGATTTTCCCATGCTTGATATCTTCCATCATCTGCGTAAATCCAGGACGATCAAAATTTGTACCGGAATAATCAGAATCTTTATACACTTCTGCAACCGAAATATCCTCTGTATCAGCCACATAGTTTTTCATCAGTTCCACCTGGGTTTCTATCGTCCCCCTCTCTATCGTTTCCTCTGTTTCCGTAGAAATCCTTGCATATAACCCTGCCCGGAATGGTCTTTTGATTTCTTCCTGGACGGCTACACTGCTGACCGTTTCAGGAATGCTTTTCCTGCTTTTTCGTGCCATTTTATACAACCTCCTTTATCTTGACCTGCAGATTGTTATCCGGATCTGTTGCAACCTCCACTCCCATAGCCGGAAGCTGTGTCAGCAATGCCTGATAACAGTCATCAAAGTCAAAGACGATCTCAATATTCTTTTTGTCATGGACTCTGATTTCCCGAATCAATTCCACAATTACCGTCCTGGTCAGCACTTCAATATCCTGATATTTCACAAAATAATCCAGCCATGTGTTAGAAGCATCTGCTTTTTCCAGCATGTTATCCATTTCTTTCTGGATTGCCCGGATACTCTCTTCTGCATTCCTGAGCCTTTTTCCATATGCTGCATGAAGTTCTACATAATCTTCTTTTGATACGATGCCCTCTTTCATATCGGAATAAAGCATCATGCGGAGTTCCTTACAGCGTTCTGTCTCCATTTTTTTCTTTTCCAGCCTGTCCTGGAGTTTTTTCACATTGATTTCCTGAAATGGTACAGTCCCGATAAACTCCAACACCCTTTTCAAATGCAGGATGTTCTGGATATGCTGTTTCAGCATTACCAATACCACGTTTTCCAGATCTTTTTCCGGGATCCTGTGACTGGAGCAGCGTTTCGTTTCTTTATTTGTGGAACATAAATAATAGGCATATTTCTTTCCACCCACTGTTGAGACCTTTCTCGTCATCGGTGCCCCGCAATCCGCACATACAGCAATGCCGGACAGCAGATACACCTGCTTCTGGTCAGGAGAAGTACGGGTATCCATCCCCAAAAGCCGCTGGACGATCTCAAAATCCCTTTCACTTACCAGCGGTTCGTGGTTCTTTTCAATACGGATCCAATCATCTTCCGGCTTTACGTAGGACTGCTTCACTTTATGGTTCGGTGTCGTACGTTTCCCCTGCACAAGGTTTCCAATATAAACCTCATTTTCCAGTATTCTGCGTACGGTAACAGAACTCCAAAGAGCCTGCTCTTTCTGTCGGAACCCGGTTTCATAATGACTCCCGCTGCTAATCTTATATTCAAATGGGGAAAGCACACCCAGTTCATTCAGGCGGTTGGCAATCGCATCCTGGCTCATTCCCTGCAGTTTCATCTTAAAGATGTCCTGCACTACACTGCCTGCAACCGGATCAATCTCCAGCCTATGCTTGTCTGCCTTTGCTTTCTGATACCCGAATGCCACAAAAGGTGTCACACATTCGCCTTTTTTCCTCTTAATCTCAAGGTTACTTCTTATCTTTATGGAAATGTCACGGCAATAAGCATCGTTGATTAAGTTTTTGAATGGGATAATAATGTCATCAGCCTGATTCTTTCCCTGAAGGCTGTCATAATTGTCATTTATGGCAATAAAGCGCACACCAAGAGCCGGGAATAAACGTTCAATGTACTTCCCGGAATCAATGTATTCCCGCCCAAACCGAGATAAATCTTTCACCACTACGCAATCAACAATCCCACGCCTGATATCTTCCAGCATAGCCTGGAATGCAGGGCGCTCAAAATTAGAGCCTGTGTAGCCATCATCAACCCGGACGGAAACAACTTCTATATCTTTTTTGTCTTTCAGGAAATCCAGAATCAGAGCCTTCTGGTTAGAAATGCTGTTACTTTCCAATTTTGCAGAACTGGAAAGATCGCCATCCTCTTTGGATAATCTGACATAGATGGCGGCACGATAGATTTTATTGAAATTCTGATACATATCTTACCTCCTCTTATTACGTCAAAAAACCCATGTAATAAAAGGGGGCTGCATAATTTGTCCTTACAGACATTTTAGCACAGCCACCCCAATCTTTCCAGTACTTTTTCAGACACTCAGAAGCATATTTTCAAATGCCTGCTCCAAAGATATTCCGTTATTGGCAAACCTTACTTTGACCTTCATATTCCCAATCCGGACCAGATACGGATTTCCTACCTTATTCAGATATGATTCCCGCCGTTCCTTCAGGCTTTTATTCCTGTCTGCTTTTACCGTCAGTAAATCTGTCATTTCATCAATATTTACATCACTAAAATCCTGTTCCAGATACTTTCTATATTCTTCTGCTGTCATAATCCCCCTCCTCATAAACTCCTGTCTGAATCTCCACCGCTCTGGTAATCCTCCGCATTGCATCAGAGCTGACATGACCACATTTTTGGATAATACTCTGAACATCAATGCTTGTGATCTGTTCCGCCAGTACCAGCCCATGCCGTTTCAAGCCAACCATTTCATAACGGTTAATAAACACATGGGTCGGAAGATACCGTTTTTTGTACACCCTTGAAGTAAACGGCACTACCGTTACCACCGGACTGTATGTATTCGCTTTGTTATTGCTGACAACCACTACCGGACGGATTCCACTCTGAAGGGAAGTACCCGGAACCTGTCCCAAATTAACCATAAGGATATCGCCTCTTTCAATTTTCATTTATTTGTTCCTCCCATCCTGACATTTAATCGTAAAACATTCATTATTAGCTCCACAGGAATACGGCAGAGACATTCAAAATGAACGCTCTGCCGCATAACCTCTATAGCCAATTTTAGATTATTAAACAGTGCTCGCTCGATTCTATTTATCCTCGATACCCCGAATCGTTTATCCTGCTGACGCAGGCAGGGAATAATAACCTATCTGACTGCATTCGTCAGATCACAACCCATATGCTCACGCACACAGGCTCCGACAGTTCATAGGTTTGCCGGTTACAGACTTTTCACGATCCGCAAGTGTATCGCACCCTATACAGATCGTCGCATCATCAACCTGCCAGTTGATTTTCGGTCAGTGCTTATTCGCTCGTCCGATGTTCATCAGAGTCATGGCGGCAGTTTCCTTGTGCTTCCTGCATAAGATGTCACGTCAGTTATTACTGGGTATTCAGTTTCCAATGTACTTTTGAGGAGTCCTTAAAACTCTCCCTAATTACTAAAGTCAAGTGACTCGGGATTTTACAAAAAATTTTTTCAACTTTTTTTATTTTTCATATAAATCTCCCGCATTTTGTTTAAAATCTTCTTCAATCGGTATGCCACCACCTGTTGTGACACTCCCATAATTGAAGCCAATTCTTCTTGTGTCTTATCTTCAAAATAAATCGCATAGATAATCATTCTTTCTTCCGGATCCAAACCATTGATTACCTTATGGATCTTTTGTGCTTCGATTTTTTCAATTACGCTGTTTTCTACACAGCACCTCATATCCGGGTAATCCTCTATTGAAAAATCGTTTTCTTCATCGCCTGTGCTGCTGAATGGTATTTCTCTATTTTTCATACCAACGACTTCGCCCTTTTCATTTTTCACTTCAATCTTTCTAGGCTTGCTGCTTCGATAAAAATTACTCATGGCATATGCCACTTCTTTCGTGATCTCAATAAATTCGCCATCTACCTTTGCGAAATATTTGTCTCCTACAAAATATGGATGTTCAATATACATATCCGTCCTCCTGAATTTGAAATTTTTTTGCCAGTTTCAAATTCAAGAGGCGGTCCTCTGATTTTTTCCATGTCTGCCCACCAACTTCTGCCAGGAACAACCTGCAGGTATTGGCTGAGAAAATTCAGGCACAAAAAAAAGCCCCAGTAGTCTTATCCAAACTACTGAGGCTTTCGTCTCTCAAATACTATTTCGTTTTCTATGCCTTCTTTCATCAGCATAATCATTGTATCAGAGCAAAGTTCAGAAAGTGTCCGCAATCAAGCTCCGAAAGTTCATTAAAACCAACGGAAAGTACAAATTATCCATATAAAAGTTCACAGATATTTTCTACATAAAAAAATACCGGCACACAGACTATTTTCTGTCCATGTACCGGTTTCTGATGTCCCTGTCACTCTTTATTTTGTTGTTTTTCTTCCACAAACAGGTATTGTTCTGCAAGTTCTAAAATCTTTGTAGCTGTCTCTATCTGTTGTGCAGTTATCTCTTTGGAAGCAATATAAAAGGTATCATAATCGCTTGCATGACGTATTTCCTCTGCCTTTACAATTTTTCTTCCCAATTCACGAGGAAAAATCTCCGGCTGTACATAATTTTTGTTAAAGTAGCTGAGCGTATCCTTATGTCGCTTAAAAGCAACACCCTCTTTTGCAAGCACCGCACAGATAGTATGAAAAATACTATAATATGCACGGTTATTGGCTGCTCGATACTGCCCTGCTTCAAATGTAAGATTAGCCGTATCCAGGTCTTCTCTTGCAACATTCAAACGATGACGGACTACATCCATTTTTGTTCCAACATCCACCGAATCAGGCTGCTTCATATAAAACCACCCCTTCCTTCTTTACATTGGTATAAAAAGGATATGCTTCCGCCCATTGCTTAAAATGCTGAAGATTTTTCACAACCGGCATCATCCAGATATCATAGTTTACATTATACTCATATCCCAGTTCTGACAAAGCATCGGAGTAAACATCCATTTCTTCCGGTCTCAAATCCACCAACAACATGATATCAACATCGGAATCAGATGAATAATCACCTCTTGCGTAGGAACCATATAAAATAACACTCTTTAGATGTGAGCCGTAAATCTTTTGTACTTCTGATAAATATCGAGTAAGCAGTGTTTGAATTGTCTGTGGCATACAATCATTCCTCCTTTCTCCTGATAGTTTAAGTATAATCCAAATCAGAAAAATACGCAACCACTGTACATCTGTCTTAACTCATTTAACCATATTAGAATTACTGTTTTATTATTCCATCAATTCTCCGTCCACATACATTTGAAACTTCTCCGGATCATGGACAATATCATAGTCCCGTCCCCATTCAACAGGCTTATATTCCACCACCATTACCGGCTCCTGCCCTTCTATCTCATCTTCCCAGAGATATACTCTAAGATTCAGGCTGGTGGCATACCCATAATCTGTAGAGAATCTAACAGACTGAAAAGAATTATCCTTGCATTTTTTGACAAGGAGTTTTGCAAAATCCTCTTTATCTTCAATCTGTTTTCTGTTTGCCACAACAGTAAGTGTTTCATCCTGATTCATTTTCATACTGCTAATGACATCCGGCTCTCCCTCTTTATGTTTCTGCGCACAAGCCGAAACAAAGGCTGCTGCCAATAACAGACATAATAACGTATGCTTTTTCCTCTTCACTTTGATGATCACCTCCGGTCTGCTGTTAAAGTACTTACTGCATAGTTAATTACTTCCTCCGGTGTTGGTCGGTCCCCTTTTATTTTGACCTTACGCCATTCCGCCTGTACCCTTGGATCCGTGTTATCATATCCGGCATCAATTGCTCTCTGGATTTCCGCATATACCTCTTCCGGAGTGGTATGGAATTTTTCAGCAACCTTCTCAAAAATAGTTTTTCTGTGCATTTTATATCTCCTCTTTTTGAATTAGTATTAGTTCTTTAGAACTACTATAGCACAGATAAAAACAAAACAGAATCCCCATTCGTTTGACAAATTGTGACAAAAAACACAAAAAAAGAAGGGCTTTCCGCCCCTCCTCATAAAAATTATTCTGTTAATGCCCTGACCGCTTTGATGATTTTCTTCTGCTCTTCTTTTGGAAGTTTCCCGATCATTTCTGATAATTCATTCGTCACACCAGTTACAGAATGTGCCACAACATCTATCAGAAGTGAATCTGCAGAAACTTCCAGAGCGTTGGCTATCGCAACAAACGTATCCAGTTTTGCGGCTTTCAATCCCCGCTCAATCACACTTACATGTGTCGGACTCAGTTCCACCATGGCAGCCAAATCTTCCTGTGTCAGACCTTTTGCTTCCCTTGCCATCTTAATTCTCTGTCCTACAGCTTTCAGATCCATCGCAGCACCTCCTTTAGAACTATTTTTCGGTCTAAAGTTAGTATAACTACCGACTGTTGCGATATACAGAAGCCGCAAAACAAGTTATCGTTCTATAGAACTAATACATGATTTATTCCATAAAAAAATCCATTGATAGCCGCAAGAAAGTGTCCTATTTCCTAACAATCTTCTGTACAATATCGGCTGATCAAGTGCATCCAGCTTGTATATTTATTTTTCTGACATACTTTCTGACAAACAGGGTTCTGCGTCAATGTAGAAAACATTTTCTCATAATCAAATTCCCACGCATAGCCTTTTAAATGCTTTTCGACTGCTTTCTTATCTGACTGTTTCAGTTGCCATATCAAACGCTGGATTTCTCCTTCCTGAAGGTTTCCAACATTTCTGCATATGTACCGAAAGAATTTCAAGGTCGCATATTCATCATGCCATTTCTGTTTTTTGTTCTGAACCTTCCTCTCTGCCTGCTGATCCCGGATAATATCATCTGCAATCTTTACCATTGAATTTTCATATTTCATCCCAATCACCTACTCTTCTTCCACACCCAAGGATGGTTTGAATCTTTTGTTTTTCGCCTGCGGTACTACGATCTCATAAAAGTAGAACCCAAGATACCGCAATGCCTGTTTCTTCATTTTATAAAACGAAGTCCTTCCAATGCCAAGTTCCTGCTGGACTTCCACATCTGTTTTATTGTAATGGCTGCAAAAACAGGAATGAATAATCTCACTGAGCGTTACTCCATCCGGAGCATAATATTTTACCAACGTAATACCCCGGTAAACCATATCAGACAATCCATATATGACCATCAGATTATTCATCTCGTGTTTCAGTTTTGTCACATTCAGCTGTTTCCCGTAAATATCAAGATAGCTCAACGCATATGCCATATCCTCATTGATCTTCTCCTGGCACTCCATTTCCAGTTCTTCCAGTACCATCTTATTCTCCAATATCAGTTTTTGATAATTCACCATCAATGCCTTTATGTCTTCATAATGCCTGTCCATAGTTACTTCCAGATAGTTCTGTGCATGGGTTGCCATCTGGAACGTAATCTCTTTCATTGATTTAATTGCATAATCTCTGTCTGTCATAAATCTATATTTCTCCTTATCAACAATCACACTAACTGGTAGGTCTTGCAGACCAGTTCGCCTTCCCCATGATTTTGATGGAAAGCAATCTAAATTACTCTTTGCAGGATCCATATCCTAAATGGTATTTGTGGGGAATACCAGCTGATCAGAATACGGATCCTTATGTAAAACCAACGGGATATAAAGGGAAAGTGACTATCTCCGCCGGTTAATATTCTTCTTTTTAATTATGAAATCTTCCTTTCCATGAACCATTTATCTACTTCAAAAAACAAATGGCTTTCCTTTCCCTGTACCATACAGGTGTACATCGTACCAACACCGCCTGCTTTTCTGCTGGCACATCGTTCAATCTTAAGCACTTTATCAATCTTGTATTTTCTGCCGTCTTCCCAAACAAATAAGATTGGAATCAGGCAGCCTTCCTTACTGAACTCTGCTACCACATCAACATATACCTTATTCATACCGCCACCTCCATCACAGGATTTCGATTGCTCTTGGAGATGCCGGAACTCTCCGGATATATCCACTTTTCTCTAACTGCTTAATCCTGGAAAATACTGTTGATGTTGAAGCAACTCCCAGTAATGCCCCCAGTTCCCTGACTGTTGGCGGAAATCCATGCTCCTCGGTAAATCTTACAATGCACTGATAGCTTTCTTCCTGTTTTCTGGTTAATGTCTGTTTCAAATCTATCCCTCCCATTATCCATGAAAATAACTGTGAGGATGGACCGTATGTGTACCGGCGTCCAAGTGGGATAAGACTTTATCCTGGTACATTGCTGCCCGCTGTATGCTGAAATATCCAAACCGTCGTCTGATCTCATCCACAGCCCGGTCCATCCTTTCTAATTTTTCCCGTTTCTCCTGATTATCAAATAGATCAAGCTGAACAGGAATATCTTCCATTACCAGATCAGATCCCCTCACTCCAAGGCTCCGTATCGGATGCTCCCATCTGTAATGTTTCTTAAATAATTCAAATGCTGCTTTTACAATTTCATCCGTAATATTCGTCGGCTGGCTGATACGCTTCTGCCTTGTTATGCTGTTCAGCCCGTTATCCCGGATTGATATTTCCACCACCTTACATTTGAAACCATGTTTCCGCAATCTGGCAGATACACTCTCCGATAATGCCATCAGAATGATCCATACATCCAGATCTGTTTCCAGGTCTCTCGGTGTCGTTGTACTGTTTCCAATGGACTTGACCGGAGCTTCATATCCTTCCATACAAACCGGATCCGAATCATATCCATTCGCAAATGCCCATAATACCAGACCAATTTTTCCAAAATGGCTGTCCAGTAGTTTTTCATCTGTCTGTGCCAGCTGGCCAATGGTATGGATCCCAAGCTTCTGCAATTTCTTGTTTGTCTGCCTGCCAACATACAGTAAATCTGACACTGGAAGCCCCCAGACGATTTCTTTGTAATTGCCACGATGAAACTGTGTGATGGCATCCGGCTTTTTATAATCAGAGCCAAGTTTTGCGAATATCTTATTCCAGGAAATACCAATACTCACGGTAATACCAAGTTCGTACTTAATCCGGTCACTGATTTCCTGGGCGATCTTCATTCCATCACCTTTGATGCTGCTGCTTTCTGTCACATCCAGCCATCCTTCATCTATTCCATACGGCTCAATTTTGTCTGTATACTCTGAATAGATTTCTCTCGCCATACTGGAGAATCTCAAATACAGATCCATCCTCGGCGGCACAAAAATGATTTCCGGACAAGCCTGTTTTGCCTGCCAAAGTGCCATTCCTGTTTTTACCCCGCATTTCTTCGCAATATAATTTGCCGTCAACACAATACCATGCCTTGCTTCTGGATCACCGCCTACAGCAAGTGGCTTTCCCTCTAGTTCCGGATGATGCAGCATTTCTACACTGGCATAAAAGCAATTCATATCACTTTGTAAAATTGTCCTGTCACCCATCCTGTTCTCACCTCCGTCCGGCTTTATTATCATTCCTTGTATGGTTAGTATAAGCCGACATTATGGAGATAGTCAACTGACATTTTGGTTGTGTTATCTACATGTTGGAGATTTTACTTGATTTTCTTGTATATGTGCTGTATAATGCACCTATAAGAATCTAACGAAATTTCATAGAAATGAGGCGAATATATGCGTTCTATCGGCAGAATTATTGCAGAAAACAGAAAAAAGAAACAGCTTTCGCAGCCAGAACTTGCAAAACTGCTCTCACAGCAGGGTATTGACGTTACTGCTAAGGCAATCTCCAAATGGGAGACAGATGCACGAGAACCAGGACTGCATGTTTTTCTAACTCTCTGTAAATTATTGGATATTGAAGATATTTATGATGCTTATTTCGGGAAAAACCCTTACAGTGTAATGGACGGTCTGAATCAGGAAGGAAAAGATAAGATAAAAGATTACGCAAAAATACTAAAAGCCTCCGGCTTGTTTGAACCGGTAATTGCAAACATTATTCCTTTCCGTAAAAAGGAAATATTCATGGACATCTTCGGAGATGCCGTTTCTGCAGGTACCGGTAATTTTTTAACCGATTCACCAAAAGAATCCTATGAAGTAGGCGATCTTGCTCCAGACAATGCCGACTTTGGAGTCCGGATATCCGGAGACAGTATGGAACCGGAATACCACAACGGGGAAATTGCATGGATCCAGCAAAAAGACAGTATCTGCAATGGAGAGGTTGGTATTTTCTATCTCAATGGAGATGCCTACATCAAAAAACTCCATGATGAACCGGATGGATTATTCCTGATCTCCCTGAATAAAAAATACAAACCTATCGCAATTCAGGAATCGGACTCTTTTAAAATATTCGGCAAAGTTGTCGGCAAGTGTGATGCTTCCGACATCCCCGGTTTTCAATAATCGTAATACAGTCCGTGCCATTCATACCGGCTGTTGAAACAATAATAAAGTTAAAGGAAGTGATTGGATGGCAATCAGCAACATCCTGAAAGATATTCGTGTAGAGCGAAATCTAATTCAAGAAGACCTTGCAGAAGCAACCGGCTCCTGCAGCCGTACCATCGGCAGAATTGAACGTGGGGAGCGAAACCCCTCATTGGAAATGGCAATACGACTTGCCCATTATCTGAATATGGGCGTGGAAGAGATTTTTAAATTGGATGATGACACTTCTTGTCAAAAAAAAACCGAGGAATGAATCCCCGGTTTTTTTATCCAAGTAAAACTTTAGATCAACAATAATGTCTAACAAGAGAAGGATATAGAAAATGCCAAAAGAATAAATTCTTGTGCGAAAATCACATTCTCATACTTATATCTCTGCACATTTATAGCTTTTCAATAAAATATCGCAAATCCTTGACATGAGTGCTATGCTTATATTAAGAGGTGAGTATTATGTTACACAATGAAACAAGAAAGCTTTTAATTGAAGCTCTTAATAAAACACATAACGCAAAGGAAGTTGCTGAATGTTTTTCTGTTAACCTTAGTACCGTATACCGCCTGGCTGAACAGATGAAAGCCACCGGTTCTGTTGAAACCAGAACCTACCTGCGTGGACGAAAACCTTCCCTTACTCCGGACGACATTGAAAATATAGACCACCTGATTCAGAAACAGCCGGATATTACACTGAAAGAAATTATTGAAACACTTGGTTTACATGTAAGTGATGAAACCGTGCGCAAGGCCATCTTAAAACTCGGTTATGTCTATAAGAAAAAGTCTTTGCATGCTTCCGAACAGGAGCGTCCCCGATGTCAGGGAAAAGAGGAAAAACTGGGGCAAACTCACATCGGAATACGATATAAATAATCTGGTCTTTCTTGATGAAAGCGGCGTAAATACGAATATGACCAGGCTTTATGCCAGAGCTTTGGGCGGAGGGCGTGCTGTTGATTCTACACCGTTGAATACACCGCAGGGGACAACCATTCTGTCTTCGATCCGTATAAACGGCCAGACTGTCTATACGACTTATCCGGGTGGAACAACTGCTGAAAAATTTGCAGAATACCTTAAAGACATATTAATTCCAACTCTGGATAAGGATTCAGTCATCGTAATGGATAATATGCGTTCCCATCATGCGAAGGATGTAAAGAAGGTTCTGGAGCAGTCCGGTATAAAGTATTTATACCTGCCACCCTATAGCCCGGATTTGAACCCGATTGAAAAACTATGGTCAAAAATGAAAGCATTTCTTCGTAAAGAAAAGGTACGGATAGCGAATGAACTTCCAGCAGCTATCCAAAAGGCATTTTCTACCATAAGTGACTCTGATTGCGAAGGGTGGTTTCATGCTTCTGGATATATGCACTAATTTATTGGATTGCTATAATAGTTTTTTCTATATTCTCCCGGACTTTTTCCTGTATATTTTTTAAATGCCACAGTAAACCACGAAACATTTTGATAACCTACTTTCTCTGCCATCTCATATATCTTCATATTACTATTTTTTAACAGATCGATTGCTTTTTCCATACGCGTCTTAGTCAAAAAACTTCCAAAAGATATTTTCATTTCTTTATTAAAAAGAGTACTGAAATAACTAGGATTAGTATAAACGTAATTTGCTACATCTTCCAACCGCAAATCTGATTTCCAATAATTGTCTTCTATATATTTTTTTGCACGATATATTGTTGAGCTAAGTCCCGACTCACGTATTTCTTCCGGTTTATTCAAAAGTTGTCTTGCCTTTACCAAAAGTTCCTCACGGGAATTATTTAATGCCAATTGTTTCGCCGCTTCTTTTAAAAGTTCAACTAAACGATCAGTATCAATTGGTTTCAATAAATACGCATATGCTCCAAAATTCAATGCTTTCTGCGCATACTCAAATTCGTCATAACTGCTGATCATAATCACTATACAATTCGATTTTTCTTTTTTAGCCTGTTCTAATAGTTGCAAGCCGTTCATTTTAGGCATTTTTACATCTGTAATAATAATATCGGGTTTTATCTGTTGTAACAGATCCATTGCTTCTTTTCCGTTTGCTGCCTGCCCTGCAAGCTCCATTCCCAACGCTTTCCAATCTATAAAACTGCCAATTCCTTCACGAATAATATCTTCGTCATCAACCAATATGACCTTTATCATAGTCCTCCTTTCCAGCCGGAATCTCAAATGAAACAATGGTTCCTGCTTCACAAATACTGTTGACAGATATTGCCGCTTCATTTCCAAAATACTTGCATAATCTCTGATTTGTATTACATAGCCCAAATCCAACCTTTTCATTTCCTGAAAGACTTTGGCGTAAATTGTACAACTGCTCTTTCTCCATACCAATTCCATCATCTTCTACTGAAATACGAATTTTCCCAATATTTGTAAGCCCAATTCTCACTAAAATCTTTCCTTTTCCACTTTCCTTTTCTTGTATTCCATGATAAATAGCATTCTCAATTAAAGGCTGAAGCACTAATTTAGGTACTGTTTGTGCAAGTATCTTTTCTTCATCTACCTGTATTACAAAGTCTATCCTGTCGCGGTATCTTGTATTCTGAACTTTGACATATTCTCTAACATGCTCCAGTTCTTCCCTAAGAGAAATTATGGTCCGTCCTCTGTTTAATCCGATCCTAAAAAATTTTGACAACGCTGTCACTACATAAATCGCCCGCTGTCCATCTCCTGACCGAATGAGCCATATAACAGTTTCTAATGTATTATAAAGAAAATGCGGATTGATCTGCATCTGTAGTGCTTTCAATTCTGCCTCACGTAAATTTTCCTGCTCCCGATTATTCTTTTCTATCAGATGTCTTGTAAATTCCATCATATTATTAAATTTGTTTCCAAGTGCTGCAATCTCGTCTTTATAACGCACATGCATCCTCACATTAAACCCTTGTTCTTCTGCATCATCCATTAATTCTATTAATCGATTGATTGGATTCGTCACTGTACTTGAAATAGTATCTGTTATTTTCATAGCGATCAGAATTAATCCTCCAATCACAATAATCAGAATTATTCCCAGATCAAGCATTCCGCCTAACAGAATATTTCTAGGAATGTAAACTTCAATATTCCAACCATTATTCAACTTTCCCACATATGTAAAAATAGACCCCTCTTTATTCTTTTTTATATCTGTATCTCGGTTGTGGAATAATACTCTTTCATCACAGGTGATCTGGATCACGCCGTTATCCAAATTTCCATACTTTTCTAAAATATATTCCATAACCTCTGATTCAAATTCAATAAGAATTATTCCTGTTTTTTCTCCGCTTACTTTACTCTCAATAGGGTACCCCATTGCTATATATCTCTTATCAATGGATTTTGAAACTTTAGAATAGAACTGTGGCGCAAACCATACAGGAGAATCAGACTCAAGCACCGACTTATACCATTCCTCCGCACAAAAATCTTTTTGTTGAAAAGTAACATTATGAGATTTGAAATTTAATCCATTTCTCCCCAAAACATATAACCCGCCAAACGAATTATTCGTATAGCCGACAAGTCGGTATAATTCAAAATCATATTGTAACTCTACAGAATACTGCTTACGAATATCCATGGGCTTTTCTGTTTCTAAAATTTTTTGAAATAAGGAATCACTTTCTATAAGCGCAGCAAGATTTTCTGCCTCCTGTATTACGTCATTCATATTATCTATCACAGATTCGATTGACTGCATACTAAAAGACTCTGCAAGTTTTTCTACGAGCTTATAAGAAGAAATATAAGAAATACTTGTGGCCAACACCATCGCACAGATCACCAACGTCGAAAAATACATCATCAATCTCGTATGTAATGTACAATTCATCATATGCTTATATACTTTTTTCATATTATTCTCCGCCGCGCAAAGGAACATTCCACCACGTCGGCAGAATGTTCCCTATCATGTATACTATTAACAGTTCCAAAAATCACGTCCATCATGAATTGCAATGCCAATTCGTTCCGTTGTCCCTGTTCTTGCATTAAAATACATTAACCAACGGTCATTCATCTCGTCCCAAAATACGAATGGTTTGTATATCGACTCACAATCCCATGCGCCTGGAAGTCCTGCTGAAATAATAGGATTTTCTGAATGACTTTCCCATCCTGATATTCCATCCTTGGAGCGCGCTAATCCAATTCGTGATTTAAACAAATCTTCATACCCTATGTAAAACATATAATACCAATCATTCTCATTCACGACCTGACATCCTGCAACGTGTGCCCGCTCCCACAGATTTGCAGTATTTGGCTTAAACACCGGATTATCCGGATGCTTTTCCCAATTTATTCCATCTTTACTTGTCGCATAACCTATTGCATCCGGCTCAAACCATCCACCGCCGCTATACCACATCTGGTATATCTGCTCCTGCTCATTCCATAAAATTGTTGGACACATTAATGACGCCTTTTCCCATTCTTTCTCAGGTACAAGTACTGGCTGATCTAAGCGTTTCCAATTGATACCATCATCACTCTCCGCATAACCGATCACTGAGCCGCCCTTATCCTCTTTAGATGCTTCTATGTAGGAATCTACCCATTTTCCTTTGTTAAATCCTCCTGTTGTCTGACTTGAATACCACATTCTAAATTTTCCATTACGGTAATCTACTGCCGGACGATTCAAGTCTTCTTCCCATTCAATTTCCGGTCTAGGGCTTAAAATAACATGGCGCTCCCCCCAATTAAACCCATCATCACTTTCTGTATATGCGATGCTATAATGTGTTCTCCATGAAAAATACATACGAAATTTTCCATTTACTTTTAACACATGATTATCGAAACAAAAATCTCCATATTCTCCGATTACTGGATTGTTTTCATACTTACGCCAACCGCCCTGACAACCTACTTTCTGTGGATCATAATTTAACATAATATTTTCCCTCCGTTCTTTTTCATCTTTATTTGTTCTAAACCAGCCTGCATGATCACAATAAGCAAGATCAATAGACCCATAATCACATTTTGCCACCACGTACTGATATTTCCCTGCATATTAAAAATATTAGTGATCATACTCATGGTAAACACACCAAACAATGTGCCTATCATGTGTCCGACACCTCCGGTCAGTAATGTACCTCCCAATACTACTGCTGCAATCACCTGCATTTCATATAATTCTCCTGCTGTTGACTGCGCAGCACCCAGTCTTGATGCTAAGATCAATCCGGATAATGCGGCTCCGACCCCGCAGATCATATAAGCACAAATGATAGTTCTGTCTGAACGAATCCCCATCATCCTTGCACCTTCAAGATTTCCGCCTACCGCATACACACTCCTTCCAAATTTTGTATATTTTAGCGTATATGCACCTGCCAGAACTGCAAGCAAAAACAAAATTCCCGTAACTGGAATACCGATGATTTCCCCTCTTCCAATCATCTGAAAATGAACTGATACCTTCTGTACATTGACAGAACTTTCATTTGTCATGATATATGCTATTCCCCTAAGACACATCATCATTGATAGAGATGTGATCCATGGAGGAACCTTCAGTTTTGTAACAAATGCTCCGTTAATGATTCCAATACAAGCTCCCGCCAAAAGCGGTATAAAAATTGCTGCCGCAACATTTACACTACACATTTTAGCTGCAATAATTCCACACACTGCAACTATAGAGCCAACTGAAAGATCAATACACCCCGTTATGATCACAAATGTCATACCAACTGCAATGACCCCAATAATACTTGATTGACGAAACAGATTCATTAAATTCGTCACTGTAAAAAACTGTGTATAACGTACAGATGAAATCAGAAACAGCACCAAAAATACGATAATTGCACTCTTCTCTTGTAACCAAACAATAGTATCCTTTGTCCTATTCATGATACTGCCCCCTTCCGTTTTGCTGGCAGTAGGGTTGAAATTCTTCCATTTTGTACACATACCGCAAGAATAACAACTATCGTCTTAATAACAAGAGAATATGAATATGGGATATTATTCATATTTACCATAACGGTTATAATCTGCATAACAAATACTCCTGCTACTGTACCTGCTAAATTTGCTTTTCCGCCAGCCATATTTGTTCCACCTATTGCAGTTGCTGCGATCGCATCCACTTCAATCTGTAATCCAAAATTAATTGGATCGGCTGCCGACATCCGCATTGCTTCAACTAATCCAGCTACCCCCGCAAGGAAACCACTCAGTATGTAGATCAGTATCAGCATCCCTGATACTTTCACTCCTGCCAGTCTTGCTGCTTTACGATTATCTCCCATCGCTTCTACATATGCCCCAAATCGCATCTTTTTCATCAAAAGATACATTAAAACAATTGCGATCACTATTATCAAAAGCTGTATCGGAATTTCACCGCCAATTCGATAATATCCCAATTCCGAAAACACAGGGTGATGAAATGAATATGTTCGTCCATCATTCATTAATTCTGCAGATCCTCTAACCATATTCATCATACCAAGTGTTACGATCATTGGCTGTATCTGAAATTTTGCAATGATAACCCCATTCAGTAATCCGCAAATAACAGAAACTGCAAGCGCTGCCAATACAGCATACAAAGCTGAGTATTCTAACATTCTTGCAAAAACAATAGCTGCTAATGCCATAATTGGTCCTATTGAAATATCAATTCCACCAGAAGCGATCACTACTGTCATCCCCAGCGAAACCAGCATTATCGTTGTACACTGAATCACTATGTTCCAACATGTATTCATCCGCAGGAAGTTATTCGTAAAAATCCCATTAAACAAAATCAGCAAAAAGAGCGCCAGATAAACATTATACCGCTTCACCAATACCTTCATGTCCAATCCCCCATCTAAAACACCTTGTTTTCTGCAATTTTGCTCATAATCATTTCTTGATTGATCTCCTCTCCAATAAGCTCACCAAGTTTTCTGCCGTCTCGCATGACCATAACACGATGACTGTTGCGTACTACTTCACTTATTTCAGAAGAAATCATCACAACGCTCATACCATCATTTGCTAACTGACGAATAATCTTTTCGATTTCTGCTTTTGCGCCTACGTCTATACCTCTCGTTGGTTCATCCATAATTATTAATCTAGGTTTCGTACACAACCATCGCGCTAACATTACTTTCTGTTGATTTCCACCACTCAAATTTTTAACCGCCTGTTCTATATCAGAAGTCTTAATACCAAGCTTTTTTATGAATTCATCCGTAATACGCTCCTGTTCTTTGCGTGAAATAATCCCCATCTTTGTCAGCTTGGGCAAAAGGACAATAGTGATGTTTTCTCTGACAGACAAGTTTGGAATAATGCCTTCGATTCGACGATCTTCAGGACACAACGCCATACCATTTTTAATTGCATCTGCTGGTATATGAAAAAATCTCTCTTTTCCCTCAACTGCAATGCACCCTTGATAATCCGTATCCGCACCAAATAATATTTTTATCAACTCTGTTCTTCCTGAACCCAATAAACCTGCAAGTCCAAGTACCTCTCCCGCATATAGATCTACACTGATACCAGAAACCTTACTGCTCGTGATATTTTTCATTGCATATGCCGGAGTACCCGTGTGCATAATTTCGTGCTGCATCCGCTCCTCTACCACTACTTTTTTGCCTATCATTTTAGAGATCAATCCTCGCTCATCCAGCTCTTCGATTCCATACTCCCCTTCTTTTTCCCCATCTTTAAGCACCGTGATCCTATCACAAATATCAAACACTTCACTCAATCGATGAGATATAAATATAACAGACACACCTTCACTTTTCAGTCGACGTATTACTTGAAATAATATCTTGACCTCATTTGCGTCAAGTGATGAAGTAGGTTCATCCATAACTACAAGTTTTGCTGAAACTGCTAACGCTCTGGCAATAGCTACCATCTGTGCGACTGCTGTTCCCTGTTGGCTTAACAAGCCTCTTACATCATAATCCAGTCCCATCCTTTTTAACAAACTTTTTGCATCTTTTTCCATTGTTTTCCACTTGATACCAAAACGCCCCATGGGTTCTCTTCCAATATAAATATTTTCACAAATACTTAATTCCGGAATCAGATTAAGTTCCTGATAGATCGTACTTATCCCGAGTTTTTGCGCATCAAGAGCAGACCTTGGAGATATTTTCTGTCCATCAAAAAAAATATTCCCTGTATCGCTTTGATAAATGCCATTCAGAATTTTCATCAGAGTAGACTTCCCCGCACCATTTTCTCCCATTAGCCCATGTACTTCACCATAACCAACTCTAAAATCTGCTTTTTTTATTGCCTTAACTCCGGGAAAGCTTTTTGAAATATTTTTCATCTCTAGCAAATATCGTTCACTCATAAGTCTGCTCCTTTCCAAGTATCAGTATGCCTGATCCATGTTATCCTCTGCATTCTCTGCATCTACTACGACGCCTTCCATAATCGTTTCAGTCGGCACCTCTTCCCCTGCCAATACTTTCTCCACTGTATCAAATGTGATCGGTCCATACATCGGACTGCTGACTACCGTTGCCGACATCTCACCTGCAATAACCGATTTGAATGCATCCATCTCACCATCGATCCCAATAACTAAAATATCCTCGTTCGGCTTATATCCGGCTGCCTTGATTGCCTGCACTGCACCAAGTGCCATTTGATCATTGTGGCAAAAAACTGCATCTATTTCGTCTCCATGAGCCTGTAAAAGATTTTCCATAACGCGCTGTCCTTCAGAACGTTCAAAATTACCTGTTTGAGATGCCAGAATATTCATTCCTTCATTAGCTTCAACTACACTCGCAAAACCAGTTGCACGATCCTGTGCGGAAGATGAACCGACACTTCCAGTCAATTCAATGATATTGCATTCGCCGCCGGTCTTTTCCTTTAACCATTCACCTGCTGCTTCACCTTCCCATACAAAATCTGTCGCAATATATGTCACATAATCTACGCCAGCCTCTCCTTTTGCCAATCGATCTACCAGAATAACCGGTATCTCATGCTCTTTTGCTGTTTGCAACGCTGTTTCCAGACCTTCAAACTCTCTTGGAGACAAAATCAACAAATCAATATCCTGTGCGATCAGGTCTTCTACATCTGATACCTGCTTGGCAGTATTGTCTTGAGCATCCGTAACAATAAGCTGAAAGCCTCTTTTTTCTGCCTCATCCTTCATACTGTTTGTTTCTGCGATCCGGTATGTTCCAGTATTAGCAAGTTGTGAATATCCTATCACATACTCCGATGGATCCACTGCCTTATCTGTTGCTCCTACATTTGTCGGGATCGCCATTGCCATCATTGCTACTACCATACAACACATCATTTTTTTCTTCATTTACTATCCCCCGTTTCTTTTTTATTTGGTGATTTCATTATATATTTTTATAACTTTCCTGTAAATCCATTATCTTTTGATAAATTTTGTTTTAATTGGAAAATTTGATATGCAAATTATATTGATTAATCCTCTTAAGATGTTTTCAAATAAAAATATAATGTTTAAAGATTGTTCTCCCAAAAAATATGTTGTAAAATAAGCACCACATAACTGTAAATATTTTTACACATATGCTTATCGTAAATGCTACGGAGACTATTATGGCAAAAAAAGATTTGACTCAGGGAAATGTAACAAAAACTATGCTGCTGTTTGCCGCCCCGATGATCCTCGGAAATCTGCTCCAGCAGTGCTACAATATCGCGGATACGCTGATCGTAGGACAGTTTATTGGTGCGGACGCGCTCGCAGCTGTGGGTTCAGCATATACACTGATGACCTTCCTGACCTCCATCCTCATCGGGCTGTGCATGGGAAGCAGCTCCGTTTTTTCTTATTATTTCGGACAACGGGATGATGAAAAAATGAAGAACAGTATCCTGCTGTCCTTTCTTCTGATCGGCGCTGCTGCGCTCATAATGACTGTGTTTGTTTTTGCCGGACTGGATCTGATCCTGAAGCTTTTGCAGACGCCAGACTCCTTGTTTGACATGATGCACGGATATGTGTTTGTCATCTTTATTGGAATCTTTTTCGTGTTCCTTTATAATTATTTCGCATTTTTACTCCGCGCGCTCGGCAACTCTGTGACTCCGCTGTGGTTTCTCGGCCTGGCTGCACTTTTGAATATTGTGCTTGATCTGATTTTCGTCATTGTCTTTCACTGGGGCGTGGAAGGCGCGGCTGCGGCTACTGTGATCGCGCAGGCTTTTTCCGGAATCGGCATCTGCCTTTATACGTGGTATAAAGAACCTGCACTGCGGCCGGACATAAAAAAAGCAGACTTTGGAAGATCTGCGGTAAAAGAGATCGTTTCTTTCTCCTTTGCCGCAAGTATCCAGCAGTCTGTTATGAATTTCGGTATTCTGATGATCCAGGGACTCGTCAACAGCTTCGGTCCCGCAGTTATGGCAGGGGTTGGGGGGGGCGCCGAAAACGACTCGCAGATAGC
>OAVH01000782.1_pt1 | contig 21291 bp, 38 predicted proteins | sample 1495281 | NCBI WGS metagenome assembly OAVH01 (sample SAMEA2580082, study PRJEB22360) | human gut metagenome | biome: human gut; feature: human-associated habitat; material: faeces | place: Denmark | collected 2008/2010
GTTTTTTGAAATGAGGTAAAACAATATGGAGTTTATTCGATTAACAGACAGCAATCATGCCATGTATCATCAGGCGATGGATCTATACAAGGCCAGCTTCCCGATTCATGAGCAAAGGGAAAGTCGTGTACAAACCTGTATTATGGGAAATGAAGCATATCATTTTAATTTGATTTATGAGAACAATAGGTGGGTTGGTATGATTCTTTGTTGGGAGACGGAAGAATTTATCTATATTGAGCACTTCTGCATCCTGCCGGAAATGCGCGGTAAAAAGTATGGGCAGAAGGCGCTGGAGCTTTTAGGTGGGGAGCGAAAAACAGTCATTCTTGAAATTGACCCTCCCATTGATGATGTGTCCGTTCGTCGCAAGCGATTTTATGAGCGTTCGGGATATCAGGCTAATAGGTTTGCCCATGTTCACCCGCCTTATAAGAAAGGCTTTAAAGGGCATGATCTTGTTGTGATGTCCAGTCCAGATCAACTGTCGGAAGCAGAGTATCGTGCTTTTAACAGTTATTTAAAATCATTCGGAATCTGTTTAATCTTTCGATTTACGCGAAAATCTCAAAAAACCCTTGTAAAATAAGGGAAAAACAACGTTTTTGTTGGCGCTTATAAATTATTTAAATATCTGCAAAAAAATAGATCAATAGTGACAAGCTAGCGACAAATTTTAATTTTGCAAATTTCTGTTCGTAAATCTTCCAGGTTTCTGTGACCATACGTTTTGTTCGTAATATCGTTTCCGAAAGAATGCCCCAGCATTCTTTTTCGATCATTTTCTTGAACTTCATACTTTTCGCATAGCGCAGAAAATGTATGCCGACAATCATGCGGAGTGTGTTTTTCAATTCCGAGCATTTCTAATGCGCCATACATACTTTTCCGATATTTCCCAACAGAGCAAACTAATAGCCCACCATCACGTTTAATACGGCGCTTGACCAGCGTAAGGATTCCGGGATGTATTGGTACAATACGGTCTTTTCCCGCCTTGGTTTTCAAGCCTCCTTGAAAATACTGGTCATCGAGATTTACTTTTAGCGTCTTATATGCTGCAATTCGATAACCAGAGTAACACATAATCAACAGCAATTCTATTTCAGGATTTTTTTCATTTTTCCACAAAATTTTTAATTCTTCTTCAGTAAAAGGTTCCCCACCCTCATCGTCATCCTCAATATTGATTTTTACGTGGGCGGAATAGTCCTTTTCGCATAGCCCCTCAATATCTGCATATGCGTACATCTGATGGAATAGATTCAAAATTAATTCTAAACTAGCGTGTTTCAATTCGCAGCCGTCAATTACAGCTTGGAGATCACTATAACGTAAGTCTGCAAAAATCTGATCATGGAGTGATGCACAGTTTTTGAAAGCTGCCTTTGCTGAACTCTTTGAACTTTCTGAATACATTTTCTTCGATGAAACATATTTCCAATTATAGAATCGTTTGTATACCTCAGCGAATGTTGGACCTTGGACCCGCTCAACCTGTCCAGTAAGCGCAGACCGCAGTTTGCTGTAGTCGTTGATCAGATTTTTTATGACCTCATCCAACCCCTCTATGTCGGTGAGTTTTTGCGCTGGCTTGGGAGGATAAACTCCCGGAACGTATGTCCCGGCATGGTAGGCTGTAAGGATTGAGAAACCATAATACCAATCATCAACGTAGGCCAGGGCTGGGACTGACTTTGGCCGTCCATCCTCGTCAAATTCTGTTGTGGGTGGGTACACTCCGTAAGGGTTCGTGCGGTTCCCGCTTAGTTTCTTGATACTCCCAAACTTATTCGGGAGTCTTGGGTATTTCCTTTTCTTGGGTCTTGCCATTATATCGCCTCCTAAAAATGAGTATAAAAAATACACCCATTGACCGGGTGCACTTCTGGGTGATATAATACAGGTGTGAAGCTGGTATTATATCATCCGTTAGTGCAACGGGCAATAGTACCTATTTTCAAAAGCTCTGGGAGTTGGTAGCTCCTGGGGCTTTTTAAATTACCTAAACATTTGTTGTACTTGATCAACAATGTTGTTCATTGCGTCCATAGCATTTCTGTATTCAATATATCTCCAATAACTGTAAAAAGCATATAATGAAATTTGAATTGCCAAAATTGTGATAGTAAATACTATTTTGTCTTTTGTCGTTCTCTTCCCTGTGCACCAGCATAGGATTATTCCGACAGGCCACAAACAAAAAACGGAAATCAGAGCAATAAATATATTTTTTGCATAAAACGGATCATCATCAGTATCATGTTTTATGATTTCCATTTCTGGATAAAGCGCGGCTATGTAGTCAACCGCCCGTTGTATGGCCTCGTTGGATTTTTTTGGAAAATAAAATCTTTCAAAATGCCCATAGGCATCGTGAAAATCCATATATCCCCCTTCTGTCAGAGTTCTAAAACTATATTCTATTTTTGACAGATCATCATATTCGATATTTTTTGTATTGTACATCCAATCTCGAATACGGGCAGATTGCTTTCCTATATACAATTCTTGCCCGTTACCTTTGATACTCAAAAAAACACCTCCCCAAAAGTTATAAAAAGTTATGTCCCCCAGTTGCAAAAAACAAACATATGTTCTATAATATAAAAAGAACAAACGTTCGAAAGCGCGATTCCCACTTTGCAAAGCATTCACTTTCCCGGTGCTACAAAGGCGCTAAATTGCTAACCATTGAAACACAATTAAAACAATTTCCAAACTTTACCATGTTACAAATAGTGAAAAAATAGAAAATTTGGTGAAATTATGTTATAATTGTTGTATCAAATGTATGTATTTGGCCTATCCGCTGCCAGAAAGGAAGGAAAAACATGGGTAGTATTGAAAAATCAAAAAAGCAAATTATCAGGTATATCTTGGAAATGCTTTTCCGGGCAAATGAGAATCAGCTGGAGGAAATAGCGGTTTTTGTAAAAGCTTACATATCGTAAAATTCACGGGGTCGATTACTATTGACCCCGTTTCATATTTTCCAGATACTTTAACGCCACATCTTCCAAAACTTTCTTGCTTGTATCGTCCAACTGTTCATACGTGATAATGAAATTTTTGATAGCAGTAGCAACTACAGAGTCCGTGTCTTTCAAAAGCAAGGCTGTATATTTCATGATTTTCTGCTGATCAGTTAACTGTTCAATTATATCCCCATTCCCTGATCTTAGCCAAGTTTCGTTTACGTTATATTTTTCGCAGATATCAGAAATAACCCGGTCTGTTACCCCAATCGATCCAATTTCAATATTTCCGATATTGGATCGACTTATTTTTAAGCCTTTTACAAATTCTTCTTGGGTTACATGAAGAACCGTTTTTCTCAAATATCTGATTCGCTCTCCTATTGTCATTTTTTCACCTCCTCTTATAAGTATAGTAGCATTTCCTGCATTGTTTGTCAATGACAAAAATGTTTGAAAAGGACAAGAAAGCGCTTGACAATGTCAGCAACTTGCGATAATATGTTTGTAACGGACAAACGAAAGCGAGGTGAGAACATGACGAGCACTAATAACCAGAAAGAAATGGAGATCAACAAGATGGTTACCATCCTTCAGCAGATTGATGTTTCTGACATTGAGCTGCTGACCCGAGACGCCAACACTCTTTTAATGAGAAAGAAGCGTGCGGAGATGGAGGCCGGAGGCTGCGAGGGCAATTAAACGGGTGCAGGACTGGCCCAGCACATTGACAATCGAGAGGACGGAATATAAGGAAGGGGAGGTGAGAACATGGTGGAATTAAACAAGCTCAATGATGAACTTAATAATTTCAAAAATAATCTGGATAATTTCATGGATGACATTAAAAAGGTACGCAAAAAAAACCAACAGGCTCTGTGGGTTGCGTTGGTGTCGGTGGTGGTAAGTGTAGCTGCAATAATTATAAGGTTAGCTGTGGCACTACGATAGCAGCGATACTAATAATAAGTGCGATTATCGAAACGATTTTTGAAAACAAAGCGTCCTTACTCGCAGATTCGGCTTCTTTTTTGGCAAAGTCCAGTTGCTCTTTCATAACACAGACCTGCTGTAAAGCGGCTTCCGCCTGTGACTTAGCACTGTCAGCAATTTGTTGTAAAGCCTCGTAGCGTTCTTGTTCAGCCATTTGCTTGTAAACACTATGGGGTAAAGGCGGGCTAACTGCCATTTTAGGAGTCCCAAAATTTTCCATACAAATCCTATTCCCTCCATATTTTGATAATCAGATTGTACCACAGGAGGGGAGTTATTTCCAGAATTGAAAGTGAGGTGATACCCGTGAAAGAGATTTTTAACGCCGTGGAGGCCGCTCGTGAGATCGGTTGCACCGCCCAGAAGGTCCGAGAGCGGATGAAACGTAAGCTGTGGGACCTGGGTGAGGTGATCCCCAAGGAGGCACTTGGAAACGGCGAAAAAAATGAGTACAACATTTTCCGGTATAAGTTGGAGCGGTTTCTGGGCCATCCGGTGACGGGCCGCTGGAAAGGCGGTGATCCCAGTGCATAAGCGAGACATACCCGGCCCGATCCACTACATGCCCCAGCGGACACGGCGCCCGTGGCGGATCATACGGCGAGTGGTTACGGTGGCAACAGTGGTAATGTGGGGCATAGCATTTTTCCTGGCCGGTTTGGCTGTAGGATTGTATCTGTTATAATTCCCGGCCCCCAGGGATAAGGGGAGAAGGAGATCATAATGAAACGAGAAGATGTTGAGAAGTTGTTGGGCTGGGCGAGAGAGGCTCAGAAGGTTTTTGAGGAATCCGGCGAGACTGATTTTGAAGAGCTGCGCCGCCGGGAACAGCGTGAAATCTATGATCGGTTTGTGGGATTTGGATTTGACGTTCACGATGATGCTATTGATAAGTATACCGGGTATGAGGCGGTAGAGATTGGAGATGTAACCGCTCGTTTTTATTTCCACGACGAATCTAATTACCCGTTTGACATGCTTCTTTTTATTGGCGAGGATTGCGTGCCTGTGCAGGAATTTGTACAGCACCTCGAAGATCTTTTGAAGGGTAAGACAACCATCGTTAATCTCACGCCGCACGAGATCACGGTGTACGACACTGCTGGGGAATCTGTATTGCAGGTGATCCCTTCATCCGGTACGGCCCGGGCTGCCCAGACGCGAGTGCCGCTGGACGATATCAACGGGATTCCGGTGAGTAAGACGGGATACGGGGCCGTGGAGGGCCTGCCGGATCAGCGGGATGGAGTAGTCTACATCGTATCGGTTCTGACCGCGCAGGCCGCGCCGGATCGCAATGACCTGTATATTACGGACGAGCTGGTACGGGATGATACGGGCCGGATTCTTGGCTGTAAGGCCCTGGCACAGATTTAGGGGGCCGCAGATGAGCAAGAGGAATAACAGAACCAACCGCGCAGCCGCAGCACTGGGGCTTAACCCCTATGGCTGGGGAAACGGTGGGATAAGAAAAAGGCCGCGGGAGCTGCAACTCCACATCGGCCAGACAAATAATATTTCACACCCCCATTATAAGGGAGAAACTGGAGGATTGCAAGATGAAAAAACGGCTGAAACGTAAAATTGAGAAGCGCCGCCGGGCTGAGGTGCACCGTGTGCTTGATTTGGTGCTGGATATCAATGGCCTTGGCAGACGGCAGGAAAAACTTACTGGAAATCTTCCTACAGCATTTTTTAAGTTTTCCGGTCACGTAGCCAATGTATCAGTCGAAGTATGTGAAAAAGGATGGCGGGCAAATGTCTCCGCGGATTACACATCGGACACCTACATTGATCGGAATAACTTGCTTCAGACGATCAATGATATGGAGGTGATGAAGCGTGTATTATCGGTGTGATACCTGCGGCTGCTACCTGGACGAGGATGGACGCACCTGTGACGAGTGCCAGAGCCGGGAACGCGCAAGCCGGACAAGGAGAGCGCAAACGGCCAATATGTCGGATAGTGAGCAGTACAATTTTTCGAATGAGATAGCGAGGTGTGGAACATGATTATGAGAGCGTCAGAATTGAAACCCGGGCATGTGATCCGGGTGGAATTTGGAGATTACGATAACTGGCAAAGTTTTGTTGTTGATGGCATTAGACAGGCCAAGGATAATATTGTGGCCGACGTACACTACCGAAAGTATGATTCCGCAAAAGCGGACATTTCGTTCCGATCGGATGAAACGGTGGAGGTGATTGCGGATGAAACCGCTTAAATTTCGGTTACTGAATGCGGACGAAATTGACTGCCGTGTTGCCACAGTTACCGCGAACGGTGTGTCCCTCCTGCTCTATAAGGACGCCAGAGTGGACCAGAATATCCTTGATGAGACAGTAGGCCCGATGGGATGGCAGCGGAGACACTGCCGGGAAAACGCTAACTGTATCGTATCCATATGGGACGATGAGAAGGGCCAGTGGATCGAGAAGGAGGATACCGGCACGGAGAGCAACACGGAGAAGGAGAAGGGGCTTGCCTCGGACAGCTTCAAGCGTGCTTGTTTCAACTGGGGGATTGGCCGAGAGCTGTACACGGCCCCCTCCATCTGGGTCAGTAGTAAGGATTGCGACGTCTATGAGAACGGAGACAAGAATGGCAACCGCAAGAAGTATGGTTGCAATGATCGTTTCTACGTCTCCAAGATAGGCTATGACGCCAATCGCAATATTAACGTCTTGGAGATCAAGCGCCGTAAGAACAACCGTGTAGTATATAAGCTCGGGCAACAGCAGGAACAGCCAGAGGAACCAAGGGTTGACCTCGTGACGGAGGCGCACATTAATACCCTGTTCCTGGAGCTTGCACGAACCGGGATCGGGCGAAAGAATATGTTGTTCAAGTACGGCCTGAAAGATATCCATGACATGACCATGAAGCAATTCCGTGAGGCTATGGATATTTTGAAGAGCAAGCCGGACAAGCCCACAGCCCCCGATCCCGCCACAGTACCGCCGGATGACCCGGAGGAAGGGCTGCCCTGGAATGAGGCGGGGAGGTAGTCATGGACTGTAAGGGGACATTGAAAGACGTCACGAAAGACTGGATGACTGGAAGATTCCGCCTCACGTTCGAGGTTGATAAGGACGTGAGCGGGGAAATCGAACGGTTAAGCGGGAAGCTGCTGGCCCTCACAGCTAAGGTATACCGCCGGAAGCGCAGCCTAGACGCCAACTCTTATTACTGGTCGCTGTTGACCAAGTTGGCGGAAGTTGCGGGGATATCAAAGAACCGCGCACACAACATGATGTTGCGACGGTATGGGAAATTGGTTGAGGTTGACGGGAACCTGATCTACGTTGTGGTGCCAGATAATGATGAGGGGGAGCGAATGGCCCTGGAGGCTGAAACTTTCCACATTAAGCCCACATCCCAGGTGAAAACCGCGAATGATGGGAGCAGTTTTCGCACATACCTTATGCTGCGCGGTTCCAGCACTTACGACACCGCTGAAATGAGCACATTAATCAACGGTCTGGTGGAGGAGTGCAAGGACTTGGGAATCGAGACGATGACACCCCAAGAGTTGGAGCGGATGATGGCGCTGTATGAGCAGAACCGCCGGAAGAGGGTACAGGATGGCTAAGAGATTGTGGAGCGTTTTCACAGACGATATGGACCATTGCTATTTTACCGGCAGCCCATACGTTGAACGGCATCACATATTCGAAGGCCGCCAGGGATACAAGGTCAAGTCAGAGCGGAGGGGTTTTGTGATCCCACTGAGATATGACATCCACCCGAACGGTGCGCATTTTGTGCGAACGCCGGAGAATTTGCAGATTGACGACAAGCTGAAGTGCATGGCCCAGAAATACTATGAGGAGCATTACGGCAGCCGTCAGGAGTTTATAGCCGAGTTTGGCAAGAACAATTTATAGGGAACAACGGTATACCTCCATAATATGTCACGGTATTAGGTGTATACTTTTTGACCATAGTTTCAGGGCCGGGTTGTTATACATACCTCCTTTACCCGGCCCAGGAAGGAGGGCAGAATGCGAAAGCGGAAAGATTATAGAGTTATCCAGTGCGTGGTATACAATGCCCTGCGGGTAGGCCGGGAAGAATTAAGCCGGATAACTGGGTACAGGGACAGGCTGGTCCGGGAGGCTATAGAAGCCCTGAGACATGATAAGGTGATAATCAGCCTTGGAATACGGGGCGGTTATTACATACCGGATTCAACGCCGCAGGGCCGACAAGAAGTCGCCGCGTGGTTGGCAAGGCAGGACAGGCGTATGCAGTCGATACGGGCAGCCACAAGAGGCGCAAGGCGTTTCGTGGTGGGCCGTAAGAGCAAGGACGTGCCCGGACAATTAAGCATGTTCGGGGTGGAGTTATGAGAGACAGTGTAGTGTTTTACCGGAGCTTTTACGAGGCAATCAAGGAGCTGCCGGACGAGCAGTTTGCGGCATGTGTACGGGCGATTATGGACTATGGCCTGGATGGCCTGGAACCTTCATCCGCAGGGATCGCAAAGAGCATCTATTTGATGGCGAAACCTCAGATAGACGCGAATAACCGGCGATACCAAAACGGAACCAAAGGTGGCAGACCGAAAACCACCACGGAACCAAGAAATAACCAAGTGAAAACCAAGCAGAAACCAAACGATAACCAACCATTATCCACGCCTGAACCTAAGGAAAAGGATAAGGAAAAGGAAAAGGATAATGTAAAGGATAATAATAAAAAAGCATTTTCCCCACCTGCGGTTGGGGATGTGGCTGAGTATTGTAGCCAAAACGGATACAAGGTCAATGCAGAATCCTTTGTGGACTTCTACGAGTCCAAAGGGTGGATGGTTGGGAAAAACAAAATGAAGGATTGGAGAGCTGCGGTTAGAAACTGGGCAAGGAGCCAGCGGCAGGAATTGACCGCCAAAGGCAGCAAACCTAATCAGTTTCACAACTTTGAGCAGCGAGACACGGACTACGAAAAGTTAGTCCAGCAGAACTTGGCAAAAAAATTAAGAGAGGATATGGGAGACTATGGGAAAGGCAACTAACAGAAGCGCCCTGTTTCTGGACAGGGCATACATTGACCAGAAATTTGTGGAGCTGCGATCCGACATAATGGCTACACTGGACGCCAAATTTCGGATGGTACAGGATCGCGAAAATAAAATCATCAGTATGTTGGGTGGCACACAGACGCAGGAAAAGCGTGCCGTCAAGGCACCGGTGGAAAAACAGCCCAGCGTGTCAGATGAAATTAACTGGAAGGTGGAGATGCGCCGCCGGGTGGACAAGATGGTCAAGGAATACCCGGAGTTGTATGCGGATTTTAACACCGCGCTGCGGCGTGTGTACGGCAAAATGCGGGATGTGTACGGGTTCGTTTCCGAACAGGCCATCAAGGAGTACAGAAACGCACATCCGGGGATCGAGCGGGCTTCTTGCCTTGACGCGGTTTCTGATAGCCCTCAGTGGCGATCTATTTTCGAACCTGTATTATCCAACCTGGAAGAGGACAGCCGCAAGGAGATGGAACGGCGCCGGATGGCTGCCGAGGCCGAAATGGGAAAGACACGGCAGGAGATCATTCAGCCATTGATTGAGGCACGTGGTGACAAGAGCAACTATGGTTGTGCCACCTACACCCTCGTTAAGGGAAGGCTGAAAAAGAAAGGAATCCTGTACACGAATTACGAAGAAGGGTATCGGCGGGATACCGGAATCAAGCGCCATGTCTCAAACGGTGAGTTGATCGATAATATTCCGGACCTGAAACGGGAATTTGCGAAAGCGGTGGGTGAGCTGCTGGCGGAACAGAAGGTGGTCAAGAATGACGGGAACTGAACAGCGGATTGTCGATTATGCCGCGGAATACATGATCAAAAATGGATATCCACCCACCGTCAGGGATATCACGGCGGAACTGGGTTACAAGTCCACTTCCACGGTTTTTGAGAAACTGGTCAAAATGCGTCAGGATGGAATCATCAATTACATAGACGGAAGCCCGCGGACATTGACAGTTCCGGGGTGCTGCTATGTCAGGTTTAACCCGGACGGAGAGGAGGATCAGGATGATGGGGAATGAGGTATTGGAGCATTACGAGTGCGACGGTCAGATGTCGCTCGATGACCTGGAACCGGCCCTGAAGAGCAAGCGGCTCCAGGCATACTTGAAACGATATGACCGTGACGCCCTGGTGGATATCATTGTGGTTGACAACACTGGCCGTCTTAACTATCCGGTTATGACCCAGTACACGGCAACAGACATGGGTAATCCCTGCATTGTGGTAATTGTGGGATCGCCGGAGGACCTGGACCGTGGGAACCTGGAGCATACGGACTTGTCGGACCAGATGGCGCTTGATTTTTCACCAAACACGGATTTAGGGGATTAAGAAGATGGTTGACGAAAAGATGGTCACGATATAATTCCGTCCACTGTGGTCGCAGATATTTGCGGTTGTAGCCTGTATAGAGCACGAAAGATTATTAAGAAATTGGTTGATATGGGCCTATTAGAATCTGCCGGTGAAGGTGGATGGGATGAGGAGCAACCCTATATCATGCGGGGATACAGGTTGACAAGGCAGGGACGAAAGAGCAAGCAATATGCGAAAGCGCAGTGGGATGAAGCTAAGATATGCTCAAAGTGTTTCGGTGGAGGAAGTCCATACAGTTATTTTAAGGGTTTTAGAAGTAGCACGGATTTAGGAGAACAAAATGAAGCTGTTGGTTGCGTGGTTAAAAAGAAACGGTAATTGTCGCTATTGGACAAATTCAAAGAAAGTTGAACAGGCGGCAATATCACTGGTATGCCTTCGAGGAGCGATTGAACGGATGGCGGCAGAAGATAAAATATCTTTTGATGAGGCGTGGGAAAAATATTTCAAAACAATTAATGGTGATTAAGCCAGGAAAGGAAAAACAATGGGATATTGTAACGCAAATTGCGAGTATTTAACCACCCGACACAACTGTAAAAAGTACAACAAAGGACTCACCTACAGCAAGTTCAGCAGCCGGAGCATATCAACTGGAACCGCCCATGAACGGTGCAGTGAATGCGATAAGGACCACTGGATTGCTGAATTGGAGGAGCGGATCAGTCATCGGTGGATTCCGGTGGATGAGCGGCTGCCAGACGGTGGTGTAGATGTCTTGGTATGCACGGGAAACGGCTGGATTTTAATTGCTTGGTATGGAACCAATAGACAGAGCTGGCATATAACTCCAACTGGGATTACTCATGATGATATTATTGCCTGGATGCCGCTGCCGGACCGTACAGGAATGAGGAGAATACACCATGACAGATAGGAAATATTTGGCTATAAGTATTAAGCACTCTGCTGGGACCCGCTTCACCTTATGGGGATGGGAAAGGACTAAGGATGAGCAGAAGCGCTGTTTTTCTGGATATTTAGGCACTATGGACTATGACAAGTGCGAATTATATAGCCTTGATGATTTTCGGGAGCACTATGGACATGGTGTGATCAAGTGCGATAAGCCTGTAAAAATGACCATGGACTTGGTGAAAAAATGGGCGGAATATGATACCGTGCTTGTTAATTACAAGGAATACAAAGCCTTTGTAAATTAGCAAAATCGTTATTTTGAAAACTAAGAAAGGAGCCGTTCCCCGGCCGGGAAAGTGTACACGGAACCTTTTAAGGCATGAAAATTTTAGTGGCGTGTGAGGAATCGCAGGCGGTAACAATAGAGTTGCGGAGGCTGGGCCATGAAGCCTATAGCTGCGATTTAGAGCCATGTTCTGGCGGACATCCGGAATGGCATTTGCAGCAAAATGTTTTACCGTTATTAAAACACAAGTGGGATATGATAATCGCTTTCCCACCGTGCACTCATTTAGCGGTATCAGGAGCGAGGTATTTTGACCAGAAACGGAGGGACGGTAGGCAGCAGCAAGGCATTGATTTCTTCATGCAGTTTGTTGCCGCGGATTGTGAAAGAATAGCAATAGAAAATCCTATTGGAATAATGTCAACCCGATATCGTAAGCCTGACCAGATAATACAGCCTTATCAGTTTGGACATGCGGAAAGAAAAAGTACCTGTCTATGGCTGAAAGGGCTGCCGAAGTTGCGACCAACGAAGATTGTTGAACCGGTATTACACATATGCGGCAACGGTGTAATTGACAGTAAATGGCATTACGACACGTATAATCTACCAAAGAAAGAACGGTCAAAAATGCGTAGCAAGACTTTTCCGGGTATTGCACAGGCTATGGCAGAGCAGTGGGCTGGGGATAATCGGGAAAATTAGCATTTAAGGGAGAAATAGATGGGTAGATGGGTTTTAATTGACTACGATTTTAAAGAAAAATTACCGAAAGTAGACTGTGAAATCTGGATAACAAGAGTTTCCTTTACAGGTGAAAGATGGGTTCAAAAAGTGAGTTTCTACGCTGAAGCACAAGATATTGGTTGGGATGGAACGATTGCATGGATGGTTGTAGCGAGAGATGAAGGTAAGCCAGAACCGTGTAATGAAATTGGTACTATGACGATTCAATCAGTACGTTAAACTGACATCCAACAAGAATTGCGCACTGATGGGGAGAGGAGGGCGCGGAGTGAAAAAGAAAGCACCAGATGAGAAATACATCCGGCAGAACATCAGCATGGAGCCGGAGCAGTTGAAGCGGCTGGAAGAGTTTTGCCAGCGGGAAGAGCGGTCAATGTCCTGGGTAATCCGGCAGGCCCTGGCCGTCTACCTTCAGCAGGGACAAACGTAACCGTTGTGTATTGGTGTGTATCAATACTCAACAAAACTGACATTTTCCGGGCCAATCCTGCGGGGAGGTATGGTTTTCGCAGGATTAGCCTGGGAGATAAACATTGAGGTGATGTAATGAGATTAAGGCGGATTAAGGTAGTTGTACCGGAGCTTGTTGCGCTTTTGGGTTACGATTTTTCGGTGCCGGAATACGAGTGTACATGCGGTATGGAAGTGGTAGCGGACTATAAATATTGCCCGGGCTGCGGGGCGGAATTGGACTGGGACCGGGTCAGTAAGTTAAAGAAATTCAGATAAGAAAGAGAGGATCAATTATGAAAGACTTTTTTAAAATTTGTGGAGCTAATTTTGTGACTGCCGTGTTATTAGGTGCAGGTTTTACCATTGGCGTGTATGCGATTTCAAAGTTTATCAGCTTAATGTAGGAGGCGCACAGATGAGGCCAGTATACTACAAGGTGTTTGATCAGGGACGCTACATGGGCACATACACCGCCACAGAGTTACAGACAATGCTCCATTGCGGCCGGCAGGGGCCACGAGAGTACGCGGCAGACTGCCGGAGATACCGAGGACGCTATAACTTCGTTCTGGTTAACGATTCCGCGGGATTGAGCCTCCAGGAGTTGGCGGAGGCGTGGGACAGTGAACGGCTGCGGATTCTGCGGGCAGCCGGGAGGATTACATAATTTAAGCCGGGGGAATACCCCGGCAAATAAAAACGAAAGCAGAGAACATATGTACGAAAATAATGGAAAGCGGCGGTCACCCGCCAAGATGATTCCGCCGCTATAATAGTACGTCTGGATATATTATAGACCATCCAGACGGTGAAATGCAACAGGAAATTACTACCAGAAGGAGGGGCTATAATATGGCAGAGCAGGTAAGGGTAGACGAGGTTGTAACCAACATTATGTATGGACTGGCCCAGGTGATTGCTGAGGAGGCCAAGACCGAGCAGGAGCGCATGAACGAGGCCAAGGCAGTGTTATACATGACCCTGAGCCACATGCAGATGTATGTAGAGGAGACAGCGCTTTCCACCAACGTGGATTGTAGCGCGGAATGGGTGCGGTTGTATCTGGCAACCATGGTGATCCGTGGGTGTACTGAAATGACGGTGGAATCGTACCGCCAGGAGTATACGACGTTTTTCCACACGGTCAAAAAAGCGATCCCAGACATTACCACGGGAGACATTCGGGGATATCTGGCGCATTGTAAGCTGGTCAGACACAACAAGGATGTGACGATCAATAATAAGACTCGTATGCTGCGGGGACTATTTACATGGCTCACAGAGGAGGACTACATAGACCGTAACCCCATGTTGCGAATTAAGGACAACAAAGTGGAGCACCGCGTCAAGGAGGTATTTTCCGACGAACACATTACAATCATCAAGGACGCGGCGGTACGGCATGGACCCCGTAGTATTGCCATCGTGGACTTTCTCCATCGGACGGGCGTCAGGATATCGGAGATGGTGGCGCTGGATCGTTCAGACATTGATTTCCAGGATCGTCAGTGTATTGTCTATGGCAAGGGCCGCAAGGAGCGCCCGGTGTATTTTTCGGGTGACGCCGCTGTGCACCTGCGGGATTACCTGGAAAGCCGTACAGACAATAACCCTGCATTGTTTGTGGGAATACGCAAGCCGTTCAACCGGTTGACGGACGATGCGGTAAGGTTGATCCTGCGGGAGATACGTGACATGGATGATCGGATGGCCGGAATAGCAATCAACCCACACAAGTGGCGGCGCCAATTCGTCACGGAATTGCTGGAGAAGGACGTGCCGCTGACCTTGGTAGCGGATTTGGCGGGGCACAAGAATCTGAACACCACCAAGGATAATTACGGGAATTATAATCGCAATAAGGCGCGGGAAGCGCACAGAAAATATGTATCAGGATAAGGAGGACAAGGATTTGACGGCAAAAGAGTATTTGAGGGAGATCAGGATTTTAGATAAGCGGATCGACCAGAAGCAACGGGAGTTTGACACGCTGAAACGCGGGCGGACTTATGTCGGCGGCATGGATTATTCGCAGGAGCGGGTTCAGACATCGGCGGGGCAAGGCTTTGTGGGCTTGTCGGATAAGCTGGTGGACATGCAGCGGGAAATCAACAGGGATATTGATCAATTCAACGATATTCGCCATGCGCGTATTAACCAGATTCAGCAGCTTTCCCGGATTGATTACATGGACATCCTTTTCCGCAGGTATGTGCAATATCAATCTTTTGAAGAAATTTCCTCAGACATGGAGATGTCCTATTATTGGACTTGCCATCTCCATGGAGAGGCCTTAAAGGAATTTAGTGAAAAATTTTTGAAAGACAGCAACTAACCGCAAGATTTTTTTCTAAAACCGTGCTATTATAGTTTCATGAAGATTGGGCCTACCGGAGACGGGGGCCTTTTTCTATGCCCGACAAGGCTTTTCGCATTAACGATAATGTGAAAGGTGGTTACAATTTTGAACAGTTTTATTTCTTGGATTGGAGGCAAGAGATTGTTGCGAGAGCGGATTTTACAGCAGTTTCCAGAAGCAGGAACATACGACCGATACATTGAGGTGTTTGGCGGGGCCGGCTGGGTGCTGTTTTCGCGTGATCGGCACGCAGCAATGGAGGTATACAATGATATCAACGGGCAGTTAGTTAATCTATTTCGGATTGTCAAGTATCACCCGGAGGCGCTACAAAAAGAATTAGATTGGATTTTGATGTCCAGGGAACAATTTTTCGACTGTAGGGATGATATACGCGGAACAACTGACGTTCAGCGTGCCGCTAGATTCTACGTGGTCGTGCGGGAAAGTTTTGGAGCGGATTGCCGTTCTTTCAGGATTGAGCCGCGTGATATGCAACATTTGATTGAGAATTTGCGAATGGTGTCGGATCGGCTGCGGAAAGTGTTAATCGAGAATGTTGATTTTGAACACCTGATCAAGACATATGACCGTTCGACGGCCCTGTTTTACATGGACCCCCCGTATTATGGAGCTGAGGATTATTACAGCACAGAATTTAACGCTGGCAGCCACAGGCGATTAAGGGAAGTCCTTGGGAGAATACAAGGCCGATTTGTGTTATCTTACAATGATTGTATGGAAATTCGGGAGCTGTACGATGGATACACGATAATCGGTGTAGCCCGACGGAATAATTTGAAAGTGAAAAACGGAGAACCACAGCGTTATAAGGAATTGATCATCAAAAATTTCTCATAAATCCCGGCGTCTGAAACTTAGGGCGTCCGGGTCCTCCTTCTAAAGAGCAATTATAGAAAACTAACACGATTGAGAGGTGGTGATATTGCCAAGAGCGCGGAACCCCAGCCGTGACCAAGCTTTCGAGATATACAAGCAGCACGACGGGAAAATTACAAACCGGGAAATCGCGGCGCAAGTCGGAGTAGACGAAAAGGTCATCGCCGTCTGGAAGGGCCGTTACAACTGGAAGGACGTTGTACAACAGGACCAAAAGCGTTGTACAACAAGACGTAAGGGCGGGCAGCCTGGAAACAAAAACGCCGTGGGAAATAGCGGCGGCGCACCGCCAAAGAGGAATAAGAACGCAGTTAAGACGGGAGAGTTTGAAACTCTCTTTTTTGATTGTCTGGACCCGGAGGAGCGGGCGCTGGTGTCAAGGGTGCAGCCGGACAAGGAGGCACTGCTGCTACAAGAGATCCAATTACTCACAGTCCGGGAGCACCGAATGTTGCGCAGGATTGAAAGCCTAAAAGAATCCGCGATGACAGAGGACTCCAAGTCTAAGGGGATGACCGCCGTAAAGCGCAAAGTCAGTATCGATGACGACGCGGTAGAGTACACGGGAGTCTTGGGGCAGATCCAGGCTGTGGAGGACGCGTTAACACGGGTACAGGCCCGCCGGCAGAAAGCAATCGAGGCACTTCACCGGTTCGGATTTGACGACGCCCGTCTGGAGCTGGAAACCATGAAGTTTGAGCTGGAACTGTCCCGGGCCGACAACCAGGGCAAGGAGACGCCCAACGATGGCTTCCTGGAAGCTCTGGGAGCCGAGGCGGCCAGTGTGTGGGGTGATTCGGATGAATGAGCGGATGGAGGAACTGCGGCGACGTCTGGGGGCGATTAAGCAGCGACTGAAGGTGGCCTCTGCCGGTGACAGTTTTAAGTTTCAGCCGTTTTCCCAAAAGCAGAAACAGATTCTCACATGGTGGGTCCCGACATCGCCGGTCAAGAATTACGACGGGATCATAGCGGACGGAGCGATCCGATCCGGTAAGACGGTGTGCATGTCACTGTCCTATGTGCTGTGGGCCATGACGACGTTCAACGGCTGCAATTTTGGTATGTGCGGTAAGACCATCGGCAGTTTTCGCCGGAACGTGCTGTTTTGGCTGAAACAAATGCTAAAGAGCCGTGGGTATAAGGTTGTGGATCACCGTTCGGAAAACATGCTGGAAATCAGCCGCGGGGACGTGCTCAACTACTTCTACATTTTCGGCGGGAAGGACGAGAGCAGCCAGGACTTAGTGCAGGGTATTACCCTGGCCGGCGTATTTTTCGACGAGGTCGCGTTAATGCCCGAGTCGTTCGTGGATCAGGCAACAGGCCGGTGTTCTGTGGACGGGTCCAAGTATTGGTTCAACTGCAACCCGGCCGGCCCGTATCATTGGTTCAAGGCCAACTGGATTGACCGGGCGATCGGATACCTGGGGAAAGCTGAGGTCGAACGGCAGAAGAAAGAAGCTGAGGAGAAAAAGCAGGATATCAGCTTTAAGCGTTTGCTGTATGTCCATTTCACCATGGATGACAACCTGAGCTTGTCTGAGGAGATCAAGGCCAGATATCGCTCCCTGTATACCGGTGTATTTTTCAAGCGTTACATTCTGGGCCTCTGGGCGATGGCCGAGGGGATCATCTATGACATGTTCGACACTGCGCGGCATGTGATCCGGCTGGCGGCTGTCGAGGATCGGCTGATCCCAGGCGGCCGATATGTAAGCTGTGACTACGGCACGCAGAACGCCCTCGCATTCCTACTGTGGAACAAGGGGACGGACGGCGTGTGGTACTGCACGCGTGAGTATTACTATTCTGGCCGGGACATCGGGAAACAGAAATCCGATTCCCAGTATGCGGACGATTTTGAGAAGTGGTTGGCCGGAACGAGGATCAAGGCGGTGATCATTGACCCATCGGCGGCGTCCTTTGCGGTGGAGCTTAACAACCGCGGCTATTCTACCATTAAGGCCGATAACGATGTGGCCGACGGAATACGCCTTGTGGCGACGCTGTTGAATACTGGGAAGATCGCATTCTCGGAGGGCTGTAAGAACACGATCAAGGAATTTGCGTCTTATGTATGGGACGCGAAGGCAGTGGACCGCGGTGTGGATGAGCCGCTAAAGCAGCATGACCATGCCATGGACGCTGTTCGGTATTTCTGCTATTCGATTCTGTTCAACCGTGTAGCCCGGATCAAGAAGAAATCCAAGTATGGGTTCCATTAAAGGAGGTGATGAAAAACGTACACATACACAATGCCGCGCGATGATTGGGACGAAACAAATCCCGACAAGCAGGCGATCCTAAAGATCATCCACAAGCACCAGACGGAGGTCCGGCGGCTTAAAAAGCTGAAGGACTACTATGTGGGCGCACACAAGATTTTGCAGGACGAAGGCCGGGAGAATAAGCTGGTGTGCAATCACGCCAAGGATATCAGCGATACGGCTAGCTCCTACTTCATTGGCAACCCAGTGTCCTATAAAGCGGAGCCGGACATCACACCGTTGACGGACGCGCTGGAGAATGCGGGCGCGGATGAGGCGGACGGGGACAATGGGCTGAACTTATCCATTTACGGCCGCGCCTATGAGTACGTCTACCCGGAGGAGGGAAGCACGGCTCTGGTAATCAAAACATTGGAGCCAGAGAACACCATAAAGGTATACGACGACACAATCGAGCAGCGGGAGCTGTTCGACATCTACTATTATCCAAAAAAGGATGATAGCGACAAACGGCCTACTGTCTATATGGCGACGATCCTGACGCGGCATTATCGGTACGAAATGCGGATACTGGATACCAGCGGCCCACAGGAACCAGTGCCGCCGGGAGTGCCGCACAACTTTGAGGAATCCCCGATCATTGAGTACCAGAACAACAAGCTGGCTATGGGGGATTTTGAGCTGCAAATCCCGCTGATCGACGCCTATAACGCGTTGATGTCGGACCGGATCACAGACAAGGAACAGTTTATCGACGCGATCCTGGCCCTATACGGGTTCATGCTATCGGATGACGACGCTGTGGACGAGGACGGAAGAACAGTGGCGCAAAAGCTGAAAGAAGATAGAATTGTGGACGGTCTACCCAAGGACGCAAGGGCGGAATATCTCACCCGGACATTTGACGAGGCGGGCGTGGAGCTGCTGCGCAAAGCGATTGAACAGGACATCCACAAGTTTTCGCACATCCCCTGTATGACAGATGAAGCCTTTGCGGGTAACGTGTCCGGCGTGGCGATGGAGTTTAAGTTGCTGGGGATGGAGAACATCACCAAGATCAAGACCCGCTACTACAAAAAGGGGCTGCGCAAGCGGCTCCGGTTGTTTGCGTATTGGCTCCAAAAGAGCCGATCAATCACCGTGGATGTCACCGGGATAACGCCGACGTTCACGCGGGCGCTTCCCAAAAATCTGCTGGAGATCAGCCAGATCATTGCCAACCTTTGGGGCAAGGTCAGCAAAAAGACGCTGCTGTCGCAGGTCCCGTTTGTGGATAACGTTGAGGACGAGGTGGCGGCGGTGGAAAAGGAGGCGGAGGAGGCCGCCAAACAGCAACAGGCCATGTTCGGGCTGGGAAGCAACAGCCCGCCGCCAGATGATGAGTATAGCCCAAAATCGGGTAATGTAGATGAGTAGCGCCACATACTGGGAACGCCGGAAAGCGCAGCGAATGTTTGAATACATGCAATCCGCGGAGGACACGGCGGACGAGATCGCGCAGCTATACTACAAGGCGTCCGGCTACCTTACCCACCAATCGAATGAGATTTTTGAGAAGTTCCTGGCGAAGCATGGCTTGTCCGTGACTGACGCCTATCGGCTCCTGAATACGCTACAGGATCGTGGATCGTTGGATGAGCTGAAAATGGTTCTGGCTGTAACCAAGGATAGACAGGCGCACGCGGATCTGTTGGCAGAGCTGGAGGCCCCAGCGTACCAAGCGCGGTTGGAACGGCTAAAACAGCTACAGAACGAGCTTGATCGGACCATGGTCACGATATACGGGCAGGAAAAGGCTAGAAACGCCACACATTACGTGGATCTGGGGCGGGAGGCTTACTACAAGTCCATGTTCGACATTCAGCAGCGAGCGGGCGTGGCATTTGATTTTACGGGTGTAGACCGGGAGCTGATCGACCGGGTGATGAACAGTAAGTGGTCGGGGATCAATTACAGCAACCGGATCTGGAACAATACGCAAGCACTGGCCCGGGACCTGAAAGAGGATCTGCTAATCAACCTTGTAACTGGCCGGACAGAGCGCGAAGTCGCGGAGGCGATTGCCAATAAGTTCGGTCAGGGTGCCAGTAATGCCCGCCGGCTGGTCAGAACTGAATCCTGCTACCTGGCGAATCAGATGGAAATGCAGAGCTATGAGGCCGCAGGAATCGAAACATACATCTATGTGGCGACGCTGGACCTGCGCACATCGGAGGTGTGCCGGGAACTGGACGGGAAGCGTTTTCCGGTATCCAAGCAGGAACCGGGGAAGAATTGTCCGCCCATGCACCCATGGTGCAGATCCACAACGATATGCGACATTTCCCCGGAGGAACTGGCCCAGATGAAACGGCGGGCCAGGGACCCGAACACCGGGAAAACCTACACTGTGCCGGCCGATATGACTTATGAACAATGGCACGAAAAATATGCTCCGAAATGAGGGTAATCTACAGCAACGGCCTGGGCGTTGAACGGGCTGGGGCGGAAAGGAAAATATGTGTAAAAGATTTTATCGGGGAGCAAGGCTCCCTTTTACTTTGCAGTTTTTCGCCGAAGGTGGGGACACTGCTGGGGCCGAGGGAGGCAACGGCGGCGGAACGGAGACGAGTGGAGACGAAACTAACACCGGCGAAGAAGAGAAGCCCAAAACCCTTGACGACCTGCTGAAAGATGGAACATATCAGGCAGAGTTTGACCGCCGTATGCAGAAGGGAATCGAGACGGCACTGGAGAAGCAGCGGTCAAAATACGAGGCCCTGATGGACGACAAGCTTTCCGAGGCGGAGAAACTCGCCAAAATGACCAAGGAAGAAAAAGCCGAGTACCAGAGCCGCAAGCGTGAGAGAGAGCTGGCGGACCGCGAGGCAGCGATCACCCGGCGGGAACTGATGGCCGAGGCCAAAAATACCCTGGCGGAAAAGAAAATGCCTGTGAAGCTGGCGGAGCTGCTGGTGTACACAGACGCGGACGCCTGCAAAAAGTCCATGGAGGCGCTGGAAGCCGCTTGGCAGGAAGCCGTAGAGGCGGGGGGGGGGGGGGGGGTTAAAAGGGGGGGGCCGCCACCAGAATT
>OAVH01000792.1_pt1 | contig 21138 bp, 29 predicted proteins | sample 1495281 | NCBI WGS metagenome assembly OAVH01 (sample SAMEA2580082, study PRJEB22360) | human gut metagenome | biome: human gut; feature: human-associated habitat; material: faeces | place: Denmark | collected 2008/2010
TTATTGAATGTTTATTGAAAGTTTTTGCAATCCCCTCTTTAAGTAAATGACATTGGGGTTTAAGGTGAAGCTGGAAAAGGATACTTCGTATAAAGGATTGTGGACAGTGAGTTTTACACTGAGGGAATTTTAAAGTAAAGTTCACAGAATATTCTGTTGATAACTATTAAAGTGGTATGAAAAAATGGCCTTTATGGTCTTGTCAGAGATTGGACGTTTTGACAAAAGACAAAATAAAGAGTTTTTATAAAATAATTTGACAAATATGCAAATATTTGATATGCTCATTTTAGAAAATAACATCCACGAGGAGGTGAGTTTCATGAATGTTGTTGATAAAGAGATAGAGAAACTCCAAAACAATCTACAGGCTATACGTAAAGTTGCGGGCTGGACAACCGAGGAACTCGGAGAACAAATCGGAGTAACCAAACAGACAATAAGTAATCTCGAAAATCGCAAGACAAAAATGACAAAGACTCAGTATATAGCACTTCGTACAGTTATTGATTATGAGATTGCAACAAACACAGATAATTCAACATTAGCGCAAGTTGTAAAAGTTCTTCTAAACTCTGATGATGAGGATTTAACAGAGGAAGAAGAGGCAAGGAAGATTGAAAAGAAAGAATACACGGAAGCCGTAAAAACCATCAGTGCAACCGTCAAATCAAAAGATAAGTACAAAGATGCATTGCTGACTAGTGGAGTTGCAGCCGCAGTTGGTTCCACACTTATGGCCATGGCAGCAAATCCTCTCATCATTGGTATGACAGCTGAATGGATGAGTAAAATAATCACCGGCAAGAAAAAATAGGAGGTATAGAAATGAACGCAGAGAATGTAATCCCTTATGGTAAGTTAAATCACGAGATAGCCACGCAATATGGTAGTGTCAAAGCATTCAAAGAAGCACAGAAAGAACTCTTAGATACTGTCAAGAAAAATAGTTTTGAAAACGGATATTCAGCGGGGCAGAAGGAAGTACTTCCTTGGTTAATAGGCACAGGTGCGGTAGCCTTAGGTCTTGCAGGGTATGAAGTTTACAAATTTGCCAAGGCTAAAGTAGTAGCAAAGAAAACCGCAAAAGAACAGCTTGAAGAAGAAGCAAAGAAAGCAGAGAAGATTCTAAATGAAACGCCCATGGATGAGGAACTTATAAAAGAAATAAAAAGAGAAAATGGGGAGGATTAAAAATGGGTTTGTTTGGAAAATCAAAAGAAGAAAAAGAAAGAAAAGAATTAAAGGGAAAAATTGATAAGCTGATGAAATCATATAGTAAAGAGGAAATCGATGGGGATACCTATTTCAAAAAAATGATGGATTTAACAACTTCCCATCAAAAGAAGAAAAAAAGATAAGAAGAATTCAAATCTAAAAAGATATAAAAGACTGAAGGAATCGGGCGACTGGTTCCTTTTTTGATGGGAGGTGTTGCTTTTGTACCCAGTAAGTGAAGCATTCCTGCAGGCGGTGCAGGAGAACACGAGAAGATACTACTGGTCAGGGAAGATTACCACGAAAGCTGGTGTGATTCATAAGTTTACGGAGAAAGATATCGTAAAAGGTAGCGGTTACATTTCATCCCAGTGTTGCGGAAGTACGGAGATAGAACTTGGAACTGTGTATTCTACAGAAATGGGGATTACTCTTTTGTCAGAGATTGACCGATATACATTAGAAGACGCATTGATTGAACCTTTTTATCATCTGCTTGTGGGTGACGGATATGAAACCGTTCCTATGGGTGTCTATGAAATCAGTGAAGCGAATCGAAGTATCCGATGCTTGGAGATTAAAGCCTATGATTATATGCTACGATTTGAAAAAGATTTCAATGTAACAGAAACCATTGGAAATGCATACGAGATTGTTGCAATGTGCTGCAAGGCTTGTAAGGTGGAACTGGCTCATACACAGGCAGAAATGGAAGCTATGTCGAATGGTTCTACAGTACTTTCTATTTATGCAGAAAATGATATTGAGACCTACCGAGACGTGTTGTTCTATATTGGACAGGTACTCGGTGGGTTTTTTTGTATCAACCGTGAAGGGAAACTAGAACTTCGAAAGTATGGTAATGAACCGGTGATGAATATCAGTAATAAGCAGAGGTTTTCCAGCAGTTTTTCTGATTTCATCACCAGATACACAGCAATCAGTTCTACCAATATGAAGACACAGACGTCAGAATACTATGCGTTGGAAACTGACGATGGTTTAACAATGAACCTTGGTGTAAATCCATTTTTGCAATTTGGCACAGATGATACCAGAAAAGAGCTGTGTGAGCAGATTTTAGCAGATATTTCCGTGATCAAATATGTTCCATTTGATTCGGAAACGATCGGAAACCCGGCGTTGGATGTTGGAGATGTTTTAAGGTTCAGCGGTGGTCATGCAGATGAGGAACAGATTACCTGTATCACGGCATCACAATGTAAGATTGGCGGGAAACATTCACTGAAATGTGTTGGGAAGAATCCAAGGCTCGCACAGGCAAAATCAAAGAACGATAAAAATATTTCCAGATTACTCAATCAGGTCGATGCAGGAAAGATAGGTATTCATACCTTTGCAAATGCATCGGCTTATTCTATTGCAGATTGCAAGTATTACGAAGTCTTCTACATTTTATTTCATACGGGACTTCGAATTTCAGAATTCTGCGGCCTGACCATCAAAGATCTTGATATGAAGAACCGCATCATCAACATAGACCATCAGCTCCAGCGACTCAACAATATGGAGTATCATATCGAATCCACAAAGACAAATGCAGGAACAAGAAAGATTCCAATGACGGAAGATGTGTACCGAATGTTCCAGGCGATTCTGGAAGACAGACCAACAGACCTTCCAGAGGTCATGATAAACGGATATGTGGGATTCCTTTTCCGAGACAAAAATGGAATGCCGGAGGTGGCACTGCATTGGGAACATCGATTCAAGCATGCGGTCAATCGATACAACAGTATTTTCAAAATCCAGATGCCGAAGATTACACCTCATGATTGAGTTATAATAAGGACAAGTTAGAAAACCCTAGGAAATACAGGGGGTTGCACTAATTTAGTCCTTATTTTTAATTCCCTGAAAAAGGGATAAATGAGGCAGCGCTGTCATTCCAGAATATGAATTACTGTAAGTCCAGAACACTGGATATGGATTTGCGTACCACGAAAGCGGTGATAACTGAATATATTTATTTTTAGGACTGAATTAGCTCGCACGGACATTAGTTCCGGCTGTCTGGTTCAGTCCTCTTTTTTATTTGAGATCAAAGAAAGGTGATAAAGAATATGGCAAAGATTATATCCGTAGTCAACCAGAAAGGCGGAACTGGAAAATCCGCATGTGCGGCAAATCTTGGCGTAGGGTTGGCTCTTATGAATAAGAAGGTGTTAGTTGTGGATGCTGATCCTCAGTCAGATGTGTCTGCGGGATTTGGATTCCGTGACTGCGATAACAGTAATGAAACATTAACAACGCTGATGGAAATGGTGTTGAGTGATGAAGATATTCCGGAACACTGCTTTATCCAGCATACGGAGGAAGGTATTGATATTATCTGTTCCAATATTGGATTGGCAGGAACCGAGGTTCAGCTTGTAAATGCGATGAGCCGTGAATTTGTCCTGAAACAGATATTAAACAGGGTAAAAGATCGGTACGATACAATTTTGATAGATTGTATGCCATCTTTGGGTATGATCACCATCAATGCCCTGGCAGCATCGGATGAAGTATTGATTCCGGTAGAAGCATCTTATCTTCCAATCAAAGGACTGCAGCAGCTCTTGAAGACAATCGGTAAAGTAAGAAGACAGATTAACCCGAAACTACAAATTGCCGGTATCCTTTTCAGTATGGTGGATGCCCATACAAATGATGCAAGAAACAATATGGAGTTGCTTCATAATGCCTATGGAAATCAGATTCATGTGTTTGACAATTATATTCCATTTTCTGTCAGGATGAAAGAAGCGGTTAGAGAAGGGCAGAGTATTTTTAAGTACGAACCAAAAGGTAAAGTTGCGAAAGCTTATATGAGTTTTACGGAGGAGGTCCTTGAACATGGCAGGTAAAAAGAAGCCAACGCCAATCCCATTACAGTCATTAGATGCCCTGTTCGGAACAACAAGTGAGGAACAGGCAGGCATCCAACAGATTGCTCTGGATAATCTACATCCTTTCTCGAATCATCCTTTTAAGGTTCTGGATGATGATAAGATGGCTGAGTTGTCTGAGAGTGTAAGGACGCATGGAGTTTTGGTGCCTGGTATTGTAAGAATAAAGGATACCGGCGGTTATGAAATTATAGCGGGGCACCGCCGCAAGAGGGCGTGTGAGATTGCAGGCTTGAAAACTATGCCAGTTATTATTAAGGACCTGACAGATGATGAATCGACGGTGATTATGGTTGATTCAAACATCCAGCGTGAAGAACTGTTAATAAGTGAAAAGGCATTTGCCTATAAGATGAAATATGATGCATTGAAACGCCAGGGCAAACGAAGTGATTTAACTTCTTGCCAAGTTGGCAAGAAGTTGGCGGCAGAGGAAGTCAGTCAGAATACCGGAGATAGTACCAGACAGATTTTGAGATATATCCATCTGACAGAATTGATTCCGGAAATGTTATGTCTGGCAGATAACAAAAAGATTCCTTTCAATACAGCGGTAGAATTATCTTACTTGAAATTGGAAGAACAGAAACTATTACTCCAATATATGAATAACCATGCCATGGTACCTTCAATGAAGCAGGCACAGGAATTAAAACAGATGTCAAAGGAACAGACACTGACATATCTTGAGATTGATCAGATTTGTATGAAAGAGAAAACAGAAAAATTTCAAGTACAGATTCCAGCAAAGAAACTGAAGCAGTATTTCCCAGAGACATACACAAAGAATCAGATGGAGGAGATAATTTTTATGTTACTTGGGTCGTGGGTAGAGAGAGAAGGTAAAAATGAATAGTGAAGATACAGTAAGAAGGTTGCAGAAATATCAGAGAAATATTGAAAAGATTAAAAGGAGCAAAAAGATGACGCTTGAGGATGTGATTAAAAAAGCACTGATACCGATGATATCTATGGTGTTCTGGCTCTGGATGGTAAAAACGATTATGGGAGTAGCAGGGAACACAGATTTATTTATGTTCCTGTTCCTTGCAGGGCTTCCATTTGGAATACATAAAATGTGCATCATTTTAATCCCCAAAGGTTATGATGTTGGGGGTACCATTGGAATGATCGCATTGAGTGTTATTGTGGGTGGTTTATTGGGAAGCCTTATGATTCCATATTATGTTGTGAGAGCATTCTATGTGACCATCCGGTATATAGTAAAACGATAATGAATAGTAGATTTGAGGCAGGCTTGCGAAAAAAACAAATTCGTAAGCCTGCCTTTTTTTTGTGCGATAAAGCAGGCAATTCAGGGGAATCCCCTTTTGCATAAAGAAAAAGATGGAGGAGAACGAACATGAGAGAGCGAATCAAGAACAAACAGATTAGCAAAGAAATCAGAGGGCAGCTTCCGGTTATTACACCAGCTATGTTCCGGGAAAGGGGCTGTTCCTATTGCCCTTATTATGCAGGAAGTTATGAAAAATTTCCACGTTGTATGATGGCAGCCTGTGCCTGGGATGATGAAGAAGAACATTTCCATCCTGTTCTTCGCCAAATGCTTCCGGAATTTAAAAGAAAGATGGAAAAAGCGGAAGAAAAATATCTGGAATTGAGAACGGCCTATGAACTGCTTATGAGTATGTTTGAGGCTGAAATGGCACAGGAGGAACTGGAAAAGGATGAATGTTATGACTGTTGTTATGCCAAGTGTGGTCCATGTATCGGGCTGTGCTATAAAACACTGAAAGGATAGGAGGATGCGAGGTAATGAATACAGCAATTATTTCCGGAAGACTGGTTCGTGATCCGGGCTATAACGAGACACAGAATGAGAAAGGTCTTCATAAGATCGCCAAGTTTGTACTGGCAGTCAGAAGGAATTACTCAGACGATGTCAGTTTCATTCCGGTGAAAGCCTTTGCAAAAAAAGCGGAGTTTGTCCGTGATTATCTGGTGCAGGGGACAAAGGTAATGGTAGAGGGTGAAATCGTAACCGGCAGTTACGATAATAAAGAGACCGGCAAAAAGGTATATACGACAGAGCTTTTTGCAGACCGTATCGAGTTTGCCGGTGCAAAAGTGCAGGAGAAAATGCTGGAGCCGATGGAAGGGGATGGTTTTCTGAACATCCCGGAATCTATGGAAGAAGAAATGCCATTTCGATAGGAGGATAAGCCAATGGTAATGTTAAATAAAGAGTACATGATCAACCACATGAGAAATGAAAATGGTTCCATCAATATCAAAAATGTAGTATTGGCGGCTGCCTGTGAAGCAACCCAGCTGTTCCAGTGCCTGATTGTAATGGACAGCAACTTTACAGATTGGAGCCGTTTTGTTGACCGTCTGGAGAATAACGTGGAGAAACAGGACTATGAAAAAGTTCATGAACTCTGTCAGACCATGTATGCCATGAGGCATCTGTCAGAAGAACTGGAAGGGTTGTATCTGGTAAGGGAGGATGCAGAGCTTTGTTCCCTGTATTATCAGATTTTTGTGGGAATGCTGGATTTGACTGTTTTCTCAACAGAGGCAATGGTCGATCTGAATGGAGGGAAGCATGATGAGTAATCAGGATTATATGCCGGTAGAGTGCCTGCTGGTGCCTAAGGCACTGTTTAAGGATGCGAGATATTGCTCTTTATCCACTACGGCAAAGGTATTATACAGCCTTATGCTTGACCGGCTGAGATATGCAGCACAAAACAAATGGATTGACCAGAAAGGGAAACTGTATGTGATCTATCCCAAAAGTGAAATGATCAGGGATCTGAATAGCACCAGGTACCGGGTGGACTACGCTGTTTCGGAACTGGAAAGTATGGGAAACATGGTTCGGGTTGTTAAAGACAATGGCAGACCGAACCGTTTCTATATAAATGATATTTCAAAGATGAATGAGGAGGAAAACACAATGATGACAATTAAGGATTTGATGGAAATGGTAACACCGGAGGAAGCAGAGGAGATCATGGACAAGATGGTGACAGCTGCCAGGGAGATTGTGGATGACCTTATGAAAAAAGGCTACATCGAGATTATAAGGGAAGGCTGTCCGGAGGGAGGGCCTTTGGAGGATGATGTACCGCCAATTGATCTGGGAGAGGACGAGTTTAATCCGGAAGATTTAAGTCCGATGGAATTCAGATGCTACTGTGATGAGAAAGGTAACCTGGATGATGAGGCAATTGAAGATGATGCAAGTGAATTTGGTATGGACCTGGCTTTCGGTGTCATTGAATTACTGGAAAATGATCCGGATAGAATTGAGGCAATCCGCCAGTATTTCAACCATGTTTACAAGATGGAATCCATGAAGAGATTTATGGCTGTCGTAGAGACAACGGCTGTGATCTGCGGAAATTCCCCGGAATGGATCGAAGATATGCACGCCTGCAACAAAGGTGCCAGACGAATCTATCTGAAGGAACTGGTGAGTGTGTTCAACATGTACCTGAATATGTTCAAGAACAAAGAGATGGAATAATGAGGATGAAAAAATGGATTATGAATACTTCCGGGTAGAAGAATCCGAGCAGTTTTCATTTTTCCGTATTCCCAAGGCACTGTTTACAGAAAAGGAATTTGAAGGGCTGTCCACGGATGCAAAGCTCCTGTATGGCATCCTGCTGGACAGGATCAACCTTTCAAAGAAAAATGGCTGGGTGGATGCTGACGGTTATGTGTATATCATCTACACGGTAGCTGAACTTCAGGAAGTGCTGCACATGTCACACACAACGGTCACAAAGCTTCTCAGGGAGCTTGACAGTATACATGGCATCGGTCTGATCGAACGGTACCGACAGGGCTGCAACCGTCCATCGGTGATATATGTGAAGAACTTCGTAAAACGCATCCGGGCAAAACCGGCAGTTTATTATCCTTCTGGAACGCAAGAAATTTGCTGTCCGGAACGCAAGAATCTGGCAGTCCGGAATGCAAAAAACTTGCTGTCCGGAACGCAAAAAAATGGAAGTCCGGAGTGCAAGAATTTTGCCACAAATAATACTGATATAAATAAGACTGATAAGAATGATACTGACAGGAGTAAGAGCCGCTCTTCGGAAAAGGAAAGCACCTGTCTGTACGGACGGTTTGGAAATGTCCGGCTTTCCGTGGAAGAAAACCGGGAGCTGCGGAAACTGTATCCGTATGACTTCCAGAGGATGATTGACCAGCTTTCTGCTTATATGAAATCCACTGGAAAAACCTATCAGGATCATTTCGCAACGCTTCTTCTCTGGGCAGGAAGGGAAGAACTGAAAACCGGTTCTGGAAGATATAACTTTGAGGAAGGAGAGAGTCTATGACAGATAGCAGGAATGTGGCTGATTTTCTTGGGGAAGACGGATGCCTCCGGTGTGGTGTATGCGGGAAACGGAAACAGCTGAGGATTAATTTTATGGGAAGGGACCGTGTAGTGGGCTGCCTGTGTGACTGCGAGGCTCAGGCAAGAAAAGAAAAAGAAGAGCAGCTCCGCAGGGAAGAAGCCCAGAGGGAGCTTTACCAGAGAAAATCGGTAGGACTTAGAGACCGGAGGTTCTGGGAATGGCGATTTGAAAATGATAATGGGTCAAATGATAAGATGCTCATTGCCAGGCAGTATGCAAAAAACTGGGAGAAGATGAAAAAAGAAAATGTAGGCCTTCTCCTAATGGGTCCGGTGGGGACTGGGAAGAGTTTTTTTGCCGGGTGTATTGCCAATGCCCTTCTGGAACAGGGGGAGCGGGTGATGATGACGAACTTCTCCCGTATCCTGAATGAAATGACAAACTATCAGGCAGATAAAAATCAGATCGTGCAGAATCTGGTGGATTACCCGCTTTTGATCATTGATGATCTGGGGATAGAACGCAATTCAGAGTTTGCCCTGGAGCAGATCTATAACGTGATTGACAGCAGGTACTGTAAAATGAAGCCTCTCATCATCACAACAAATCTCGGGTTGAATGATATGAAAGATGAATCGCTGGATGTAGCCCATAAGCGAATTTACAGCAGAATATTGGAGATGTGTGTGCCTGTCTATTGTGGCGGGGCAGATAAGCGAAGAGAAGAAGGAACGGAAAAGCTCGGTCGGATGCAGAGTCTGATCAGTGGCTGATCGGTTCCTTCTTTGATGAAAGGGGTGATACCGATGGTCTTAGGTTGGGACAGCACGTAATACTCTGAAAGGAGGAAAATTCATGCAGGAAGAAGTAACACAGAAAACGGTGACTTTTTGTGTGCGTACCACAAAAATGACGGCAGATGTGCTGAAAAAAGTGATTGCCGCATACCTGCGGCATCAGAAACAGAAAAGTGCTGAGAAGAAAGCACAGAAAAATCAGCCGAAACAGGGGAAAATCACGGTGAAGGAGCTGGCAAAGCAGAATGCCGGGATGACGAACATTGAGATCACACCCAAGAATATCAAGTCTTTTGAACGGTATGCCAGAAAATACGGGATCAATTATGCCCTGAAAAAGGATAAGACCAAAGATCCGCCGGTTTATCTGGTGTTCTTTAAGGGACGTGACCAGGATGCGATCACCGCAGCTTTCCGTGAATTTTCCCAGAAAGAGATCCAAAAGGCGAACCGTCCTTCCATCCACAAACGGCTGGCGGCATACAGGAGTATCGTTGCAGGGAAAGCGAAGGGCAAAGCCAGGAATAAGCATCAGGAGGTATCCCGGTGAGAAAGCTCACTGCCGGGGGTCTGACCAACAAGCTGAAAGCAAAAGCCAGAGTTACGCTGTCCGCTTTGGATATGAAAAAGCTTATTCTGACCAATATTCCATATCTTTTCATCTTTTTGTTTGCAGACAGGGCATCTTGCCTGTACCGGGCAAGCCCCGGGGCAGATATGGGAAACAAACTATTATATGCCATGGAACACGCTAACCGGATTTTGACCGGATTCCTGCCAAGTCTTTACTACATGGATGTTCTGGTGGGAGCAGGGATTGCGGCAGTTGTGAAGATACTGGTCTGGCAGAAACAGGCAGATGCCAAAAAGCTCCGCAAAGGAGTGGAGTATGGTTCTGCCAGGTGGGGAACAGCGGAAGACATCAAACCATTTATGGCAGAGGATTTCTGGATGAACATTCCGTTAACGGCTACAGAATCCATTACCATGGAGAGCCGTCCGAAGAACCCCAAGTATGCCAGAAATAAAAACGTCTGCGTCATTGGCGGTTCCGGAAGTGGTAAGACAAGGTTTTTTGTTAAGGTCTCTATTATGATGATGAACTGTTCCATGGTCATCACGGATCCGAAGGGTTTAATATATAAAGTACAGAGAAATAAACGTTTCTTCATAACGAAAAAACGCTTATTTGCCTGTATTTTCAAGGCTTTCGAGGAAAGGAGGTGAATAAATGAGCCGGCAGAAAAACAAACTTACAGCCCTCTATGAACGTCTATCCAAGGATGATGAACTACAGGGGGAATCCAACAGTATTACGAACCAGAAGCAGTATCTGGAGGAATATGCGGAAGCAAAAGGACTGAAAAATATCCGGCATTATACAGATGATGGCTATAGTGGTGTCACTTTTAACCGTCCGGGTTTCCAGAAAATGATTGCAGATGTGGAAGCAGGACTGATTGATACCATTTGCGTAAAGGATATGAGCCGACTGGGAAGAAATTATTTGAAAGTTGGTTACTATACGGAAATTTTGTTTCCAGAAAAGGGAATACGGTTTATCGCCATCAACAACGGCATTGACAGTGATGTGCCTACAGATAATGACTTTACACCATTTCTGAATATCATGAATGAATGGTATGCCAAAGATACCAGCAAAAAGATCAAAGCAATCTTCCAGTCAAGGATGAAGTCCGGGAAGCGGTGCAGCGGTGCAATTCCCTACGGATACAAACATGATCCGGAGGATAAAAACCATCTGATTATAGACGAGGAGGCTGCCAGAAATGTCCGCAGGATTTACCAGCTTGCAATCGAAGGAAACGGACCGGCACAGATCGCAGATGTTATGACTCAGGAGCATATTCTAATACCGTCTGCATATCTGGAGCGGGCAGAGGATGGCGAAGTCAGCAGGAACCACAGCTATCATGACCCTTATGTATGGAATGCCACTGCTGTCAGCGGTATTCTGGACAAACAGGAATATATGGGGCATACGGTTCTTGGGAAAACAATCTGTGACAATTTCAAAACCAAAAAAAGAAGAAAAGCCAGACCGGAAGAACTCATTGTTTTTGAAAATACCCATGATGCGATTATTGATGAAGAAACATGGAATCAGGCACAGAAGCTGAGAAAGAGGGTGATCAAACGTGTTGCCAACGGAACGTATAAGCATCGGCTTTCCGGACTTGTATATTGTGCTGACTGTGGCAGCAGGATGAGTTACCGAAGTCCCGAGGCACAGCACAGAAAGAGTGGGAAAGTCTATGATTCCGACAGTAATTTTGCCTGTTCCGCTTATGGAAACAAATACAAAGAGTGTACCTTCCATTTCATCAAAGCATCTTCACTGGATCAGCTGGTGGATGATGCCATCCAGAGGGTTGCTAAATATGTCCTGACGAATCAGAAAGAATTTATGGAGCAGATCGGGCAGCTTAGTGATACCTACAGTGAGAGATATTTAAAAGAGTCTCAAAAGGAAATCAAGGCGGCGAAAAGCAGGATTCAGGAACTGGATACCCTGATTAAGAACCTTTATGAAGGAAATGTATCAGGGAAAATCCCGGACAGGCATTTTGAGAGGATGATGAAGGAATACGATGCCGAACAGCAGGAACTGGAAGTAAAAGTGGAAGAAATGGAACAGGAACTCCGACAGAAGGAAGAACCAGAAGAAAATGGAGCCTGTTTTGTCCGTTTGGTAAAGAAATATCAGGATTTTGATGAAATCACACCACAAATGCTCTATGAGTTCATAGACAGAATCGCAGTCCATGAAGCGGAAGGCGGACGTGGAACAGAACGCACACAGCGGATTGATATTTATTTCAATTTTATCGGTCAGTTTCCGGTTCCAATCTCCAAGGAAGAACTGGAACAGGAAAGAAAAAGGCAGATAGAGCAACAAAAAAATAAAGAGGAAGAAAAACGGGAGAGAAAGAGGGCGAATGCCAGAAGGTTTTCCCAGAAGCGGAAAGAGGAAAGAGCCAGAATCAAGGCTGCTGCGGAAACCGGAGATGAAGAGGCACAAAAACAGTATGAGGAGATTCTGGCAAAAGAAAAAGCACGAAGAGAACGTGACAGGGAAAGCAATAAAAAATCCTACCGGAAAAGAAAGGAGAAAGCCAGAGCGATTGAGGAAGCAGCGAAAGCCGGTGACCCGGAAGCCCTGAAAGAATATGAAAAAGTCCTCGAAGAAAGAAGAAAAGAGGCAGAAAGAGCAAAAAAATGGAGAGACAAGCAAAAGAACAAGGCTCCGGAGCCTACCTGACAAATAGAACCGGAGCCTTAGCAATCAAAGCCGGGGCATTTCTGCCACTGCCTCAAAAATATGTTAGCACAGAGGCAGGGGGAAGGCAAGATAAAAGGAAGGTGTGACGCATGAAAAAATTGGAGCCAATCATACATGATGATAAAAATGGACTGGATTATATACTTGTTGGAGATTATTACATCCCGCTGATCTGTGTGGAGGAAGAAAACAGAGATATTGGTTTTTATGGAAGCCTCCGCAGGAATTATCTGAAAGATTACCGGCAGGCTTTGTATTCCCAGCTGATGCTGACCGGGAAGCTCTGGTCGTATCTTGCTGATTTGAATGAAATCTGTGTGGAACGCAGGGATAACATGATGGATCAGATGATGGAAGCAGAAGGTGTCACAGAGGAATTAAAGGGAAAAGACCAGATGGAATGGCTCCGCAGGGTAAATAACATCCGCAACAGAGTGGATGAAGTCATTCTGAATGAATTGGTTTATGTGTAGGGGGATGATTATGAGATACCGGATTGAATATGCAGATGGTAGGTGCTGTAATTTCGCAAACAGCCGGAGAGACCTTCTGGAATGGCTGAAACTCTTAAAGGATGAAGAGATCACAGATATACGGAAGATCTACAAAAATGGTGTGACAGATTCCGTACTTGAGAAGTATCGAAACTATTTGAACAGAAATGCCGGATAGGAAGGAGAGACAGGATGAAAGCCATACGACTTATTTTAAAAATCATGTTGTTGCCTGTGATGGTTGCTCTGAAAATAATAAGGCTGTTTGTGGAGTTCCTTGCAGGAATATCAGCAGTTATCTTCCGGGTAATCGCAGGGATTTTTCTTCTGACTGCCCTATTAAGCTATGGCTTTGGTCTGGAAAATTCCGGGGAATGCCTGAAAATGATATTGGCTGGATTCCTGTTCTATCTCCTGCCATGTACGGTTGAAATTGTGATTATGGGAATCATCTTTTTGGAAGAATGGATTCGCTCTTTTACGTAAGAAGAGGATAGAAAGGAACACGATTATGAAAAGAGAATTAGTGGAAAGCTACTTCGACTGGAATGAGATCAGGCTGGAGACATATTTACGGATTGACCCGGAGCTGATCGAACTGGAAGGGGAATGCGAGAAAACGATGGATGAATTGAAGCCATATATAGAAAAATATGGGCATGAGTTCTGGACGATTATTGACCGGATCGTATCAGCAAGACACGCAGTAGAAGCCTATATCAGCCGGGAAATGTATATCCGGGGATTTCTGGATTATGAGCGTCTGGTGTGTGAGATAGAAAGGGATGTATGAGGATGAAAGAGGAAGCATTAAAGGAATTTGTGGACAATATCATTCAGGAACGGATGCAGAGTGCGTTCAGCAAGATGAAAGCCGGGAAAGAACCAGATACAGAAGATGATGTAGAAAAGAAATATGAGGAAGCGGTGGCATTGCTTCCAGAGGATAAACAGCAGGCAGTCCGGGAATACTGTGACGCTATTTTTGACAGTGGAGCAGAAAGTGAGATTTTTTTCTACCGGCTGGGACTTCAAGACGGGATTCGGTTGAACAAAATCGTAAAAAAGATAATCCGGTCAGTTTCATAACCGGATGAATATTAAAATGTAAAAATGAAAAGAAAGAGCATGAGCCGACATAAAGGTTGATGCTCTTTTTTTATAGATAATCCAGCGAGAGGAGGTGAGGCAGAATGAAGAATCTGAATATCAACCAGATGATGTTGCTGTATTGTTTTGGATGCCCGAATCTGGAGTTTACAACTAAAAGACTCCGTTATGTGGCTGCACTGGCTACTGATTTTGAAGTGAAGAAATGTATTTTCAATCTCAGCAAGTATATCAATCAGGATGGTGTGGCAGAAGGCTATGACCAGATGTACTTCGACATCAAAGATTTTTTCAGCCCGGACGATGATCCGGCAGGAGCATTTGTACTGACACCGATGCGGTGGGGCGATGATTTCGCAGCGTAAAGAATGATTAAGAAAATGGAGGAAAACAGAATGAACAGAGTTATTTTAATGGGACGTCTGACAAGAAACCCCGAGATCAAATACGGAGGAAAGGATAACGATATGGCAGTTGCCAGATATACACTGGCAGTCAACCGCAGATATAAGAAGGACGGTGAGCAGGAAGCAGATTTTATTTCCTGCGTTGTATTTGGAAAAGGTGCAGAGTTCGCTCAGAAATATCTCCGGAAGGGAATGAAAGTTGCTGTACTTGGCAGGATCAGTACCGGAAGTTATAAGGATAAAGATGGAAAAACAGTTTATACCACCGATGTAATTGTGGAAGAACATGAATTTGCAGACAGTCCGAAAACAAAAAATGAAGCAGAGACAGGAGCCGACACAGGGGAAGGAAAAGCTGCAACAGACAGTGATGGATTTATGAATGTGCCGGAGGGAGAAGAACTTCCTTTTGAGTAAATGTTAAGTAACGGAGGAGGCTGTTATTATGCAGCTTCTTCCGGCAGCTGAAATATGGAAAATCAAAATCTTTGAGGTATTCAATCTAATGAAAACGTGATACAATTTGTATAGTTATACATGGAGGTACAGACATGGCAGTATGTTATGAAAGACTGTGGGAACTGTTGGCTAAAAAGAATATGAAAAAAATTGAATTACAGCATCGTTCGGGAATCAGCGGGAATATTCTCGCCAAGTTGGGAAGAAACGAATATATTTCCATGCAGTCTGTTGAAAAGATATGCGGAACATTGAACTGTACTATTGATGAAATGATGATGTTTTCAAATGATGTTAAAGAAAAATATGAATAATCATCGGAATTATTTAAGAGAAATGTAGGTGTTACGATGGCTAAAAAAGGTAATAATTCAAAATCTTTATCTGAGGCTAAATCAGCAAAAAAAGATGAGTTCTATACACAGATGGAAGACATTGTTGCTGAAATGAGGTTCCATAGAAAGCAATTTAAAAATCAGATTGTTTTATGTAATTGTGATGATCCTTTTGAGAGTAATTTTTTTAAGTATTTTGCCTTGAATTTTAATAAATTGGGGTTAAAAAAACTTATTGCGACTTGTTATGCTACATCACCAGTGATGTATACTCAATTAAATTTGTTTGGAGAAGAAGAGCCACTTTCTGTAAAAGAAGAGGGCAAAAAACCATACAAAATTGAAATTACAGAAGTCAAAGATGAAAATGGAGACGGTGCTGTAGATTTAGCTGATGTTGAGTATTTGCTTCAAAACAATAAAAATGTATTATCAATATTAAAAGGAGACGGAGATTTTAGAAGTGAAGAATGTGTAGAATTATTAAAAGAAGCAGATATAGTTGTGACTAATCCACCATTTTCTAAATTTACAGAATATGTTAATTTGCTTGCTACATACAATAAAAAGTTTTTGATAATGGGAAATATTAACGCAGCTACAAACATCGAAGTATTTCCATTAATTATTGAAAATAAAATGTGGTTAGGTGCAAGTATACATAGTGGAGATCGAGAGTTTCGCGTTCCGGACTCATATCCCCTTAATGCTTCAGGATGTAGAGTTGATGAAAATGGTATTAAATATATACGAGTAAAGGGTGTTCGGTGGTATACAAACCTTGATGTTCCGCAGCGTCATGATGAATTAGAATTATACAAGAAATACAATCCAGAAGAATATCCGAAGTATGTAAATTATGATGCAATTAATGTTAAACAAACAAAGGAGATTCCGAGGGATTATTACGAGCCCATGGGAGTACCAATAACATTTTTAGACAAATACAATCCAGATCAGTTTGAAATTATCGGAAGCAGTATACAGCTAGTTAGAGAATTGAGTGATGATGTTAGAAAACATGGGGATTATGCACAGATTGGAAGATTCTATTTGGATAGAAATGATGGGACTTATAAAAAATGTTTTGAACGTATAGTAATAAGGAGAAAAGGCAATGGAGATTAAACCACATCAGATAAAAGTTAAAGATTTATATGAAGACTATGTTGATTTGGGAGAAGAAGGAGTCTTTGGTTATGGTGAAAAATTAAATATAAGACCACCATATCAAAGAGAACTTGTATATGATGCAAAAGAACAAGCTGATGTAATCAGTTCAGTTTTAAAAGGATTTCCATTGAATGTTATGTATTGGATGGAAAACGAAGACGGCACATATGAATTATTAGATGGGCAACAAAGAACGTTATCTATATGTAGATATATTGATGGAGAATTCCCCGTACAAGTTAATGGCACTCCCAAGTTTTTTGATAATCTTACCCCTGATGAAAAAGATTGTATTTTGAAATACGAACTTACAATTTATTTTTGCCAAGGTACTGATGTTGAACGACTTGAATGGTTTAGGATAATAAATATTGGTGGAAAACGTTTGACTGATCAGGAATTAAGAAATGCTGTTTATAATGGTTCATGGGTAACATCTGCAAAAAGACTTTTTAGTAAGAGTGGGTGCTATGCATATAATTTGGGAGGAAATTATGTTAAAGGCGATTCCATCCGTCAAGAAATATTTGAAACTGTTTTAAAATGGGCATGTGATAAGGATGGAATCAATTCAATAGAAGAATATATGGCAATTCATCAGCATGATAAGAATGCGAATGAATTGAAGAATTATTATACTGATGTTATAGATTGGATTGAAGGAATTTTTACAAAATATAATTCAAAAATGAAAGGACTTCCGTGGGGAATCTTATATAATAAATATCATAATAGGATATATGATCCGAATAAAACTACGAAAAGAGTTCAGGAATTATTAAATGACCCTGAAGTTACCAAATATTCTGGTGTATATGAATATGTACTTGATGGCGAAAAAAATTTAAGTTTACTTTCACTCAGACAGTTTGACGAGCCTACAAAGAGAGAAAAATATAGAAATCAAAAAGGGATTTGTCCAATGTGTGGGGAGTATTTTGAATATGAACAAATGGAAGGCGATCATATCAAACCATGGAGTAAGGGAGGTACAACAGTAAACTCTAATTGTCAAATGCTTTGCAAAGCATGTAATCTAAAAAAGAAAGCTACAGAAGCAAAATTCTGACTTGATTTCTCTTAGCAAAGCTAAGAGCGCACTTCTATACATGCATTTTTCAATGCCATGTATCGTGCGTCCTGCGGAGCTGTCTCCCTGTTGAAGATTGATTCAATCCGGGAGATATGCGAAATCAGGATTTCGGACAAGGGTTCCCCTTGCGGCACGAGTGCCTATCTGTAAAGTACTTTAAGTATGTGCTATTTTTGTTACAAATGAAAAATTGGAGGTGTACTATGAGCAGTAAAATTACAGGAAAGGAATATCCATTGCTGAAAATTTTTAGCTCTGATTTTGAATATCATATACCTGCATACCAACGCCCTTATGCATGGACTACGGAAGAAGCAGGAATTTTATTTGATGACTTATATGAATTTTACCGAACAGAACCATCAGATAATTATTTTCTTGGCACAATTGTGCTTATTAAAGAGGAAGACAAACCATATGCTGATGTTATTGATGGACAGCAACGTCTTACTACATTGACGATTCTTTTTTCAGTATTGGCTTCCAATCTGACAGGGAAGGCACGAGAAGCATGTAATGCCCTGCTTCAGGAAAGCGGTAATATACTTGCCGGGATTCCTGCCAGACCCCGTATGCATCTTCGTCAACGTGATCAGGCTTTTTTTAATAAATACATTCAGGAAGTGCAGATTCCATCTTTGATCAGCATTGATGCAACTACACTTTCGACAGAAGCACAGCGACATATTCAGGAAAACTGTAATGTGTTACTTAGTCGTTTTGAGTCAGTTTTTGAGGGAGATCAGAATGAATTGATTAATTTCAGTACATTTCTTTTGAACAGATGCTTTCTCGTTGCAGTAAGTACGGACAGTCAAGATTCCGCTTTTCGTGTTTTTTCTGTCATGAATAGTCGTGGATTGGACTTGCTTCCGATTGATATTATTAAATCTGAAATTATCGGAGAAATCTCCGAAACAGAACAGCAGGCTTATACTGATAAATGGGAAGATCTCGAAAATGAAACGGGACGAGAAGGATTTAATGAAGTATTTACTCATACTCGAACTATCTTTGCAAAAGAACGTCCCAAGAAAGGATTATTGGAAGAATTTCGAGAGTATGTTGTAAAACGTACAAAGCCCAAAGAATTGGTAGATAATGTGTTGACCCCTTATGCAGAAGCCTATACCATATTAAAAAATTCTGAATACATAGCTTCGTCCCGGGCAGATGAGGTCAATGCTGTTTTATACTGGTTAAATAAGATTGATAATTATGACTGGATGCCTCCCGCTATAAAATTCTTTGCTGAACATTTACATGATTCAGAATATATCTTGTGGTTTGTAAAAAAATTAGAGCGTCTGGCTTCTTTTCTTCATGCAACGGCACAGGATGTCAATCATCGAATGGATCGTTATAAATGGGTTTTAGCTGAGATGGATAGTAATCCATCACATAATATAGAACATCCACTTACTACGATTGAATTGACCACAGATGAGAAACGATCTTTCATAGATGCGTTGAATGGCGAAATTTATAGTATGCCTTCACGTAGACGTAATTATATTATCCAACGTTTGGATTCATTTGTTTCGGATGGTGGTGCAAAATATGATGTAAAGCTGTTTACTATTGAACATGTTCTTCCTCAGAATCCTGAAAAAGGCAGTGAATGGGATCAACTGTGGCCTGATCAGGACGAACGAGCCTTTTGGTTAAATCGAATTGCTAATCTGGTACCTTTAACCAGAAAGCATAATTCAGCAGCACAGAATTATGATTTTGCCACGAAGAAAAAGAGCTATTTCCAGAACAAAGGTGGAATTACATCCTATACTTTAACTACACAGGTTGTGAACGAAGATTCTTGGACTCCAGAGGTTGTATCTGAACGTCAAAAGACATTGTTGGCATTATTTTCTGAAAAATGGGATTTAAAAATTGATCCATCAGAAGAATTAAATGATGATGAAGAAATAATGTTTCATTTAGCTATTCGTGGCTGTAATGCTTCGGGTTGTGTTGGGAACGATGGGAGTTTCATAGTAAAGGCAGGCAGTACTATCGCTAGAGATACTACTCCAAGTTGTCAATCTTCATATATAGAAATTAGGAAGAATCTAATTGATAATGGAATTATCGTAGACGGTGTATTTACTCAGGATTATGTTTTCGATAGTCCGTCTGCAGCTGCAGTTATTGTAGGTGGTCGTTCTGCAAATGGACGTAGAGAATGGACAACCTTAGATGGACGTCAATATGGAAAAGTAGTTGGTCATTAATTCGTTTGCCTGAGAAGTTGAGACAATATATGGAATAGTGATCTGGTTAGCAAAAGGGAGGAATGAACAGAGTATGGCAGAAAAGTATCCGGTAATTACGCTTTGTGGCAGCACTCGATTTCGTAAAGAATTTGAGACAGCACAAAAGCAATTAACTTTGCAGGGATGTATTGTCATCTCAGTAGGGCTGTTTGGTCACACAGGAGATAGTGAAGTTTGGGAAAATATGGATGAAGGAACAAAAACGCAGACAAAGATGATGCTGGATGATATGCATAAAAGCAAAATTGACATGGCAGATGAGATTTATGTGATCAACCCGGGAGGATATATCGGCGAAAGCACATGGTCTGAAATTTGTTATACATCTATGCTGGAAAAAAATATTCGATGTATGGAACCTATAAAATCGAACGAAGTAGCAGAAATGGTACAAAGTCATATTTCCAGAGCGGAGGAACTGGCGATAAGGCAGCTTGACGAATTACATCACAGTAACGGATATTATAATCCAGCAGATTATGTTTCGTTTAAATTTAAAAAAGAAACTATTTATGATCCATGGCTGAAAGAAGATTCACAGGGAGTGCCATTTGCATGGCAACTGCATGATAACCAGGATATTGCAGTTGATCCTTTTGAATATTATGGAAAAATAAAAACTGCACGTTTTATTGAAGATATTATTATGAAGCATGGAATAATGTAGGAGGTTACCACAATGCCGAGTAAGAAATGGTCAGGTCTGAATCATATGCAACTTGGTCAGTTTGGGGAATATTATGCGAAAATGGAATTTGCTTCTTACGGATTCGATGTATATACATCTGAAGTGGATGATCATGGTGTAGACTTTATTGCCAGAGATATAAAGACCGGTATTTTCTATGAAGTGCAAGTGAAATCAATGTTCAAAGGAAAATACGTGTTTATAAAAAAAGATAAGCTGGTAATGGATGATAGGCATCTTGTTTGTTTTTTGCATTTTATAGAAAATGAACTGCCGGAAATATATGTAATTCCAGCGACAGCTTGGAAGAACCCGAATGCTGTTCTTGTAGACAGGAATTATGATAAACCTGAGTGGGGCATCAATTTCTCAAATAAGAATCATGCATTATTAGAACAATATAGACCAGAATGTTTTTTCAAAAATTAAATAATGTGTAAGCCAAAGGGCATCAACCGTAAAAAGTTGGTGCCTTTTGTTTTGCCCATTACTTTTACCCATTTTTGGGAAAAAGTCTGGACAGGAAGCCGGT
>OAVH01000794.1_pt1 | contig 21109 bp, 15 predicted proteins | sample 1495281 | NCBI WGS metagenome assembly OAVH01 (sample SAMEA2580082, study PRJEB22360) | human gut metagenome | biome: human gut; feature: human-associated habitat; material: faeces | place: Denmark | collected 2008/2010
TAATAAGGAGGATACATTTATGGCTGATAAGATTATCGTACTTGACTTTGGAAGTCAGTATAACCAGCTAATAGCACGGCGTATTCGTGAGTTTGGTGTTTATTCTGAATTGCACCCGCATACGATGACACTGGAAGAAATTCTGGCACTGAAAGATGTCAAGGGAATCATTTTCTCTGGCGGGCCAAACAGTGTATATGATGAGGAAGCATTCAAATGCGATCCTGCAATTTTTGAATCCGGAATTCCTGTTCTTGGCATCTGTTATGGTATGCAGATGACACATTTTATGAATGGCGGAAGTGTGAAGGCATGTGAAGCAAAGGAATACGGAAGAACAGAGATCACGGTTGAAACAGATTCGCCGATATTCAAAGGACTGCCGGAAAAGCAGATCGTCTGGATGAGTCATGGGGATCAGGTGGATACATTGGCTGATGGCTTTGTTAAGGATGCATACAGTGATACCTGTACATTTGCGGCTACAAGCAATACAGAGAAGAATATTTATACGCTGCAGTTCCATCCGGAGGTGCGCCATTCTGAGTATGGAAATGAGATTTTGAAAAATTTTGTATTTGAGGTTTGCAAGGCAAAGAATGACTGGTCTATGCATAGCTTCATTGATATGGAGATTGAGAAAATCCGCAAGACTGTTGGTACGGACAAGGTGCTGCTGGGATTGAGCGGAGGCGTGGATTCCTCTGTTGTTGCGGCATTGCTGCATAAGGCGATTGGGGATCAGCTGATTTGTATGTTTATTGATCACGGCTTGCTGCGCAAAGGCGAGGCGGAAAGCGTTATGGAGACATTCGGACGCGAGATGAATATCAATCTGGTGAAAATCGATGCAAAGGAGCGTTTCCTGAGTAAGCTGGCTGGTGTGAGTGATCCGGAGAAGAAGCGTAAAATCATTGGGAATGAGTTTGTGTATACCTTTGATGAGGAAGTGAAAAAGCTGACATCAGGTGAGGATATCAAATGGCTGGCACAAGGAACTCTGTATACGGATGTAATTGAGTCAGGGACTAAGACTGCGCAGACAATTAAGTCACATCACAATGTAGGCGGGTTGCCTGAGGATATGCAGTTTCAGCTAATTGAGCCATTGAATACGTTATTTAAGGACGAGGTTCGTGCATTGGGGACGGAGTTGGGATTGCCTGATGAGATGGTATGGCGGCAGCCGTTTCCAGGACCTGGATTGGGTATCCGTGTGCTGGGCGATATTACAGAGGAAAAGCTGGAAATTGTTCGGGATTCTGATCTGATTTTGCGTGAGGAAGTTGCGAAGGCTGGATTGCAGAAGGAGGTTTGGCAGTATTTTACATGTCTGACGAATATGCGTTCCGTTGGTGTTATGGGGGATCAGCGTACATATGATTATGCGGTGGCTATCCGTGCGGTGACTTCGATTGACGGCATGACGGCGGATTGGGCGAAGATTCCGTATGAGGTGCTGGATGTAATCAGTAATCGTATTGTGAATGAGGTGAAGCATGTGAATCGGGTGGTGTATGATATTACGAGTAAGCCTCCGGGGACGATTGAGTTTGAATAGTATACAGAACTAAAAAAATGCCTTTTTCAGGGCATTTTTTTAGTTCCAGGGAGTTTTTGATATCACGAATTAAAATTGAACAATTTCATTTTCTTTTGAGATAGCAGTGCATAACACAAATCTTACGGGAGTATATTCAGTAAAGAAATTTTGTATCCAAATAGAATGAAGTTTTTGGAATAATCAAGCAAAACCGTCTTTATACATAATAAATAGAGGTGTCTTGAAAACGAAGAAATGAAGATCGTTAAGGCTATTTTTTTGCTTGAAATTGAAATCATAATTATTTTAATGTATCACTAGGTGTGATAAAATGTGTATGTCTATTTACAGATATTTATATAAGAGTTTTCCTTATCACAACATAAATCAGATCATTGAATAAAGGTATAAGAGATATGGAATATTTAGAGAAAGTAAAAGAACAGCTAAAGAAAAAATACATAGAAAAAGGATGCATATATTCTAATGCAGGCGAAATTGATTTTCTACAGCAAGCAGGATGAATTTTTAATATTACTATCAGGGGCAAAGAAAATTATGAATATGCCAATTTGATAATATAGATGTATTCTGTAAGAGGACTGAAACAGGTAACATAAAGGAAATCTGAACCTGTAGCTACGCTATTACAAGAATCGGAGGTCTCAAAATGGATGAACAATTTATATACATCGTTTTGGAAATCGTATCAGAAATACCCAGAGGAAATGTCGCAACCTACAAACAAATTGCAGAATTAGCCGGTAGAGAGCGAAACGCCAGACAGGTTGGCAAAATTCTTTCCGCAGCCTCCCTGTATGGCGAATACCCCTGCCACCGTGTCGTAAACAGTGCCGGCAGAACTGCACCCGACTGGGACGAGCAGACAGATCTTCTTCTGGAGGAAGGCGTTACCTTTAAACCCAACGGAAACGTTGATCTCAAAGCCTGTCAATGGAAAATCTAAAAGATTCCTATCGCAACATACAAAAAGTAAAGAAGACGCATAGCTAACAACACCTCATATTTTTCCATACCGTATGATAGCGTATGCGCACATTTTGCACAAAAACAGCAAATCTTTTCATGAGAATCCATCATTTTCCGAAATAACGCTAACAGATTCAGGAAAAGTGTTTTATAATGAACCTAATAAGGGAGACTCCCTATAAAATCTATCATACAAGGAGCAATCGATTATGGAAAAAAACATTCGTCTGGTTATATGTGATATTGACAGTACGCTGGTCACTTCGGAAAGGGAACTAACACCAAGAACAAGAGCTGTCATCCATCAGCTGCACACAAAGGGTATTTACTTCGGCATTGCATCCGGCAGACCGCTTGATGAATTGGCGAAAAAAGCAGAGCTGTGGGGAATTCAATATCCTTTTGATATTCTCATTGGCATGAATGGCTCTGAGCTCTGGGACAACCTGCATCAAAAGGAATATAGCTATTTCAAAATGAAAACGGATTGGATCAGGGAAACCATGGAGCTGATGAAGCCCTTTGATTCCAACTGCTTTATTTACCGCGATGATTGCCTGCTCTGTGAGCGTGATGATGCACAAATGCGTAAATCCGCACTGACCAGTGATAAGCACATGGTTGTTGTGGATTCTCTTTCCACCATGTATGAGCAGGAAAATGCCAAAATCATGTACCGTGTGAAGGAAGATATCGTAGATGATATTGAACAATATCTAATGCTGCATCCATCACCATATTACAAGGGCTTCAAAACACAGCCGACACTCATCGAATTTGCCGATAAGCGCGTTTCCAAAGCTTATGCCCTGAAAAAATTTTGTGAATTCAACAGGATAACACCAAAGGAGGTGGTTGCCTTTGGTGACACGACCAATGATAATGATATGCTGGAATACAGTGGTCTTGGCGTCTGCATGATCAATGGCAGTGATGATACCAAAGCGATTGCGGATGATATAACAAAATTTAGCAACGATGAGGATGGCTTCGCTATTTATATGGAAGAACATTTTTTGAAATAGCAATGCAAAAGACTAATCACCTAGGCAGCTTCAACTGCCAAACCCCGAAAGCATACTTTTTACCAAACGGGTAGAGATTAAACGGTATAGAGGGCTTTATAAAGCTGTTGAACATCAATACATGGGAAGGAGGAGACTATGAGAATAGCCATTGTTGAGGATGAATCCGCACTTGCAGAAGAACTGCATGCACTCCTGCAAAAGCTTGGCACATATGTCATAGATCTGTTTTCCAGCGGAGAACAGTTTTTATTCGCATGGGATGAGCAGCCTTACGATCTAGTGCTTTTGGATATCCAAATGAAGGGTATGAATGGTCTGGAAACAGCAAGGAAGCTGCGGGAAAAGGATACGCATGTCCACCTGGTTTTTCTGACAAATGATCCCTCCTTTGTATTTGACGGCTATGAGGTGGATGCTGTCCGTTACTGGCTGAAGCCGGTGCAGGAAGATAAACTGAAGAAACTCCTGGAACAACTCGAGGTACCAAGACCCTATCTGCTTTGGATGATAGAGGGAGAACTGCATAAGCTGTACGAGGATGATATTTATTATATGGAAAGTGATGGACATTATGTCCGCTGCCATCATCGCAAGGGGGTATATCGTATCAAAACAAGCTTTCAGAAGGAATGTGCAAAGCTTTCTGATGATTTTCTGAGCTGTCATCGAAGCTATTGTGTCAATTTGAATCATATCCATGTCCTGCGCAGGGATGGCTGTGTTCTGGATAATCAGGAATGCATACCGGTAAGCAGAACGATGAAGCAGCGGCTGCAGGAGGAAATCATGAAGCGCTGTCAGAGGGAACTATTATGCAGATTTTGATTCTTCCAGTCCTGCTATACCACCTGTGGCAGATTAAACGGCAGACAAAACGGCTCCTAATTCATGCTGTTTTATCCCTTTTTCTGTTTCTAGCCATCCTGCTTGTTAACGTCCAGTGGCTGTATGCTGCTGTTTTATTGCTAGTGCTGCTTCTGGATACAAGAGGACAATATATGCTTCACGCTTTTGTGCTGGCTTTGCTTCTTCTGACATGGCCGTTATCCTATGCTCCGGCTGTATGGACACTGCTGGAACTGGGGCTGGTTCTCTATGATAAGCTCATGGTGAAAAGCTATGAACAGCAGCTGCAGGAATACCAGAACAAGGTTTTTGACCGTCAGGTACAGGAGGTCGAGCATATGTATACGACGATGCGCGGCTGGCGTCATGATTATCATAACCATCTTCAGAATTTAAAAGCAAAGCTGCGTAAAGCAGAGATTGCCCAGTCTCTGGAATATCTGAATGAACTGGAACAGGAGCTCGCTGATATCCATCAGCTAGTGGAATGCGGCAATGCGAATATGGATGCAATTCTAAATTCAAAGCTTTCTCTGGCTGTTGCACAGGGAATTGAAATTCATGTAAAGGCAAATGTACCTGAACAAATTGCAGTTGGAGATACGGATATGTGTGCATTGCTTGGAAATCTGGTGGATAATGCAGTGGAGGCCTGTGCAAAGGTAAAAGAGCATCCTTTCCTGCGTCTGTACATCGGATTGTATAAGGGACAGCTCTATATTTCCTGTACCAATGCAACCAGTGAAGTTGTGCGGAAGCTGGATGAGGAATATGTGACAACCAAACGCGGAAATCATGGGCATGGTCTGAAACGGATGAACAGAATTGTTGAAAAATATGGCGGGTTTATCCAGCGTAAGAATGAGCCTGGAGTTTTTATAACGGAAATCATGCTGCCTTTCCAGGTATAAAAAAGGCTTTACCTGCCTCCAAGTCTGTTATGATAGTGTGAAATCATGCTGTCCCTGCAGGTATAAAAGGGTACAGACCGTCAGATTATTGATTATTCAGCTGGTCCTTCGATGAAAAGGATGAAGCAGTTGTAAGATTTCGGCAAGCATACGATCAGCTTTATTAGTATGCTGTACGAGGAAGTCTGTCTGTTCATACAGCAATCTGGCTTCTTTTAATATTTAAAAACCATTCGTGTACGGAGCGCTGCAATTCGTGCACATTTTATTATCAAAAGAGGATTTTGTTTTATACTGCTGCTGTGAGGTGAGAATATGAAAAAAACGATACCGGCTAATATGCTGTATCTGCTTCGTGTATTATGGAGAATCGATCGCGGAACCTTTTTCAGCATGACTGCACATATCGTGCTGGGGGCAGTGGCTCCCCTTGTATCGGTGCTAATACCCAGCGTGATTATAAGCCTCCTGCTGCATCATCATGCAATCCTGGACTTTTTCCTAATACTGGGCGGTCTGCTTCTGCTGTATGGGATCCTGCAGGGACTGGTCAGCTATCTGAATGAGTATAATGCATTTGCATTTATCAAAAGCCGTGGTCTGTATTTTATAAAAAAGGTCTATTTGTCAAGAGCAAGACTGGACTATGCACTGCTTGAACAAGAGGAGTACAAGAACATACTGGAGGATGCGGCACAGGCAGTTGATAACAACAATATGGGGCAGGAAGGCATGTACCATGACTTCATTACACTGGGGACAGCAGTTTTAGGCCTTTTACTATATACTGTGGTAAGCTCAGGACTGAGCATTCTCTTTGTTTTGGGACTGCTTGCGCTTGTAGTTCTTCAATATTTTTTCTTTTCCATGGCCAGGCGGTATGAATACTCTCATCGTGATGAGCTGGACACTCATATGCTTCAGGCACGCTATCTGAATCAGCTTGCATATGATATTTCTGCTGGAAAGGATATCCGGCTCTATCAGCTGCAAAGCTGGATCAATGCGAAATTTGAAAAGGTAAACCGTCTCATGACCCATATACGTGCTAAGGATTATAGTGCATATATGCTTGTGGATACACTTGGAATCCTTCTGGATTTCTTACGTGATGTCGCCTGCTATGCCTTTTTGATCAACCGTCTGATGGAGGGAATGGCAATCGATCAGTTTGTATTTTATCTGGGCATCATATCCGGATTTTCACTCTGGTTTAAAAGAGTGGAGGAAGCCTATGCCAGTATGTCGGTGAACAACGCTCTTGTGAACCGTATGCAGGATGCTTTTGATATTCCTAACCGCCTGCAGCATGGCTGCGGTGAGAAGCTTACGGGAACGGCTGTCACAATTACCTTTGAACACGTAAGCTTTTCCTATCCGGGCCAGAGCAGGAGAATTCTGGATGATATCTCCTTTACCCTGTCTCCGGGACGAAAGCTGGCGCTTGTCGGTGTCAACGGTGCGGGGAAAAGTACGATTGTAAAGCTGATTCTGGGCTTCTATACACCGACAGAGGGAACGATTTACATTAACGGTATACCTACTGATGCTCTGGATATTGATGATCTTTATACACATATCACAGGAATTTTTCAGGATTCCGGTATGCTCAGCTACACCATTGCTGAAAATGTCAGTATGCAGGATATATCACAAACGGATACAGAAAAGGTTAGAGCCTGCTTACAGCGTGCAGGATTGTGGGAGATGATTGCTGTCCTGCCGCATCAGGAGCTGACCTATATAGGAAAGGATATTGACGCAGATGGTATGCAGTTATCCGGCGGACAGAAGCAGAAGCTGTTCATGGCCAGAGCATTATACCGAGACTTTGGCTGCCTGCTGCTGGATGAGCCGACAGCGGCACTGGATGCACTTGCGGAGAAGGAATTGTATGAGAGCTATCACCATTTGCTGCAGGATACCTCCAGCCTGTTTATATCCCATCGGCTGAGCTCTACAAAATTCTGTGATGAAATCCTCGTTCTGGATCACGGGCGGATCGCAGAGCGGGGAAGCCATGAGGAGCTGCTGAAAAAGCAGGGAATATATGCGGCGATGTTTCAGGTACAGTCGAAATATTATGAGGAGGGTGATGAACATGCAGGCATGGAAGGAAATTAAAAAATTCACGGCGATTGTTCGTCTGAGCAGCCCGCATATCGTTTGGATTTGGACAGGCTATGGCTTCACCAATGCCTTGTCTCCGTATATCACCCTGTATTTTTCAGCCGAAATTCTGAATCAGCTGATCGCAAAGCAATATGCTGCTGCTTTTCATACAGTGCTACTCATGTGCGGCAGTGTGCTTGTTTGCACGCTGATCGCCAAGGCCTTTTATAACCGTCTTCAGGTTATCTGTCGAACAGCGGTACAGCGTATTGATCAAAAGCTGCTGCATAAGGCAATGCTGATGGAATATGAGCTTTTGGAAACGCAGGAAACTTTGGATACCCTGAGACGAACACGCAATTCCAGCAACGGCTCTGGAAATATTGACTCCGCAATCCGGTTTGTTGCACGCTGCTGTGAATCACTGGCAAAAATTATCCTGGCACTGGTAGCTCTGACGGTGATGATGCTGCAAATACGCACTTGGGATATTTATCTGTTTTTACTGCTTGTTGTTTTAGCAGTATTCCTTGTGTTCAAAAACGTATTTGCCAGAAAGCATGGGGAATTACTGGAGGCCTTGTGCAGGGAAAACGATCACAGCAATGCGATGACCGGTTATCTTTTGAACCTGTTTTATAAAATGGATATGGCAAAGGAAATCCGGCTTTATCGTATGGGGGATCTGTTTTCATTGAAGGCGGAGAAGCTGATGGATAATCCGGCCTTTCGTAAATTTGGCAAAGATAATGGAAGGCTCTTATTTCAAAGTGATCTGCTGGGGCAGGTACTTTCCTTCAGTGCCTATATCTATGTCGTATCCCTAGCCCTTCGCTCAATCATATCCGTCGGACAGGTTCTGTATATGGCAGGCATCATACTGAGTGCAGTCGATGCGATTGCAGTATTTCAGGTGGATTATGCACAGCTGCGGCATCAGCTATCCTATCTGAATGCATTTTATGATTTTCTCTATCTGCCCAATATGCATTATGAAGGTACACTGCCGATTGAAAAACGGGATGATGGGGAATATGAATTTGAATTTCGCCATGTATCCTTTCGTTATCCGGGACAGCGTGAGGATGTGCTGCACGATGTGAATATCCGTTTTCATATAAAGGAAAAGCTGGCCATCGTCGGAAGAAATGGTGCGGGAAAGACAACCATTGTAAAGCTGCTATGCCGTCTGTATGAACCAAGTGAGGGAGAAATTCTATTAAATGGTATCAATATTGAGAAATACGATTATGCGGAATATGCGAGTATCTTTTCTGTTGTATTTCAGGATTTTGCTTTATTCTCCTATCCCCTGAATGAAAATATTGCCGGATCGGCAGAGCCGGATGCTGGTAAGGTTGAGGCTGTATTGAAACGGCTGGATATCTGGGATCGGATTCAATCCTTTACAGATAGGGAGCATAGTATATTGTTCAGCGATTATGGAAATGGAGTGACGCTATCCGGGGGAGAGGCACAAAAGCTTGCCATTGCCCGTGCATTGTATAAGGATGCTCCGTTTGTTATCCTGGATGAACCGACTGCTGCACTGGATCCGATATCAGAAGCGGAAATTTATGAAAATTTTGATGCGCTGGTAGAGGGGAGAACCACCTTGTATATATCCCATCGCATGAGCTCATGCAAATTCTGTGACCGTATTCTTGTTATGGAACAGGGCGAAGTGGAGGAGGAAGGAACGCATGAGGAGCTGCTAAACAATGCAGGAGTGTATGCAAAGCTGTGGAAGGCACAGGCGGAGTATTATAATTAACAATCCGGGCTACAGATATCGAAGGGTTATCTTTATTTCTCCATCCCCACAGTGATTTATCAGTTCTTATTTACCGATGAAAGTCCAAAAAAACAAGGAAACAAGTGTTCCATCAGAGAGCCTGGTTTCCTTGTTCTGTTATATTTAATAATGAAAATGGCAGGTATAGCACTTTGGTTGTATCTGCTATAGCGCTCACATTATCGTGCATAGCAGCATTTGTAATTAAGAAAATGTAAAAAAAACCATCTTTTTATTTTCATACGCCACAAAAAGCGTTAAAATGAATCTGTGCTATGCGCAAAAAGAAAAGAAAGAGTTAATTGGAGGTAAGACATGAGCGGTTTTTTTGGAGTAGCTTCAAAAGAAAACTGTGTACTGGATGTGTTTTTTGGTGTAGATTACCATTCACATCTGGGCACGAGACGTGGAGGAATGGCGATACATGGAGAGAAGGGCTTTGCCCGTGCCATTCATAACATCGAGAATTCTCCGTTTCGTACAAAATTTGAAAAGGATATTGAGGAATTTGATGGAAATCTTGGAATCGGATGTATTTCAGACAATGAGGCGCAGCCGCTTCTGGTGAAATCCCATTTGGGATCCTTTGCCATCACAACGGTTGGCCGTATTAACAATCTGGAAGAGCTGCAAAGTCTGTGCTTTGAACGCGGGGTTACGCACTTTTTGGAAATGAGTACCGGAGAAGTGAATCCAACAGAGCTGATTGCATCACTGATCAACCATAAGGCGACAATCGTAGAAGGTCTTCAGTATGTGCAAAGTCTAGTTAAGGGAAGCATGAGCATCCTGCTGATGACGCAGTATGGGATTTATGCCGCAAGAGATTTGCTGGGAAGAACGCCGATTGTACTTGGGGAAAAAGAAACCGGCTTCTGTGCGACATTTGAAAGTAGTGCATTTTTAAATCTTGGCTATCATCATTATCGTGATCTTGGTGCCGGAGAAATTGTATTTATCACACCGGAGCGCATTGAGGTGCTGCAAAAGCCAAAGGATAAAATGAAAATCTGTTCCTTTCTGTGGGTGTATTACGGGTATCCGACGTCAACCTATGAGGGAATCAATGTTGAGTGTATGCGAAATCGCTGCGGAGAATTGCTTGCAGGACGTGACAATGTAGAGGTTGACAGCGTTGCAGGTGTTCCGGATTCCGGTATTGCACATGCTGTTGGTTATTCCAATGCGTCCAATGTACCATTTGCCCGACCGTTCATCAAATATACACCAACCTGGCCGAGATCCTTTATGCCGACAAGTCAGACGCAGCGCAATATGGTTGCGAAAATGAAGCTGATTCCGGTTCAGGAGCTGATTAAGGACAAACGTCTGCTGCTGATTGATGATTCCATCGTGCGCGGAACACAGCTGGGAGAAACGACGGAATTTTTATATGAGAGTGGTGCGAAGGAAGTACATGTCCGTCCGGCCTGCCCGCCAATTATTTTTGGATGTAAATATCTGAATTTTTCCCGCTCAAAATCTGAAATGGATCTGATTACGCGCAGAGTGATTCGCAAGCTGGAGGGAGACGATGTTTCCAGCGAGGTTCTGGCAGAATATGCAGATCCGGATAGTGAGCGTTATCAGAATATGTGCGAGGAAATCCGTCAGCGCTCTAATTTCACATCCCTGCGTTATCACCGCTTGGATGATATGATTGCATCCATCGGTCTGGATAAATGCAAAATGTGTACATACTGCTGGGATGGCAAGGAAGACGATGAATAACAAGTTAAAAAACTAACGTAATGAAAACACAGGAGAGCTAAACAAACTGCCTGTGTTTTTTTCTTACCGTGTAAGGTTAATAAGCCCTTCCTTTCATAAGTTGGTTCATCATCAGTTCATATGAAATATACACCATCACTTAAATAGATACCTATGCTCGTGAGCATCACTAATGGGAATACCCGAAAGCGTACTAGCCTTTCATTCATTTCAATGCTTTCTTTTCCTGCACGATGTTTTTTGAAATAGCGGCAATAAGCATATCCTGCAGAAAGGAATGCACTTTTTTTATTTTGCAAAGAATCTCTCAAAGCTTCAATCGGTAGCGGTACATACAGCCTGACAGAAGGATCTACTTTTTCCATTATAAAAGAAATTTCCAAAAATGCTTATTTATCTTGACAGCTAACGATTATTAGCCTAATATGTAAGAAGAAAAGGCTAATGGATATTAGCCGGGAGGACGTGAAATGGAAGGAATATCAACAAAAGAGAAGATACGTATTAAGGCTTTGCATCTGTTTGCCAGTTACGGCTATGATGCAGTCAGTGTCGCACAGATTGCCAAGGCGGTTGGCATACAGGCCCCATCACTCTATAAGCACTATGCAAGCAAGGAGGATATCTTCCATGCCATCATAAGAGAAATGGAACAGCGCTATGCACAGCATGCGGCTAAGCTGCATATCAATGGAACGGATGCCGAAACGGATATGATGCTGTACGAACAGATTACAGATGATCAGCTGGTTGATATGGGATTGCACATGTTCTCCTACTTTCTTCATGATGAGTATGAAAGCAGCTTTCGGAAAATGCTGAACATGGAACGCTATCATAACACACAACTGGCAGATTTATTCCAGCAGCAGTACTTTGAGGATGCGATTGCTTACCAGACGATGATTTTTCAGCATTTGATGCAAGCGAAAATCTTAAAACCAGGAAATCCTAAAACAACTGCCATTCAGTTTTATGCCCCCATTTACCTGCTGTTGGAGCTCTGTGACTCCCGTGCCGCATTTGAAAGAGAAGCCATTGCCCTGTTGCAGGAGCATATTCGTCAGTTTCTAAAACTCAATTCAACAAAACAGACAGCAGGTAACTGATATGAAGGTCACACTTATTCATGGTCAGAATCATCACCAGACCTCCTATCATGCGGCTCATATGCTGCTGGAACACCTGCAAGCCGAGGCATCGTATGAATTTTTTCTTCCAAAGGATATGCCTCATTTTTGCTGTGGCTGTTACCGCTGTATGAAAACCGGAACAGCGCACTGTCCGCATGCTGCATGGCTTGCGCCAATTACACAGGCACTGGAGGAAGCTGATCTACTGATTTTTACAACACCGACCTACTGCCTGCGTACCACCGGTTCTATGAAGGCCCTGCTGGATCACTACTTCACAAATTTTGTAGTTCATCGTCCCAGAAAATCCATGTATCACAAGCAGGCAGTAATTCTAGCATCCGGAGCAGGAAGTGGAATGAAAAAAGCCGCAAAGGACATTCATACAAGTTTATCAGGCTGGGGAATCTCACAGATCAGGACATATGGCTTTCGCTCCATGGCAGTCGCATGGGAAGCTGTACCTGAACATAGAAAAGACAGACTGAACAAGGATTTCATAAGATTAGCCAGATGGATAAACAACAAAAACAGACATTGCAGAGTCAGCGGGAAGCAGCGACTGATGTTTCATGCTATGCGGCAGATGCATAAGCACCATATGGGTGCAGGAGAGCTGGATTATTCATATTGGAAGCAGCAGGGATGGCTGGATTGTAAACGTCCATGGAATAATTATGAATAGAATTCGCATATGGACATCCGGAAGCTTCTTCCTCTTTGCCTGCTATTGCTTGCTGTTTGATAGAAATCTGCCCTTTCAGCTGCCGCCTCTGATCTACCTTGTGGCTTTCCTGTATTTCTGCATCTTCCCGATAAAGGATATGCTTTCCTTTTGTAATTCCACACTATATAAAGGACGGCAGTTCCAGAAAAATTATGAAGCAAATGACGTTACACAGGAAACGCTGCGTACTGTAAAACACATCTATGATCGACGTGCTTTCCACGCTATGCTGTTCTGGCTTTTTTTCCTGGCTATCCCCGGTGTGCTTTATAGCACTGGTATGCTTGATCGTATCTGGATATTTTTTCTGTTTGCTCTATCAGACTTCTCCGTTTACTTTGCCATCTTTGCCTGGTGTCCCTTTCACTCCATTTTGATTCGCCCTGACTGCTGTATGGAATGCAGAATCTATAATTGGGATTCCTTTTTTCAGTACAGCTTTCTGGTTTTCTTTCCTAATATTTTCACGATTACGCTTGTCCTGCTTGGACTTCTCTCTTTAATAGTCTGGGAAATTCGACACGCTATGCATCCCGAACGGTTTTATAAAATCAGCAATGCTAGGCTAACCTGTGAAAGCTGCGACCTAGACGGCTGCCGTAAGCATAAAAAGAAGCTGTTTCATAAAACACTGAAACAGGAAGAGGACATATAGGGGGGAATAATTGATACTGTGGAGAACGTAAAGATAAAAGAATAAACGCTGTGTAAACAGATGAATGCTATAGTAAGGAAATATATCCGCAAATAGGGCGGTAAGGATTTCCTTCTTTTTTATGTCAGTTATCACATTACCAAGTGTTTTTTTACGTAAGGATTCAATAGGAATCTTTTACATAGGCAGTAAAGTAGGATTTCCTACCAGACAGCGTAAGCATAAGCTGAAATGCCGGTTTACGTGCATCCTTATGCAGGCAGATTTCACCATGTTGCGATTCACTGCCCTTAAAATCAAAAAAAGATTAAGAGAATACAACAGCCTGCTATACAAGCAGCATTATATTATCATTCTTTGCTGAGTCTGATTGCAAATTACAGAAAGCTGCATCAGCTGTTATTCAAAACAATAGTTCCTCATGACGCGAAAGAAGTACATTCCGTGCTTGACTAAAGGAAGGAGTGTGCGTATGATAAATACTGGCATTTAAAAAGGGAGAGTAGGAATTTTATGGAGGTAGAAGAATCAAAAAATTTAATGACAGAGGGAACGATATGGAAAAAAATCATGTTCTTTGCGCTTCCACTGTTTTTTGGAAATTTGTTTCAACAGCTGTATAACACAGCGGATTCACTGATTGTGGGGAATTTTCTCGGCAGCAATGCATTGGCGGCCGTCAGCTCATCTGGAAATCTGATTTTCCTGATGGTAGGCTTCTTTAACGGTATCGCCATCGGTGCAGGAGTTGTCATTGCCCGGTATTTTGGAGCCAGAGATATTGACAACATGCAAAGAGCGATTCATACGACGGTTGCCTTCGGTCTTGTCGCCAGCATTATTTTAACTATACTGGGAGTGCTTCTTGCGCCGCAGATTCTAATCTTAATGGATACACCGGCCAACGTTCTGCCACAGTCGGTAACCTATTTCCGCATCTATTTCATGGGATCGCTGGGTCTGGTTATGTATAATATATTTGTCGGTATACTGCAGGCCGTGGGAGACAGCCGGCATCCGCTGAATTATCTCATTATTTCATCAATTATCAATATTGTACTGGATATCGTTTTAATCGTAGTCTTTCACATGGGAGTCGGCTCTGCAGCCTTTGCGACCATTTTATCACAATTTGTCAGCGCCCTTCTATGTATGAACAGACTGCTGCGTACAAAGGATTCCTATCGTCTGCAGCTGCGTAAAATTCGGTTTCATACCGATATGCTGAAGCTGATTATCCGTTATGGTCTGCCAAGCGGACTGCAGAATTCCATCATTGCGATTGCGAATGTCGTTGTGCAATCCAACATTAACGGATTCGGTGAAATGGCAATGGCCGGCTGTGGTGCATATTCAAAAATCGAAGGGTTTGCATTTCTGCCAATTACCAGCTTTACCATGGCATTGACAACCTTTGTCGGACAAAATCTCGGGGCCCGTCAATATGAGCGAACGAAAAAAGGCGCAAAATTTGGAATGCTGTGCTCTATGGCGATTGCGGAGGTCATAGGAATTATCATTTTTATCGGTGCCCCGCTGCTCACTGCTGCATTTAATAATGACCCTCAGGTAGTAATGTTTGGTACTGAACGGGCAAGAACATCATCCATGTTCTTTTTCCTGCTCGCATATTCTCACTGCATATCCGCTATTCTGCGAGGGGCGGGTAAATCCATGGTACCGATGATTGTTATGCTGCTGTTCTGGTGTGTCGTACGTGTAACCTTTTTGACCGTCATGATTCATTTTCTGAATGATATTGCTGTTGTATACTGGGTTTATCCGCTTACCTGGTCATTAAGCTCGATTGCCTTCTTTATATACTATCGAAAGGTTAATTGGATGCATGCATTTGAACAGGCTTGAGTAGGCAGACAACAGGATAGCGAGGCTTGTTAGTGGAACCGTTATAGGGTTCCTATTTACAGCCTTATTGTATACCTTCTTATGAAGGAAGCATTGCTGACTGCGATACACTCATCTGGTTCAGCTTTTATGCATAATGAAGAAAGTACGTATGCTGGAGTATGAATATGCTGTACGCCATGCATAGAAATGGTTTCGATTTTATGATAGGCTAACTGACCGGCTTGTGAATGCAATCCCCACTCATACAGCCTTACGGTATCGGCTGATTCGCAGTCGTATCAATCGCTGTTATCGTAGGATATATCCTGCAATTAAAAAAAGAACTGCATATGCAAAGGTGTCCACGGTATGGGAAGCATCCTACGCATAGGGCAGTTTTTTTATGCTTATGTATTAAAAACATCGCGAATTAAATACCGACCCATCGCTTGTCTATAGGAAAACAAAGCATTTGTGCTTTCTATAACCTTAGCTGCCGTAGAGCAGGAATATACAGCTATATTAAAGCGATGATCATACTTCTGTCGTGGCTTTTGGTTTATCGGTGCATGACAATATCCTGCAGGAAAAGACAAAATTATTTGCATTTTCTATAACTGCTCTTATAATAGAGAGTACAGAATATGCTGTCTCATTTCGTTAAGAGATTTGAGGAAATTGAAGCAGCATCTGTTTTAGAAAGAGTGTGAGTAAATGAAGTATATAAATATAGGCCTGCTGGCGCATGTAGATGCCGGTAAAACAACCTTATCAGAAGGTCTGCTCTATGCCTGTGGCAGTATTCGTCAAATAGGGAGAGTCGATCACGGAAATGCATTTCTGGACTATGATGTACAGGAAAAGAATCGCGGCATCACAATTTATGCCAAACAGGCGGTGATTTCATGGAAGGATACGCAGATCACATTGCTGGATACCCCCGGACATGTGGACTTTTCGGCAGAGATGGAGCGTGTGCTGCAGGTGCTGGATTATGCGGTGCTGATTATCAATGCACTGGATGGGGTACAATCTCATACGGAAACCATATGGAAGCTGTTGAAGCATTATAACATTCCAGTACTTGTATTTATCAATAAAATGGATGTCAGCTATACACAGAGGGAAGCTCTCATGACGGATGTAAAGCGGCTGCTGGATGAGCGGTGTGTGGACTTCAGCCTATGTGATGAGCAGCTTCAGGAGCAACTGGCAATGTGCAGTGATGAATTGCTGGATACATATATGGAAGCAGGTAGCATACCAAAGGAGCAGATTGCTGAAGCTGTATCCCAAAGAATCCTGTTTCCCTGCTGCTTTGGGTCAGCATTAAAAATGGAGGGGATACAGGAGCTTCTGGATATTTTGGACTGCTATACAAAGCCGAGGCTGTATCCCGAAGAATTTGGTGCGCGGATATTCAAAATCAGCAGGGATGAAAATGGTAACCGCCTAACACATATGAAGATCACAGGCGGAACACTGAAGGTGAAAACAAAGCTTGGCGAGGAGGAAAAGGTCGATCAGATCCGGCTGTACTCCGGGAATCGCTACCAGCTGTGTGATGAAGCGGCAAGCGGCAGAGTATGTGCGGTAAAGGGATTGCATAGATTTCATGCCGGAGACGGACTGGGGTTTGAAAAGAACAAAAATGAGGTTCAGCTTTCTTCCTTTATGAACTATCGCGTTTTGCTGCCACAAGGCTGTGATGCGTTCGTTATGCGCAAACAGCTGCTTCAGCTTGCCGAGGAGGATCCGCAGCTGCATGTCAGCTATGATACACATCTGAAAGAGCTGCATGTGCGGCTGATGGGGGATATTCAGACAGAGGTTTTAAAGCATACCATACGGGAACGGTTTCATACCGAAGTGGAATTTGATGAGGGCAGAGTCGTATATAAGGAAACAATTCTGGAGCCGGTGGAAGGCGTTGGACACTATGAACCACTGCGTCATTATGCAGAGGTTCATCTTCTGCTGGAGCCTCTGCCAAGGGGAAGCGGTCTGCAGTTTGCAAGTGACTGTAAGGAGGATGCGTTGGATCGTCACTGGCAGCGGCTGATTTTGAGCCATCTGCAGGAACGGGAGCATATCGGTGTATTGAGCGGTTCTCCAATTACCGACATGAAAATAACACTGCTCTGTGGACGTGCACATCAAAAGCATACTGAGGGTGGTGATTTCCGGCAGGCGACATATCGGGCAGTGCGGCATGGGCTGCGCAGTGCAAAAAGTATACTCTTGGAGCCTTATTATGAATTTACCCTGCAGGTTCCCGCATCCTGTGTCAGCCGTGCGGTATTCGATATCGAACGATTTAACGGTACCTTTCAATTAGAGGAGGAAGCAAACGGGCTGAGTGTTATCAGCGGTTGTGCACCAGTCAGATGGCTTCAAGGCTATCCGCAGGAGGTCTATGCATATACGCGGGGGAAAGGGCGGCTGTTTTGTAGTTTGAAAGGGTATGAGGAGTGTGCGAATCAAAGCGAGGTACTGAAGGAGCTGGCGTATGACTGTGACAGCGATATGGAGCATCCGTGCGGTTCTGTCTTTTGCTCTCATGGAGCCGGATATTATGTGCCATGGGATGAGGTAAGGAAACATATGCATATGCAAAGCGAATGGGGACGTATCCAGCTGAAAAAGGAAAGCTATCAAAGCTATACTGCAAAGCCTGTGGATGAGAAGGAGCTGGAAGAAATATTCATACGAACCTATGGCCCAATCAAGCGCAGGCCTTTACAGCGTGAGAAAACAGTCTCGAATATTATAGATTTGGAAAAACAGAATATCAGCTATCAGCCGCTGCCGGAATGCCTGCTAGTGGATGGCTACAATGTTATTCACGACTGGGAAGAGCTGAGCTATCTGGCAAAGGATCATCTGGATGCCGCAAGGCACCGTCTCATTGATATGATGGGCAGCTATCAGGGGTATCGCGGCTGTGTGCTCATTCTCGTATTTGATGCATACAAGGTGAAAGCAGGCACCGGAGCAGCTTATAAGGATGGAAGTATATATGTTGTATATACAAAGCAGGCACAGACAGCAGATATGTATATTGAACAGGCGACACATCAGCTCGCAAGTGAATTTCGGGTGACGGTGGCTACCTCTGATGGTATGGAGCAACTGATTGCAAGCGGGCAGGGGGCAAGCCGTATGTCTTCCAGACAGCTTCGTGAGGAGGTCTTACGTATGAATGAGCACTCTGTCAAGGAATATGAAAGCAGGCAGCGCCGCGGTAATGCGGAGCCGTTAAAGAAGCTGCGCGAGATTACGCTGGAGGATTCTGATAGCTGATACCGTCAGGGAAGCAGTTACAAAGCGGTAAGCGATGTGCAAATGTAGAAGGCTGTTTGCTAAAACGAAGCTAGGTGCGTACGTATGATGCTCTTGCGGTTGAGCGTGGAGTGATGCCGTACGGGAGGCAGATTGGCATCTGTCTTTGCAGAATATAACAGACAACCGGCTATGTTATAGAGCTTGTGTTGCAATACATAGGAAACGCAAGGAAAGCAGCTTTGCATACATGCTGTGAGCATATCCGTACGAATGCTGTGTGAAAAAGATTTCAAGGCGGTTTGATCCAGGCTGAGAAATCTTTTTTTGTCTTTCAGATATCATAAAATACGGCCTTGACAATCTCTTTGGGACTTTGTGAGTCACATACATGCCATAAAGTGATAGCGAACTGACAGCAGCTGTGCTTTTCTTTGTATCATAAGGGAAAAAGAGTGCATGGTATGATACAATAAAAGAAAGCAGAGAACTTTAATTCATACATAAGGCACAATCGAGCGTATACGCTCACCGTCAAGTGAAACAACTCTGCAGGAGGTAATAACATGCATAAATTATCATGGAATAAAATAACAAGTGAAGAACGAATTCCTCAAAAAGCATCAGGGAATGCAGGAAAATACCGCAGTGAAATTGAAAGTGATTATCATCGTATCATTCGCAGCGCATCCTTTCGCAGATTGCAGGATAAGACGCAGGTGTTTCCACTGGATTACAGCGATTTTGTACGCACAAGACTGACACATTCTCTTGAAGTATCATCCATCGCTAAGCTGATTGGCAAGCAGGTATGTATGCAGGTGCTAGAGCAGCAGCGCGCTCCTGCTGAGGATGCTCCGGATTCTCTGAAGGTGATTGAAATTTTGAATTGTGCGGGACTTTTGCATGATATCGGAAATCCACCATTTGGCCATTTTGGGGAAAGCGCAATTCGCAACTGGTTTGAAAAAAATCTGTCACATTTAGATTATAAGGGAAAGCCGCTGATGGCATGGCTGGATGAGCAGCAGGCTGCTGATCTGCTGTATTATGAGGGCAATGCACAGGCACTGCGTATCATCACCAAGCTTCACCGGCTGACAGGTAGAAGCGGTATGCATCTGACGAGCGGCGTGATGGATACGATTATAAAATATCCTGTAAATTCTCTGGAAAAAACAGCCGAGGATAAGAAGGAGAAAAAACAGCGCAGTCTGCTTAGGAAAAAGGTTGGCTATTATCAGAGTGAGACGAAGCAGTTTCTGGAAATTAAGCAGAATACCGGTACTATGGGCTGTCGCAATCCGCTCTGCTTCATTTTGGAAGCGGCGGATGATTTGGCATATACCTTTGCGGATTTGGAGGATGGCTATAAAAAGGGGTTGTATTCCTATGAACAACTGCTGGATGTGATAGAAGCTGCACAGGATGAGCGTGGTGCTGCCTTGCTGCGGCAGGGACTGGAGGAAGGACGGCAGCTAAAGAAAACGAGTGAAAAGGGATTTGATCCTTATCAGCATGCGGTGTTTACATGGCTGACGAAAAAACAGTTATTCAGTATCTCCGGCGTGTCGGATGCATTTTTAAAGCATTATGACGATATTATGAACGGCGTGTTTGAGCAGGAACTGATTGCAGTCAGCAGAGAGGGAGTCCTGATTGGTGAATTAAAGAAATTTGCCTTTGAACGTGTATATAATGATGCCGCTATTCTGAAGCTGGAGCTCATGGGGAATGAAATTATCACCTTTTTGCTGGATCGCTTCATGGATGCCCTGCTTCCATATGACAGCGGACTGAAAATGAGTGAAATCCAGGAGAAATATATTGATTTGCTGTCAGGGAACTATCTGAATACCTATCAATATACTGCACAGGGGAAGGAAGAAGGAGAACGGCTGTATTTGCGGCTGCTGCTGGGAGCTGATTTTGTGGCGGGAATGACGGATAGCTATGCGATACGACTCTATCAGGAGCTGAAAGGAATTTAAAGAATGGTACAAAAGCAGGACGCCTTTGAACAGCTAAAAATGGAAATCTGTGCCTGCCGGCTCTGCGCAGATACCTTTGAACATGAGCCGCGGCCGGTTTTTCGTGGAAAACAGAAGGCCAGAATTATGCAGATTTCGCAGGCGCCTTCAATTCATGTACATAACAGTGGATTGCCCTTTGATGATGCCAGCGGGAAAAAGCTGCGAAGAGAATGGTATCAGATTGAGGATGCACAGTTTTATGATGAGTACAGCTTTTATATCACCTCCATGGGTCACTGCTATCCGGGTAAGGGAGCACAGGGAGATAAGAAGCCGCCTCGTATCTGTGCTAGGACATGGTTGAAAAGAGAACTGGAGTCTGTTGATAATGAGCTGTATATAATTATCGGTGCAATGGCAGCCAGAGAGCTGTTTCCAAACTGCAGCTTTGAGGAGCTCGTTTTTCGTGATCAAAGGCTTTATGGAAAAAACGGCGCTGATATTGCCGCATCCTTCTCCACTCAATGTCCGGTGG
>OAVH01000796.1_pt1 | contig 21096 bp, 20 predicted proteins | sample 1495281 | NCBI WGS metagenome assembly OAVH01 (sample SAMEA2580082, study PRJEB22360) | human gut metagenome | biome: human gut; feature: human-associated habitat; material: faeces | place: Denmark | collected 2008/2010
AGGTTCAGGAGGTAGAAATGAAACAAAATAAACGGACAGAAAAAGTTCCTGTAGAATACGTTCCATTCAGCGGAAAAAAGAAGCTGGCATTGAAAGCATGGCGGCAGAGATATCTGTTTTTGATGATGCTCCCCGCACTGATTTGTGTAATTCTCTTCAGTTATATCCCGATGACGGGCCTGTATATTTCATTTGTCAACTATGTGCCCAGAGGAGACGGCTTCTATCAGGATATGATGGCCGCCGATTTTGTAGGGCTGGACTGGTTTAAATATTTTTTCTCAACTGATTTTGCAGTCATTATGAGAAATACACTTTGCCAGAGTACGCTGACTCTTCTTTTTTCATTTCCGGCGCCTATACTTTTCGCTATCTGCCTGAATGAAATCAAGAACAATAAAATAAAAAAAGCAGCCCAAACGGCGTCTTATCTGCCTTATTTTATTTCCTGGGTTATTGCGGCGAATATGTTTATCACCTTCCTTTCCGGGGACGGGATTATCAATGACCTTCTGCAGGCGCTGCATATCACCAATAAAGATATCCTGTTCATGCAGGAAGGCAAATATTTCTGGTGGATTCTGGCGCTGGCAAACACATGGAAGAACATAGGGTATGACGCTATTATTTATCTGGCTGCAATTTCCGGGATTGACCAGGAAATGTATGAAGCGGCTGAGGTGGACGGGGCCACAAGAACGCAGAAAATCTGGTATATCACGCTTCCGTCACTGCTTCCTACAATCATGGTAATGCTTTTGCTTGCGGTAGGGGGAATTCTCAATGTTGGTTATGAACAGCAGCTGTTACTGGGAAATGATGCGGTAATCCAGTATTCGGATGTATTTGATACCTATACATACCGCTATGGTATTATCAACGGCATGTACTCTTATGGAACAGCAGTCGGCCTGTTTAAATCAGCCGTTTCCTTTACCTTTGTAGCAATTACCAACAGACTGTCCAGAAAACATGCGGACGTATCATTGTATTAGGAGGCAAGGCCATGAAAAAGAACAGCATAAAAGGAAAGAAAACGGGCGGCGAGCTGGTATTGGATATCTTTAAAGTATTTTTTGTGCTTCTGGTATCTATAGTATGTGTGTACCCTTTCTGGAATATCTTCATTATTTCTATCAATGACGGACAGGATGCCCTGCGCGGCGGGCTGTACTTCTGGCCCAGGGTTTTTACCCTGGAAAATTACCAGGAAATTCTCAGAAGAAGCGAATTTGTCCGTGCAATTGGGGTTACGGTTTTAAGGACATTAATAGGAACCCCTCTGGTAGTTCTGGTTACCTCCATGCTGGCCTATGTGCTGTCCAGGAGTGAACTGCTGGGGAAAAAGTTCTGGACGCTCATGTTTATTTTTACCATGTATTTCAGCGGAGGAATGGTTCCCTACTATCTTCAGCTGAAGAATCTGGGGATGCTGGATCATTTTATCGTATACATCATTCCGGGGATGCTGAATGTTTACTACATGATTTTAATAAGAAGCTATATTTACGGGATTCCTGAGAGCCTGGTGGAATCGGCCAAGCTGGACGGCGCCAATGACCTGTGGGTTTATGGGAGGATTATTCTTCCCCTTTCAAAGCCGGTAGTTATGACGATTGTACTTTTTGCATCGATAGGGCACTGGAATGCATGGTTTGATTCCAGACTGTATACCAATTCCATGAATTTAAAAACACTCCAGCTGGTGCTGGTGGAAATCCTAAACCAGTTCCAGACTTCGGGAACAAACGGTGCAACTCTGGCGCAGAGAGCGCAGATGATGTCCGGAGTAACCCAGAAGAGCGTACAGATGGCAGCGGTTATGGTGGCTACGATACCGATTATCTGTGTGTATCCTTTTGTGCAGAAATACTTTGTAAAGGGAATTATGATCGGGGCGGTAAAAGCCTGAGGATAAAAAACGATACATATCCGACTTAAATTTTACGCAGGCCGGACAGGCAGAATGAGATTCAGTCGGTTTAATTAAATCCAACAAGGAGGAAAAGGTATGAAAAGAAAGGCATTCAAACAGTTAGTGGCGGTGCTGCTTACGGCAGCCTGTGTGATTTCCGGATGCGCAAGCAATGGCGGAGGCACGCAGACAACAGGGACACAGTCCGGTGAAACCACGGCAGGGACGCAGGAGCAGCAGGCGGCATCCACGGATGGAGAGGTTAAGACGATTACTATTTTTAACAGCGGCGGAACAGTTCCGGAGTTTAAGGATCCTGTGGCTTCACAGATACAGGAGAAGACGGGCTTTAAAATGGAGTATGTTGACGGCGCCGGCGCAGTGGAAGAAAAGCTGAACCTGATGCTTTCCGGCCAGACCTATCCCGATATCGTATATCTGGACAGTGCCAGTCCTGTAAGAAAAGCTTATGAAGAAGCAGGGGCATTGATTGGCCTTAAGGATCTGATTGAGCAATACGGACCTGACATCAAGGAAATGTATGGAGATCTGCTGATTCGCTTTGAATCTGAAGACGGTGAGATTTACGGACTGGGTGACTGGTATGATCTGGATCCGGATCCGAATGTCATGGTTATGATTAAGTATGATCTTCTGAAAGAAGTTGTGGGGCAGGAACGTGCAGACAACCATGAGCAGCCTTTTACGCAGGATGAGTTTATACAGCTGCTCCATGATTTTAAAGAAAAGTTCCCTACCATCGACGGCGTGGAAAGCATTCCGTTCAGTATTGAAGGAAAAGGCTGGGATGTGAGCATGTGCCTGGGCATGTTTGGCATTGTGGAATATTACACCGGAAACGACAAAATCGAGCATAAGGTAAGAGATCCTCAGTTTAAGGAAATGGTTCAGATGCTTAACCAGCTCTACAGGGAAGGCCTGCTGGATAAGGACTGGGTAACTCTGGACTGGAATCAGCTGGAAGAAAAAATTACCAAAGGTTATACCTTCTGTACTGTAGATTCAAACTGGATTGCAACAAGACCGAACCAGTCCCTGCGTGTACAGGGCGGCGAGGATGCGGATTTCCGTTCCTATAAGGTAGTGGGAAATGGAGTAACCGCAGATGAAACAACCTACAACAGCAGAAATACATTGGGCTGGGGCGACTGGTGTATCACCAAAAACTGTAAGGATCCTGTGGCAGCTATGCAGTTCTGTAACTTTATGGCAAGTGAGGAAGGACAGTACCTTACACTTTGGGGCGTGGAAGGCGAGCATTGGGACTATGTGGACGGAAAGCATCAGCCCAGGCAGGAAGTGCTTGATTCCTACCGTGCGGACGAGGTTGCATGTTCCCGTGAAACAGGTATCAGAAGATATAGAATGTTTGTAAAGAACGGCACAGGCAAAGATGGAACGCCTTATGATCTGGTAACAAAATGGGAGCCTACATCAGATTGGCAGTATGCTTACCAGGCCAGCGCGGATACAGATTTGTATGATAACTCTTATTATGCAGGGCTGGAACCGGCAGGCAGTACGCCGGAAGGCCTGATTGCCCAGAAGGTTGCGGATATTTATGACGAATATGTACCTAAAATGGTAAATGCCGCATCGCAGGAAGACTGTGTTGCACAGTACGATGCAATGATATCCAGTATGGAAACCGCAGGGCTTGTAAAACTGGAAGAGGTTATGACCAAGAATTATCTGGCTAAAATGGAACGTTGGGGTGTGGAACCATACTCCCATAGATAAGGAAAGAAGGGGGTGCCCGCCGGGACACCCCTTTTTTAGAAAAAAGCATGGGCGGAAAGGCATGAAAATGAAGGACTGCAGCTATTATATCGATCGGGCGGTAAGGCTGGCGGAGGAAGAGCAAGGCTGTCCCCTCAAAGGACCTGAAGAAATTATTCCCTCCATGGCCAGGGAGGATTATCCGGTAAACTGTATTCTTGATGTCCCTTATGGAAACAGGACGGAAGCGGAAAAGGCCGATATTTACCTGCCGGAGAGAGGAAAAGATAAAATGCCCTGCCTTATTGAAGTGCATGGCGGAGGCTGGTATTTTGGACAAAAATCCTCCGTGGAATTCAAACCCTTCCTGTATGGACTGAAAAGAGGCTATGTTCTGGTTTCTGCCGGATATACGCTGTCTCCGGAGGCAAGGTATCCGGCGGCAGTGGAAGAAATCAAAGGATTGATCCGTTTCTTAAGAGCACACGCGGACGAATATCATATTGACGGAGAACGGGTTGCTCTGTGGGGCGGTTCCGCGGGTGCGCAGCTGGCCGGGCTGGCGGCAATGGCTGCGAAAGGGAAGTTTGATTCTGCGGACTTTGGAAATATGGAACAGGATTCGGGAGTCAGTGCATGTATCCTGTGGTATGGCTGTTATAACTTTGAAACGGATGCCGGACAGCGCAGGGAACTGCAGATGCCGCTGCGTGAAGGGGATTACTGGGCCTACCGGAACTATCTGGGCTGCGATGACCTGGAAAGCTGCAGGGAGGTTCTGCATGAAATGAATCCTGAAAATCATATTTCAATGTTAGCTCCGCCGGTGTTTCTTCAGCATGGAGATAAAGACAGCTATGTTCCTTATCTGCAGTCAGTTGATTTTTATAAAAAGCTGGTGAAGGTAATCGGCGCTGATAAGGTTATGCTGGAAATCCTGCAGGGCTATGAGCATGCGGATGACAGGATGTTTGAGGAAGCTAATGTGAAGAAGGTTTTTGATTTCCTGGATAGCATCAATGGCAGTGTGGACTAAGGAAGGCGGCAGGCATGGTTGAGAAGCTAATACAGTGTAGGAAGAAAAAGGAACCGGACGGCTATGATAATATGATCAGTACGAAGCATGATCTTATTGAACTGTAAGGCCGGAAAGGGCGTGGGGAAAGATGGAAGAGGCAAAAAAACCGGCGGCAAAAGGTATTCTGATGACAGAAGGACCCATTGCAAGGCAAATCCTGGCATTTACGCTTCCACTGCTTTTGGGGAATGTTTTTCAGCAGCTTTATAACACCGTGGATTCGGTAGTGGTCGGCAATTTTGTGGGAAAAGAAGCGCTGGCGACGGTGGGCAGCTCCTCTTCCATGATAGGTATGATAGTCAGTCTTTTCATGGGAATTGGCGTGGGGGCCTCCGTTATTATTTCCCAGTATTATGGAGCCGGGAACCTGAAAAAAATGGAGAATGCCATATATACGGCCATTGCCTTTGGAATCGCTGCGGGAGTTCTGCTGACAGTTATTGGGATTGTGGTTTCCCCGGTAATTCTGCGCTGGATGAAGACGCCGGAGACGGTTATGGAAGGATCTGTAATTTTCCTTCGCATTTATTTTTTAGGTAGCCTGCCGTCCATGCTTTACAACATAGGCAGTTCCATCTTTCATGCGTTTGGTGATTCTAAAAAGCCGCTTTTATATCTGATAATTGCATCAATTGTGAACATTCTACTGGATTTGCTCTTTGTAGCTGTTTTCAGGTGGGGGATTGCAGGCGCGGGATATGCCACCGTGCTTTCACAGACAATAAGTGCGGTGCTTACTTACATGACGCTGACCGGAAAAAGGAGCATTTACCGGCTGGAACTGAAACGGATTCGTTTTTACAGGGAAGAGCTGCGGCTGATTATCAGGCTGGGAATACCAAGCGGCCTGCAGAATTCCATTATTTCTTTTTCCAATGTTATTGTACAGTCCAACATAAATTCCTTTGGAGACGTTGCCATGGCAGGCTGCGGCGCCTATGGAAAAATAGAAGGCTTTGCCCTGATGCCATCGGGGAGTTTTACCATGGCACCATCCACCTTTGTGAGCCAGAACATTGGGGCCAGAAAGCTGGAACGGGCTAAAAAAGGAGCGGGGACAGGACTTTTGCTGTCCATGGGCATTGTCCAGCTGACAGGAATTATGATTTATTTTTGTGCGCCATATCTGATAAGGCTGTTTAATTCCGAGCCGGAGGTGGTGTCATATGGAACCCTGATGGCAAGAAGCGTATCCATGGGATATTTTATGCTGGCTTTTTCCCATGGGATGGGCGGTGTGCTCAGGGGCGCAGGTCTTTCCCGGGATTCCATGGTGATAATGATAACCTTCTGGTGTGGGCTGAGAGTGGCGTGGATTTTAACGGCGGTCCGTTTTTTCGGGGATATCAGAATCGTATTTTGGGCATATCCCATAACCTGGGCCTGCAGCTTTGTGATTTTCCTTTGGTATTTCTTCAGGAAGGACTGGCTGGGCCATCAAATCATAGAATGAACGGGATAAGGGAAAAGGCGTATATTACGCAGACAGGAGCTTATATGAAAATCAGGAGAACATTTCATACGATAGATACGCATACGGGAGGAGAACCGACCCGTAACGTGGTGGGAGGAATACCGGTCATACCCGGCAGCACCATGGAAGAAAAAATGATGTATATGAGGGAGCATTGCGACTGGATAAGAGAACTGCTTACCTATGAGCCAAGAGGTAACGACGTGATGAGCGGAACCATTATTACCACACCCTGCCGGGAGGATGCGGATGTGGGAGTACTGTATTTTGAGGTGGGAGACTGGATGCCCATGTGCGGACATGACACAATCGGCGTGGGGACAGCGCTGGTGGAATCCGGTATGGTTAAGGTAACAGAACCTTATACCTATGTAAATCTGGATACGCCGGCCGGATTGGTCAGGCTGAAAATCCAGGTGAAGGACTGTAAGGCGCAGAATGTCACCTTCATAAATGCACCGGCCTTTGTATTGAAAAAGGATGCGAAGGTAAAGAGCAGCCGTTACGGGGAGCTGGTTATGGATATTGCCTACGGCGGAAATATTTATGCCATTCTGCCCGCCTCCTGCGTGGGACTGACCATTTCGCCAAAGACTGCTTCGGCGCTGATTGAGGCAGGGAATCTGATTAAGGATGAGGTGAACAGTCAGGTGGAAATCTGTCATCCCCTCATCCCTTTTGAAAATAAGGTGACCCATATTGAATTTTATGAACCGGCAGAAGCTCCCGGGGAACCGGTCAGAAATGCAGTGGTGATTCCGCCCGGAGCGATTGACCGTTCCCCGTGTGGAACCGGAACATCGGCAAAGCTTTCCGTGCTTGCGCTGAAGGGGGAAATAAAGAAGGGGGAAGCCTTTGTCCACGAGAGCATTATTGGAAGCCGTTTTACCTGCCGGTATCTGGAGGATGCCCGGGTGGGCGATTATCCGGCGGTGGTTCCGGAGGTGACGGGAAGAGCGTGGGTAACGGGAATTCACACCTTTATGCTGGATGACGATGATCCGTTTGTAAGAGGATTTCAGCTAAGATAACGGATATTATATTTTGGAAAATGGAGGATACATCAATGGAACGCAGAGTTTTGGACCATCCGATTCTGGGGCCGCTTGAGGACGGGGATACGGTGCAGATTACGGTAGACGGGAAAAAATATACGGCCAGAAAGGGAGAAGTGATAGCGGCCGTGCTTATGGCAAACGGTATTATGGTGCACAGACATACGGCCAAACTGCATGAACCGAGAGGTATTTACTGTGGAATCGGGCAGTGTACGGACTGTGTAATGACCGTAAACGGCAAACCCAACGTGCGTACATGCATTACGCCGGTGGAAGAAGGCATGGTGATTGAAACACAGGAGGGAATCGGAAAGGGGGGCGGCCTGAAATGACTAAAAATAAGGAAGTCGTCATTATAGGAGGCGGTCCGGCCGGGCTGGCAGCGGCAATTGAGGCGGCAAAATACGGTGCAAAGGTCCTGCTGATAGATGAAAATAAACGACCCGGAGGACAGCTGTTTAAGCAGATACATAAGTTTTTTGGTTCCAAGGCGCACAATGCGGGTGTCCGCGGCGTGGATATTGGAAGGCAGCTTCTTAGGCAGACAGAGGAAACAGGCGTGGAAATTTGGCTGGACAGTGCGGTTGTCGGCATTTTTTCAGAGAAAAGGATTGCAGTCCTGCATGAAGGGACTACTGTTGTGGTACAGGCGGAAAGGATTCTGATCAGCACAGGGGCGGCTGAAAATGCGCTGCGCTTTAAAGGCTGGACTTTGCCGGGAGTGATGGGCGCCGGAGCGGCGCAGACCATGGTCAATGTAAACCGTGTGCTTCCGGGAAAGAGGATTCTGATGGTAGGCTCCGGAAATGTAGGTGTTATCGTGGCTTATCAGCTGATGCAGGCAGGGGCAAATGTGGTGGGGATTGTAGAAGGGATGGATCACATCGGCGCTTATGGCGTACATGCGGCTAAGATAAGAAGAGCAGGAGTGCCGTTTTACCTGAATCATACCATTAAGGAAGCCCGGGGCAGGGAGCATGTGGAACAGGCCGTGATCGCACAGATGCAAAGCGGCCGGATTGTGGCCGGCACGGAAGAAATTATCGATGTGGATGCGGTATGTGTGGCAGTAGGACTGCGGCCCCTGACCGAGCTGGCATATATGGCGGGCGTGTATCATGATTTTATACCGGAGCTGGGTGGGTTTATGCCTCTTCATAATGAAAATATGGAAAGCTCCGTACCGGGGATTTATGTTGCCGGAGATACGGCCGGGGTGGAGGAAGCCAATACGGCCATGGATGAAGGCAGACTGGCAGGCATTGCCATGGCACAGTCCCTTGGGTATCTCACTAAAGAAGACGGGGAGACAGCCAAGGAGATTGTCAGGGAACGGCTGACTGCGCTTCGTCAGGGGCCTTTTGGGGAAAGAAGGCTTCAGGCGAAGGAAAGAATTCTTGAGAAGGGAGCAAAAGAATTATGTCAATCTTAACAGACGGCTATCCGTCCATAGAAGAAATTAAAAATGCCACAGGCTGGCCGGATGAGGAACGGTTCGCCAGGGGACCTGTGGCGGTTATCGAATGTGTGCAGAAAATTCCCTGCAATCCGTGTGAAGCGGCCTGCCCTGCACATGCGATAACGGTGGGCAGTCCCATTACAAATACGCCGGTTCTTGACAGGGAGAAATGTATTGGCTGCGGCTTATGCGTATCAGCCTGTTCCGGGCTCGCTATTTTTATTGTGGATAAAACTTATAGTGAAACATTGGGAACCGTAAGCTTTCCTTTTGAGTATCTGCCGCTGCCCCAAAAGGGAGATGAGGTGGATGCACTGAACCGGGCAGGGGAATTTGTCTGCCGGGGAAAGGTAATCCGTGTGATGAATCCGCCGCAAAATGATCATACGCCGGTGGTGACGATTGCGATACCCAAGGAATATACGGATACGGTAAGGACGATGGGGCGGCTGAACCTGGAGGATACGGATCGCACCTTCCGGAAAGCGGAAGGAGACGAAATTATTGATGATGAAATGCTGGTATGCCGCTGTGAGGAAATAACAGCAGGAGAAATCCGTAAGGCGGTCCGTGAGTATGAAGGCACCTCCGTTACGGAGATAAAAAGAAGGGTCAGAGCCGGCATGGGACTTTGCCAGGGAAGGACCTGCGGAAAGCTGGTAACCAGAATTATTCAGGAAGAGCTGGGGAAAAAGGCGGATGAGGTGGAACCCGCAACAAGCAGGCCTCCGGTGAGGCCGATCACCTTTGGAGAACTGGCCGGAGAGGAAGGAGGGCGGACGGATGAGCAGGGTGTATGATACGGCGGTAATCGGCGCGGGAGTAATCGGCGCTGCTGTGAGTTATTATTCCGCTTTGGACGGGGCGGATGTGATATTGATCGATAAGGGCGATATTGCGGAAGGTACCAGCAGTAAGTCGGATGGCAACATTCTTGTATGTGATAAAATGCCGGGCTTTGACAGTACGCTGGCAAAAATGAGCCAGGATATGTATCCGCAGCTTGAGAAGGAACTGGATTATCCCATTGAATGGCGAAGAAAAGGCAGTCTGTATTTATGCGAAACACAAGAAGAACTGGAAATCGCAAGGGATTACTGTTCCCGGATGGCGGCACAGGGGATTCCCATGCGCATGATGGACCAGAAGGATATTCAGGCGGACGAACCCTACCTGGCAAAGGATCTTGCGGGAGGGATTGAAACGGCCTGCGACGGTTCACTCTATCCTATCGGCTTAAGCTACGGCTATGCCCTGACCGCCAGGAAATACGGCGCGAAGCTGAGCCTGCATAATCCGGTTACCGCTATTACAAAAAAAGAGGACTTTTTTATCATTCAGACAGAGCAAGGGGAAATACATGCCAAGAATGTGGTGAACTGCGCCGGTGTATGGTCACCTGTCATAGGTGCGATGCTGGGGCTTTCCATTCCCGTATCCGCAAGACAGGGGCAGATCCTGGTATCGGAGCAGACCTTCCGCGTGGCGCGCAGAAAGGTGCATGAGTTTGGGTACATGCTGGCTAAATTCGGTACGGGAAATTATAAAAGACCTGTTTCGGAGAGAGTGGAACGAAACGGCGTGGCCTTTGTATTTGAACCTACGGCGGCGGATAACTTCCTGATAGGCTCCTCCAGGCGGTTTGCAGGAGAGGATATCCGGACGGATATTGAAGTGATGCAGGCGCTGGCGGAACGGGCCATCCGTTTCTTCCCCATAATCAGGGATATTAAGGTAATCAGGGCGTATAGCGGCCTGCGGCCCTTTACGCCGGATCATCTTCCCATCATATCCGATACGCCGGTTCCCGGATTCTTTATTGCCGCGGGACACGAGGGGGACGGAATCGGCTTATCCGCCATAACTGGCAGGCTGATGTCCAATCTGATTGCAGGAAGAGAGCAGCCGATAGATATTTCACCGCTGGCCTTCGGCCGGTTTCACCAGAATGAAAATATGAGTTAATGACAGAAAGGACTAAGATAATGAACAAAGAGTTTAAAGGCGTTTATGCTGTAGCGGTAACCCCTTTTCATAAAGACGGAAGCTTTGATTTTGAGGCTGCTAAAAAGCATCTGGATTATCTGATAGAAAGCGGCGTTCACGGAATCTGCATCCTGGGGGCTACCGGGGAATACCAGAGCGTAACCTTGGAGGAACATAAGGCATATGTAAGGGAAATCGTTCCTTATATCTGCGGCAGGACAAGCGTAATCGTGGGAGTGACCAGAGAACGGGCGGATGATGTGATTGAGCTGATTCTCCAGGTAAAGGAGAGCGGCGGCCATGCAGCGATGGTGCTGGCGCCGCCGTACTGCCATCCCACACAGGAGGAACTGGTAGAGAATTATCGCTATATTATGGAAAAGACGGAATTCCCGATTATGATTTACAACAATCCGGGCAGCTGCGGCATCTCCATTGAACGGGAAACCTTCCGGGAGCTGTTTGCGCTTCCGTATACGGCGGTGGTAAAGGAGTCCAGCGGGGATATCCATAAGGTTACTCAGGTGGTGGACGATGCGCCGGAGGCTGTTTCCGTATTCTGCGGTGCGGATAATATTGCATTTGAAAGCTTTGCCGCAGGAGCCTGCGGCTGGATATCCATGCTGGCCAATGTGGCGCCCAAGGACTGTGTGGTGTTATTCCAGGCAGTATATGAAGAAAAAGATCTGGAAAAGGGCAGGAAAATTTACCGGAAGATTCTGCCTGCGCTGGATGTGCTGGAAACCTTCCCCAGGGTCCCCCAGACTTTGAAATATCTGCTGTCCAGAAAAGGGCTGGACTGCGGATACTGCAGAAGGCCCCGTGTGGAACTTTCAGAGGAACAGAAAGCATATGTTGTGGAAGCAATGCATGCGGACGAGATTGAATAGGAGGAAAAAGCCATGTTTACAATTGATGCCTATACCCCTGCCAGGGTGATTTTCGGAGCGGGACGCCTCAAAGAGCTTGGCAGCGTAAGCCTTCCGGGCAAGAAAGCGTTGCTCTGTGTTACACAGGACGGCCTGATGGAAAAGCTGGGAATACAGAAACGTGTGACAGATCTGCTGAAAGAAAACGGAACGGAATATGTGATTTTTGACAGAGTCCAGCCGAATCCGACGCAGTCGGGCGTTATGGCTGCGGCCGCGCTGGCCGGGAAAGAGAATTGTGATTTTGTCATCGGCCTGGGAGGCGGAAGCAGTGTGGATACTGCAAAGGCAACTGCCATTATGATGAAAAATCCCGGGGTTTTATGGGATTATGCCCAGACCGGGACCGGAAAAAACCAGCCGGTATCCTGTGCGGCGCCCATAGTGACGATTTCCACAACCTGCGGGACCGGTACAGAGACGGATCCTTATTGCGTTATCACCAATGAGGAAACGAAGGAAAAGCTGGATTTTGCCCTGGATCAAATATTCCCTGCACTGTCGATCATCGATCCTGAGCTGATGTGCTCTCTTCCTCATAAGCTGACCTTATATCAGGGCTTTGACGCGCTTTTCCATCTGGCGGAATGTTATATTACCAACGAACATCAGAATCATCTGGTGGATTTGTACGCGGTGGACGGGATTAAGATGGTGGCTCATAATCTGCCTCTGGTGGCAAAGGACGGAAACAATCTGGAAGCGCGCACCTGCATGTGTTATGCGGCAGATATCCTGGCAGGCTATACCCAGGCGCTGTGCAGCACCACCTCACACCATATCATTGCCCAGACCATAGGGGGACAGTTCCCTGCCGTAGTGCATGGGGAAAGCCTTCTGATGATTGCGGAGAGCTATTATAAAAAGGTAAAACAGCTGCGTCCGGCCCTGTTGGATGAACTGGGAGAGGTCTGTGGTGTACTCAGGGACGGTAAGGATCCAGGACAGGGATTCGTGACCGCATTAAAGCAGTTGATGGACGTAACCGGTGTCAGGGAATTGTATTCCATGGCGGAGGAGGGAATTACGGAAGCGGATTTCCAGACCATTGCGGACGTAACCGTAGACAATACAGGAATTGCTTTTGAAAAATATGAGATTACCAAAGCGGATATCATTCAGATGCTAAAGGACAGCTATGATTCTGTCCGGTAACGGCGTTCGTTCGGGAAAGCCGCATTCGGCGGGGCGGAGGTTTTGTAACCGTTGTTTGGGAGGTTCCGGTGCCGTGTGGCAAATGCACGGCACTGCCTGAGCGGCAGTATGGCCGGAGTGGCGGGATAACTGTAAGACGAGGAGGCGTATAATGCAGGCATTTTATCTGGGAACCCGCATTTTTTCCGGGAAAGAAGGGCTGAAGGAGGCCATGGGAGATTCGCAGAGAATTTTCCTGGTGACGGACAGCTTTCTGGAACAAAGCAAAAAAAGTGCATATATCACGGAAATACTGGAAAAGGAAGGAAAAGCCTGGCAGGTTTTTTCAGAGGTAAAACCTGATCCGGATACGGAAACGATCAGCCGGGGTGTCTGCCGCCTTCTTGAATTCCGGCCGGACTGCATTGTGGCTTTCGGAGGCGGTTCCGCTCTCGACGCAGCCAAAGGGATCCGGTATTTTGCCGCGGGACAGGGAGGTGGAAGATGCCGTTTCATTGCGGTTCCCACCACCAGTGGTACCGGTTCCGAGGTAAGCTGCTTTGCGATTATCAGCAACAGGGAAAAGGCGGTGAAGTATCCGCTTGTAACGCAGGAGCTTTTTCCGGACGCGGCGGTGCTGGATGCCGGGCTGGTATGCTCTGCGCCGCCCGGGGTAACGGCGGCAACGGGAATGGATGTCATGACTCATGCGTTGGAAGCCTATGTGGCAGCAGGCGCCAATGATTTCACAGACGCGGCGGCAGAGAAAGCCCTTCTTCTGGTAAAAGAATACCTTCCGGAGGTTTATCGCAGCCCCCTGGATCTGTATGCCAGGGAACGGATGCACAATGCGTCCTGCCTGGCCGGGATGGCATTCAGCAATGCCGGGCTGGGGCTGAACCATGGCATGGCGCATACCCTGGGCCAGCATTTTCATATTCCCCATGGAACGGCAAATGCGATGCTGCTTCCATGGGTCCTGGCCTTTAATGCTTTTGGCTCGAAGGCACGGGAAAAACGGATAAATCAAACGACGGAAAAATACGCCAGGATAGCGGCGCTCTACGGAATGGATGGTTTCAGTAAAGAAGAGAGCGTCTGGCGTCTGATCCGTTACATTAAGCAGCTGGTCAGAAGGTTGGGGCTTCCGGAAAGCATTCAGGGGGCCGGTATAGAAAGTAAATGCTTTGAGGCGGCGTTGAAGGAAATGGCGGCGGCAGCGCTTCAGGATCCCAGCACCGGGACAAATCCCGAACGCTGTACGCAGGAAGAGGTAATTGAACTTTTCCGGAAAGCCTATGACGGGCGGGGCAGTCGAAAGGAAGGGGATCGGTATGAATGATTATGAAACAGAAGGGGCAGGCGCGGCATTTCAAGGAAAAACAAGAATTATCCAGGAATTTGTCCCCGGGAAACAGGTGACTTTAGCCCATGTAATTCCCCATCCGGTACAGGATTTGTATCCTAAAATGGGGCTGATAGACGCAGAGGGCGCCATTGGGATTTTTACAATTACGCCCAGTGAAGGGGCGATTATAGCGGCGGATGTGGCAAGCAAAGCGGCGGATGTGAAAATCGGATTCGTGGATCGTTTCAACGGATCGTTGATTATTACAGGCGATGTGGCCGGCGTGGAAGCGGCGCTGCATGATGTGATCCAGGTACTTTGTGAAACGATGGGGTTTACGGCTGCCAACATAACAAGATCCTGATATTGCTTTGCGCATTCAGGACAGAGAACAGGGAATACATATGAAACAGAAAAAAAGGGCTATCCTAATCGGCCGTTCCATGGCGGGAAAGACCACGCTGTGTCAGTTCCTGTATCATGAGGAACTCAAATATCATAAAACACAGACTGTGCAGCTTATCAACGACAGCATGATAGATACGCCGGGGGAATATCTGGAACGTGTCCGAATGAGAGGAGCGCTGAACGTAACGGCTGTTGACGCTGATTTGATAATTTTTGTCCAGGACGCAGGGGAGGGCGGAACCATGTTCCCTCCCGGTTATGCCAGTAACTTTGCAAAGCCCTGTATCGGCATTATTACCAAAAGCGATAAGGCGGACAGAAAGATGCTGGAGAATGCGGCAGGCTTTTTACGCCAGGCCGGCGCGGAGCATATTTTTGTGACAAGCAGTTTTCTGGGAACCGGTTTTGAAGAGCTGCGTTCCTGGCTGGAGGACTTCGGCGGGCAGGGGGGAATGCTTTGAAAGAAACCATATGCAGCGTAGGTATTGATATCGGAACTTCGACGACGCAGCTGGTATTCAGCCGGTTGACCATGGAGAACCGGTCCGCTGGCAGCAGGATACCCCGGATTGAAATCGTGGAGAAAGAGATTGCTTACAGAAGCCCCATTTATTTTACGCCTCTGCGGACAGAAGACAGAATTGATGCCGGGCGGCTGAAGGAAATACTGAAAAAGGAATATGTGCAGGCCCAAATCCGGCCGGAGGATGTGAAAACCGGGGCGGTGATCATTACCGGGGAAACCGCCCGGATGGAAAATGCAGAGGAGGTTCTGTGCGCGGTCAGTGATATGGCAGGAGATTTTGTCGTATCCACGGCGGGGCCGGATCTGGAATCGGTTTTGTCCGGGAAGGGGGCCGGCGCGGATATGCTTTCCCGGAGGACGGGAAAGGTTACCGCAAATCTGGATATCGGCGGCGGAACCAGCAATATTGCAGTATTTGAAAAGGGGGAATTCGCAGGCTGCGCATGCCTGGACATCGGGGGACGCCTGATTCGGATAAAGGACAGCCGGATTGAGAGCATTTCGCCCAGACTGCTGAAGCTTCTGGGGCATTACCGGATAAATATAAGAGAGGGGGAACGGGCGGATATGCAGGAACTCAAAAGGCTGTGTGCCATCCTTGCCTCCCAGCTTGCGCAGGCGCTGTATAAGGAAGAACAGTCTTCGCTGCATGAAAAGCTGTATACCAATAACGGGAAATTGCTGCCCCGGAAGCCGGTGGTGGAAGCCGTCACATACTCCGGAGGCGTAGGCGCCTGCATCTACGGGGAAGAAAAAGACCCCTTCCGTTATGGTGATATGGGAATTCTGCTTGCGGAAGCGATCCGGGAACAGCCAGCCCTCGGTTCTCTGTCCGTTTACCGGCCTTCGGAAACGATCCGCGCCACTGTTGTGGGCGCGGGAATGCATACGACCACCATCAGCGGCAGCACCATCTGCTGCCAGAGAGATCTGCTGCCTTTGAAAAATATACCGGTGCTCCGTCTTCGTGAAGCGGAGGAGGGGAATCCTGAAACGCTTGCGTCTGCAATCCGTTCAGGGGTGAAGCTTTACGGTGCGGACACAGGAACTCTGGCAATTGCCCTGTCCGGGAAAAACAGCCGCAGCTTTTCGCAGATACAGCTGTTGGCCGAAGGGCTTGTACAGGGAGCAAAGGATATCATCCGCAGAGGAGGTCCGGTGATTGCCATTGTGGAGGAGGATATCGGAAAGGTCCTGGGGAATGCGTTAAAGGCTCGCATCCATAATAACTGCGGGGTGCTGTGTGTGGACAGCATCCATGCGGAAAGCGGGGATTATGTGGATATCGGGGAGCCGCTGGCAGGCGGCGCGGTAGTTCCCGTAGTTGTGAAAACGCTCATTCTGAATGCGCGGGAATCGAGGTGAGACATGGTTTTAAAGACGAAATTATTCGGAAAGGTATATGAATTCCAAAGCCTGCGGGAAGTCATGGCAAAGGCAAATGAAGAAAAGTCAGGCGATGCGCTGGCTGGCATTGCCGCTTCCTGCAACGAGGAGCGGGTGGCGGCAAAGGCTGTGCTTGCCGGGCTGACATTATCCGACCTGCGTGAAAATCCTGCCGTTCCCTATGAAGAGGATGAGGTTACCAGAATTATTCAGGATGATATAAACGAAACCATTTATAACAGCATCCGTTCCTGGACGGTGGGTGAATTGAGGGAATGGCTGCTGGATATCCATACAACAAATGAAATGATACGGAAGATATCCAGGGGCCTGACCAGCGAAATGATAGCCGCGGTCTGTAAGCTGATGGGAAATCTGGATTTGATTTACGCAGCATCCAAAATCCAGGTGACCTCCCACTGCAATACCACGATCGGCCTGCCCGGCACTTTTTCCTCGCGGCTGCAGCCAAACCACACCACGGACAATCCGGCCGGCATTATGGCCTCCGTAATGGAAGGGCTCAGCTATGGCTGCGGTGATGCGGTAATCGGCCTGAATCCTGTGGATGGGACCGGAGGAAGCGTGGAACGGATCCTGAAAAGCTTTGATGAGTTTAAAAACCGCTGGGAGGTGCCCACACAGACGTGTGTGCTGGCGCATATAACAACGCAGATGGAAGCCGTGGAAAAAAGGAAAGCCCCGGCAGATTTGATTTTTCAGTCAATCGCAGGATCCCAGAAAGGAAATGAAGCCTTTGGGCTGACGGCAAAAATGCTGCAGGATGCCAATGATTTGATGCTTGAACGCGGAACCGGAACCGGGCCGAATGTCCTTTATCTGGAAACCGGGCAGGGCTCGGAGCTGTCATCGGATTCCCACAATGGCTGGGATCAGGTGACCATGGAAGCCAGATGCTATGGTTTTGCACGGCATTACCGTCCCTTTCTTTTGAATACCGTGGTTGGTTTTATCGGCCCGGAATATCTTTATGATTCCAAACAGGTAATCCGCGCCGGGCTGGAGGATCATTTTATGGGAAAGCTTTCGGGAATCCCCATGGGATGCGACGCCTGCTACACCAACCATATGAAGGCAGATCAAAATGACATAGAGAATCTGTCCGTACTGCTGGCTGCGGCAAAATGCAATTATATCATAGGAGTACCTCAGGGAGATGACTGTATGCTGATGTATCAGAGCGCTGCCTACCATGATATGGCGGCTTTGCGGGAAATTTTCAATCTGCGTCCGGTCAGGGAGTTCGACAGATGGCTGGAAAAAATGGGCTTCTCCGAAGATGGAAAGCTGACGGATCTGGCTGGGGACGGTTCCGTTTTTCTTGTATGAGACAACAAGACGGGCGGTACGGAAGGGAGCGGATATGGAAAATATAAGTGAAGCATTGCTGAAGGAATTAATTGAAAGCGTGCTGGAGGGCAGGAGTGTCCGTCAGGAAGGAACGGCCGGGCTCCTTTTGGAAGAACGGGAAAAGGAACGGGATCCAACGCAGTTACCATATACGGATCTGCCGGCCAAAGAAGACGGCGGTGAGAATAGGAAGGAAGATGACTGTGGGGAAACGGATTGTCCTGATATGACGGCGTATGATGTGAGAGAACAATATCTGGTGGAAAATCCGGTGAACCGAGAGGCCTTTGCTGATTTGAAGAGGAATGCGCCCTGTCGCCTGGGGATAGGAAAAGCGGGAGCAAGGTGCAAAACCCTGCCCATGCTGCAGTTTCAGGCGGCCCATTCAGCGGCGCAGGATGCGGTTTTTTCCGATGTGGATCCGAAGGTTCTTGAGGAACTGGGATTATTCCAGGTGCAGACTCAATGTGAAAGCAAGGATATATTTCTGACAAGACCGGATCTGGGCCGGAAGCTGAATGAAGAGGGGCTGCGGCTGATAAAGGAACGGTGCAGGCAGAAGCCGCAGGTACAGCTTTTTGTAGCCGATGGGCTCAGCAGCGCTGCGGTAAATGCGAATGTGAAGGAAGTGCTCCCAAGCATGGCACAGGGACTTGAGGGCTATGGAATTGAAATGGGAGCCCCCTTTTTTGTCAAGTATGGCAGAGTGGGAGTCATGGATCAGATTTCAGAGCTGACAGGAGCCAGGGTCACCTGTGTGCTGATTGGTGAACGGCCGGGGCTTCTGACCGCGGAATCCATGTCCGCTTATCTTGTATTTCAGGGCTATGTGGGAATCCCGGAATCCAGAAGAACTGTGGTTTCCAACATCCATGGGAGGGGGACGGTTCCGGCGGAAGCGGGCGCGCATATCGCAGACGTTATAAAAAAGATATTGGAAACTGAAAAAAGCGGTACACAGCTGGCACTGTAGTGGGGAAGAAAAATGATTGGAGATCTCATAAAAGCGGAAATCCTGGCAGCAAAGATAATACCTGATGTCCATCCGGAGCTGGCGGGAAGCCTGGAGCTGGGAAGCGGCAGGCATTCATTGGGGCTGCTTACCTGTAGCAGTGATGACGTTGCTTATACCGCTCTGGACGAGGCGACGAAAAAAGCCGATGTAAAAGTGGTGTATGCCAAGAGCCTTTATGCCGGGAGCAAGAATGCGACCACCCGGTTTGCAGGGGAGTTCATAGGCATACTGGCAGGACCGGATCCTGAACAGGTGCGCAGCGGTCTGGAGGCGTGTGAGGAATATATCCAAAACAGTGCATTTTTCCATTCGGCGAATGAGGAAGATTCCGTCATCTATTATGCGCAGTGCATATCCAGGACCGGGAGCTTTCTGGCCAAACAGGCGGGAATCCGGGAGGGGGAGAGTCTGGCATATCTGATAGCGCCTCCTTTAGAGGCGGTTTACGGACTGGACGCAGCCATGAAGGCGGCGCAGGTGAAGCTTTGTGTCTTTTACGGACCGCCGACGGAGACTAATTTTGCCGGCGGCCTGCTTACCGGCAGCCAGGAATCCTGTCGGGCGGCATGCGATGCCTTTGCCAGGGCCGTGGAACTGACGGCGTCCGGGCCAAGGGATATTTAGAAAGGAAGTGACGGGGTGCAGCTATATGATAAGGACCTTCTGTCTGTGCAGGAGGTAAGAACGCTGGTGGAGAAGGCCAAGAACGCACAGAAGGAGCTGGCTTTGAAAAATCAGCGGGAGGTGGATGGAATTGTCAGCTCCATCGCGGAGGCAGGGGTAAGAAATGCCCGCAGGCTTGCGAAAATGGCGTGTGAAGAGACCTGCTTTGGAATCTGTGAGGATAAGGCGGTAAAGAATGTATTCGCCAGCAGAGGCGTGTATGAACATATCCGGGATATGAAGACAATTGGGGAACTGGAATATAATCCGGAAAAAAAACTGAGGAAAATTGCGGTGCCGGTGGGAGTGATTGCAGGGCTGATACCTTCTACCAATCCCACATCAACAGCACTTTACAAATCGGAAATAGCGGTAAAATCGGGGAATGCCATTGTGTTTTCCCCTCATCCCAACGCGAGGAACTGTATTTTGGAAACCGTGAAGGTAATCCGGCAGGCCATTGCGGAGGCCGGCGGAAATGAAGATCTGGTAAGCTGCATTACCATTCCCACCGTCCAGGCTACGGACAATCTGCTGAAGCATCCGGATATTTCCCTCATCCTGGCCACAGGCGGTACAGCTATGGTCCGGGCGGCCTATTCCTCCGGAACGCCGGCTATCGGCGTGGGACCGGGAAATGGGCCTGCATATATTGAACGCACTGCGGATATCCCTCTTGCCGTAAAGCGGATTATGGATTCCAAGACCTTCGATAATGGGACGATCTGTGCATCGGAGCAGTCTGTTATCTGTGATGAGGACCAGAAGGAGGAAATACAAAAGGAAATGGAGCGCCAGGGGGCTTATTTCCTGACGCCGGAACAGCGCAGAAAGCTGGGAGGCTTTATCCTGCGCGCCAACGGCACAATGAATCCCATGATAGTGGGACGCAGCGCGGAGGAGATTGCCAGGCTTTCCGGCATTACGATTCCCGGAGGGACCAGGGTCCTGGTGGCGCAAGAGGACGGTGTGGGCCGTGAACACCCTTATTCCAATGAAAAACTGGCTCCTATCCTGGCTTTTTATGTGGGAAAGGATTACAGGCAGGTATGTGATATCTGCTGCCAGATCCTGCATTATGAAGGCGCAGGCCATACCTTCAGCATTCATACCAAGGATCGGGATATGGTGGATTACTTTGCAAAAAGGGTGCCGGTTTCCCGGGTTGTGGTAAATACGCCGGGAGCTCTGGGAGGCATCGGAGGTACTACCGGACTGATGCCGGCTCTGACCTTGGGCTGCGGTGCGGTAGGAGGGTCCGCCACCTCGGAAAATGTGGGCCCGTTTCATCTTATGAATGTACGGTATGTGGCAGAGGGACTGCGGGAACTGTCGGATATCAGGGCAGAGATGCCGGGAGCGTCTGAGGAGAAAATTAAAGTACAGGGAAATGCTCCGGAAGACGGCTGTATGCAGCAGATGGAGATTGAAGAGATAGTGGAACAAATTATCAAACGTCTCAGAAGTATGTAATACATAAAACAATAATATAAGAAGAGTCCATTTATGGCAGGCCGCAGGCAAGGCGGCAGAAAGAGAGGAAAGTATGGCATCTTTACAGGCACTGGGAATGGTGGAAACAAAGGGGCTGGTGGCAGCGATTGAA
>OAVH01000797.1_pt1 | contig 21058 bp, 17 predicted proteins | sample 1495281 | NCBI WGS metagenome assembly OAVH01 (sample SAMEA2580082, study PRJEB22360) | human gut metagenome | biome: human gut; feature: human-associated habitat; material: faeces | place: Denmark | collected 2008/2010
CAAATATAGAATCTACTATCAAACTATTAGTTAATCTAGGAAAAAAAGCTGAAGTTGATGACCTTTTTGTTAAAATAGATGAAATGAAGCTTAATCAAAGATTGAATCGTAATCTCAAAATAGAGAACTGGTCTAGTATTCTTTCAGAAGCCAATAATAGAAATATAACTTCAGTTGTATTAGAAGATATTATGACAGATGAAGAGATTAATCAGTCTTTTAATGAATATAATGAAATTGAAGCACAATTTTCATCTAAAACTGGTATTTTTAATAAAACTGATTTATCGTTTCTTGCTGTTGCAACAGCTTTACAGGTATTAAAAACATTACTTTTTCCATATGTTTCAAAAAAATTAGGTTATGGTGATAGTTTCAATCCTGATGATAGACTAGCCCATAATGATAAATCTATTGAAGCAGAACATAGAGAAGCTAATAATAGTTTTAGAGATAAATTTCAAGAACGATATAAATCAGGCTATTGGATTAATCTGCTATATCAAACACCTCCATACGATATAACTGCTGGTTCAAAAGATTTGGGAATCAATATGGGTGGAAAAGCACATAGAATGTATACTTTAGGTCATGATCCTATTTTAGGATGGCTATTTGGCACAGCTAATATATTGACTGATTGTATTACATTTAATTCGTTTGCGAATCATCGAGTTTCAAGAGTGGACCCATTAACTTCTAAAAAGAAGATGATAATTACAGCTGAGCAAGTTCCATTAACAATGATGTTTAAAGAGTGCTATGATATGTGTCGTGCAGATAAGTTAAATTTGCCAGCAGCTATTTTTGCTCAAGCACTACATTATAAGTCTGATATTAAAACTAAAATGGGATTACCAGTGCCATTATTGTCAAGTTTTAATGAGAATTTTGCTAGTAAATTATATGATGAACATTATGATGCATTATGTTTAGCTCGCGATATGAAGATTGTTGGTGCTTCGTTTATTATCTCTAAAGTAATAGATATAATTATTACACTTACACATGGCTTATTTAATAATGATGAAGTATCTAAAGAACTATATGAAGTACGAACAAGAAAAATTCTTCTTATATCTAATTCGATTGCATCCTCTAGTACCATTATTAATACATTAATAACTAAAGATTTACGTAAACTTGATATTGGTGGTGTGCTAAATACTATAGGACATCTTTTTACAGATATTAGATTTATATTTAAAATAAAAGAAGAGTTTATAGAAAGTGAGATTTCTAATAGCTTGCAGAAAGAGTTAGATGAGATAGATTATTTATTCGGTCATCTATGATGAATAATGCGTATTATAAAAAATCAAGAGTTTTTAGGTTTAGAAACTTAAAACTCTAATAGAAAAATAGTAAGGCAGAAGTTAGTTAATTGACTTCTGCCTTACTATTTTATTCATGTTATACATTATTTATCAGCTACAACGAGTTTATATCCGTTCAAGTGAATATTATCTCCTGTAGTATCTTCGTTCGTTAAGGATTTTACATAGCTATCGCCTGTAAGTGTCCAAGTGGAATCTTTGCTGAGTTTCAGTGTAATTTCTTTTGCTGGATTGTCGGTGTTTATAGCGCCAACTAAACTAGATCCATTTGTCATGTCTAGCGCAATGGTGCTAATTGCATCGGCTACAATATTGCCGTTTAAGGCTTGGTTGGAGGCGCGAAGTGTAAGGTGACCGCCATTTTCACCGGTTTTGCCCCAACGGGAGTCGGCCGCTGCTTTCACTAGTGTTGTAGTATTGGGAGTAGATATAGCATTGCCAGTAAGGTCTACCTCTGCAGTGGTGTTGTTCACATAGATGAAAGCGCCTGTAGCATGGGTGGTGAGTGAGTTGTTTTCTGCTTTGAGACGGGCAATACCACTTTCAGCATCACCAGAAAAGCTTTGGTATAGCATAAAACCATTGTCTTTGTAGCCTGTTACATTAGAGTTGGTAAGTGTGATGGAATTTTTGCCTTCTACGACACCAATTTCACTGTTTTTAGCTTCGCCCGTAATATAGTCAGCTGTGATATTACCAGTAGAGTAGATAATAGGGCTACCTTCACCAGATGTTGTTAATTTGGCAGCCTCTGCTGTAATGGTACCTTCGCCACGGTCTGTAGCTAATGTAGCAGAGTGAGCACCTTCGGTTGTAATAGTAAGATTTTTGCCGTTTACAGTGCCTTTATAAGTGGCATCTAAACCGCGGGAGGAATCGCTCTTTGTGTGAATGTTAGAATTCTCTACATTGATGACAGAACCTTCACCAGTGGCAAATACTGCATTCGAGCCATTGGAATTGGATGTAATATTGCTGCCTTTAATGTTGATTTGACTACCGTCGGTACCGAGTATTACTGCGTTTTGACCACGGAAATTGCTATTGTCATCGCTTGTCGTATTGCCTGTTTTATCGAATACGCTGTTTTCGATGGTTACGACTGCTTTATCTTTGCCGATGAACGCATTTTGATCTGATGTTGTATTAGATATCAATTCATGCACAATGGCTTTATTTTCGGTTACTACCGTAGTACCTGTGAAAGTATTAGGATTAGCTTCAGCTTTTGGAACTGGCCCATTAGGTGCACTCATAGGTGGATTTCCAGCTGGTGGTGCACTTGGTATGTCTTCTGCAAAGGTTGGAAGGAATGCCAATGTAGAAAGGGCGGCACCTAATACGGCAGGAAGGACCCAACGGCGTAATTTTCTATATGAGTGTTTATGGTTTAGAGATGTTGTCTTTTTATGTGTTTTATTATTTTGTGTATTCATTGTAATCTCTCCTGTTAGACAATAAATATGCATTATGTAAATTTTAATAAATATGATTGTATAAAATTTTTATAATGAGTAGTATAATGATGGTGTATGAGTGATCTATGAAATCGTTTGGCTTTATGTACCCCTATGAAAATAAGCGTTATATCTCGTGTTTAATGCTTTCATAAGGCCTAGATTCTTTACATTCATTACATCGATTTAGTATAATATAATTTAGTATGATTACAATTGTACTAGTTCTGCCACATATGAGTGAAAGGAGTTCCAAATTCGTAAAGGCGAATAGCGCATGTACCCGCGAAGGCAGTCGTTAGGGTAGACGAGGTGAAGAGTGATCGAATAATCAGCGGATGCTCTTCCGGCACATTCATGTCGTAACAGATACTAAAAAGCCCATTGGTAACAATGGAGACAAAGTGTATCTGAATGAATTGTATTAAAGTAATAATTAATACATAATTGAAACATTAATCTAGAACATTAATCAAGAACATTAATTATTTAGCCTTAGTTTTTGGCTGGGGCTAGAATGCCCCCAGTTATAGGAGGATATACTTATGTGCGGTATCGTAGGATACATTGGCTTTAATCAAGCATCTGATTTCTTATTGGACGGTATGGCGAAATTAGAATACCGTGGTTATGACTCTGCAGGTATTGCTGTTATCGGCCCTGAAAATGTAATTAAAATTCAAAAAAAGGTTGGCCGTCTAGCTAATCTTGAGGCGATTGTAAAAGCAGATCCTAATGAAGGGACTGTAGGTATTGGTCATACTCGTTGGGCTACTCATGGGCGTCCATCCGATATGAACGCCCATCCTCATGCATCTGAAGATGGTAAATTTGCTGTTGTTCACAATGGTATCATCGAAAACTACATGCCTTTAAAAGAAGAGCTCATCGAAAAAGGGTACCATTTCAAATCTGAAACTGATACAGAAGTAGTAGCTCATTTATTAGAGGATATGTACGATGGCGATTTTGTAAGTACTGTTCGTCGCATGCTTGATCGTGTTGATGGTGCGTATGCTCTTGAAATTATCTGTGCTGATGAGCCGGACAAAATTATTTGTACTAAAAAAGAAAATCCATTGGTTATCGGCCTTGGCAAAGGGGAAAACTTCGTTGCTTCCGATATTCCAGCTATTATTAACTACACACGCGATACATACATCTTAAACGATGGTGAATTAGCTATCGTAACACGCGATAATGTATCTGTATTTGACCGTAAAGGCAATACTATTGATAAAGAAGTATTCCATGTAAGCTGGAATGCAGAGGCTGCTGAAAAAGGTGGTTATGAACATTTCATGTTGAAAGAAATTCATGACCAACCAAAAGCTGTGCGTGATACATTCGGTACACATATCTCCGAAGATGGTAAAACAGTAATCTTTGATGAGTTGAATTGGACTGCTGACGATGTAGTAGCTTTCAATAAAATCCTCATCGTTGCATGTGGTACAGCATACCATGCAGGTCTTGTAACAAAACAATATATTGAAAACTTGGCGCGCATTCCTGTAAATGTGGAAATCGCATCTGAGTATCGTTATAGCAATCCGTTGACTGATGATAAAACATTATGTATCGTTATCAGTCAATCCGGTGAAACATCCGATACATTGGCTGCTTTGAAAGAGGCTAAACGTCATGGCGCTAAATCCTTGGCAATTACAAACGTAGTAGGTTCCAGTATTTCCCGTGAAGCAGATAACACTGTGTACACATGGGCAGGTCCTGAAATCTCTGTAGCGTCTACAAAAGCGTACACTACTCAATTAGTAGCAGGCTTGTTGTTCGCCGTATACCTTGGCCAATTGAATGGTAAAATGGATCCAGCTTTAGGCGAAGAAATCCTATGCGGTGTTAAAAGCTTGCCTACATTGATTCATGAAATCTTTGAAGTAGACGAAGATATGAAAGCCTTTGCAAAACATTATGGCTTCAAATCTGATGCGTTCTTCTTGGGTCGTGCTATCGACTATGCAGTAGCGATGGAAGGTGCTTTGAAATTGAAAGAAATTTCTTACATCCATGCTGAAGCATATGCTGGTGGCGAATTGAAACATGGTACATTGGCTCTTATTGAAGAAGGCGTACCTGTTATCGCATTGGCTACACAAGAAGATGTGTACGATAAGATGATCAGCAACATCCGCGAAGTAAAAGCTCGTGAAGCTGTTGTAATCGGTATTGGCATGAAAGGTGACGAAGAATTGTCTAAACACGTAGACCATACAATCTATGTGCCTCGTGCCAATAAATTCATCGCTCCAATCCTTGCGGTTGTACCATTGCAATTGTTGGCGTACTACGCAGCGATTACACGCGGCGCAGATGTAGATAAACCACGTAACTTAGCTAAATCTGTAACCGTAGAATAATATATATAACCAACAGTGCCTCGGCACTGTTGGTTTATTTCAATATAGGGAGACTATTATGGCAGTTATATTTTCCGGCATCCAACCAAGTGGTGAATTGACACTTGGTAACTATTTGGGAGCTTTACGTAATTTCTTAGACTATCAAGATACTGATGAATGTTACTATTGTATCGTTAATCAACATGCGATTACAGTACCACAAGATCCAAAAGAGTTATTCCAAAATACTCGTAATTTGGCTGCGTTATACCTCGCTGTTGGCCTCGACCCTAAAAAGGTAACATTATTTGTTCAATCCGAAGTACCTGAACATGTAAAACTTGGTTGGGTTATGCAATCTATCAGCTATGTAGGCGAATTAGAACGTATGACACAATATAAGGATAAATCTCAAAAGCAAGGTGACTCTATTCCTACAGCGTTGCTTACGTATCCACCATTGATGGCGGCAGATATTTTGTTATATGGTACTAACTATGTTCCAGTAGGTGAGGACCAAAAACAACATCTTGAGTTGACTCGTAATTTGGCAGAGCGTTTTAACCGTAGATTTGGCGAAACTTTCGTAGTACCTGATATCAAGGTAGGCGAAGGTGGTGCTCGCGTTATGAGCTTACAAGAGCCAACTAAGAAAATGAGTAAATCTGATGATAACCAAAATGCTACAATTCGTCTTTTGGATGCACCAGACTTGATCGTGAAAAAATTAAAACGCGCTCAAACTGACTCTGACAACGCGGTGCGTTACGATAAAGAAAACAAACCTGGCATTTCTAACTTGATGGGCATTTACCGTGCTATCACAAAAGACAGCTATGAAGCTATCGAAGAAATGTATGCTGGTAAAGGGTATGGCGCATTTAAATCGGATATTGCTGATTTGCTTGTAGCAACACTTGAACCAATTCAACAACGATACAATGAACTCATAACAAGCCCTGAACTAGATGTCATTTTAGATGAAGGTGCTGCAAAAGCACATGCAAAAGCATCTATGATGTATCGCAAGGTTGAACAAGCGATGGGGCTTTGCCGTAAATAAGTATTTACATACACTTTTGAGGTCAATTATGACAAAACAAGAGGTAAGCGAACGATTTTCGGGTGGCCATGTAAAGCACATGGTCACCACACATAAGGCCGTACAGTGGCTAGGACGGATTCTAGGCATTGTAATTTGTGTTGCCCTTATTAAATGGGCCCCACATGATATAGGTAATCGCATGCTTTGTTATGCATTGGTCGTTTGCTTGTTATGGTGGGTACACGGGCTCGATGTAGTGCTCGTATATATTTGTGAAAAAGGCTTTGTCATAAAACAGAGACCGACAAATTTACGTGACTATTTCCGTAGTGCCATTAATTTAGATGATTACTATGTGTATGTTCCTTTTGAAAGCGTAGTTGGGTTTACGCCTGACTGGAAAGAACTACAAGCCGTTAATACTCATGGTGGCATTTATGTAGTACCTTTAGATCTGCAACTTGCACCGTATAAGGATAAAATGCGCCTTCAAGCCGCCATAAAACATTATAGAGATACACATGATATATAATTTTGTAAATTTATTGATTTAACTATTTACAACTTTAACACGCTAAAGTATAATAGGTTCATAAGTTAAAACATGACCTATAACATATTGTGTGGAGGATATTATGAACTGGAAAAAGATTATGGCTGTAGGTTTGGCTGCAGTTTCTATGATGGCTTTTGTAAGCGGTTGTGGTAGTGATACAAAGAAGGCTGATACTCAATTACCTAAGAAAATTGTTATTGGCCTAGATGATAGCTTCCCACCAATGGGCTTTAAAGATGATAAAGGTGAAATCGTAGGTTTAGATATTGACTTGGCTAAAGAGGCTGCTAAGCGCGCTGGTATGGATGTTGAGTTTAAAGCGATTGACTGGTCCAGCAAAGAAGCGGAGTTAAAATCTAAGAAAATTGACGTATTGTGGAATGGTTTAACTGTTTCTCCTGAACGTGAGAAAAATATCTTGTTCTCCGATACATATATGAAAGATAAACAATACATCGTTGTTCGTAACGATGATAATGCTATCAAGGGTAAATCTGATCTTGCTGGCAAGGTTGTAGGTGTGCAACAAGCTAGTACTGGTGAATCTGCATTACAAAACGATCCTAGTGGCAAAACTGTTAAAGAAGTTAAATCCTATGCTGATTTCGTAAGTGCATTCATGGATCTTGGCATTGGTCGTGTCGATGCAGTTATCGCTGATGGTGTTATTGCTCGTTACCTCATGACAAAAGAACCTGGCAAATACAAAATTGTAGAAGGCACTGATTACGGCGTAGATAACTTTGCTGTAGGGTTCCGCAAAGATGATACCGTATTACGCGATAAAATCAATGGTATCTTAGCCGAAATGAAAAAAGATGGTACTGCTGATAAAATCGTTGAAAAATGGTTGGGCTCTAGTGCAGACCTAGATAAGAGCGATGCCAAATAGTACGATTCGTGATATACTAATAGTACTGTGGTCAGTATGTACAACTGATAATTAAAGAACGAAATGTACACTAGAGAAGAGGCCATGTGCCTCTTCTCTATTCGTGTTTTGAAGGAGTATTTCATGTTAGATTATTTATTGCAGATTATCCCGACCATTGCGGATGGGCTTAAGGTCACCATTGCACTGTTCTGTGTCGTATGGGTACTATCTATACCTGGTGGTATCATATTAGCTTTACTGCGACTATCTAAGCTTCCTGTAGTCGATAAAATTGTTGAAGCCTTTGTATATCTAATGCGTGGTACGCCATTGATGTTACAAATTTTATTCATGTACTTTGCACTGCCAATCATGACGGATGGGGCTATTCAAATGGATGATGCAACGGCTGCTGTGGTTACATTTGTACTCAACTATGCAGCGTACCTTTGTGAAATCTTCCGCGGCGGTATCCAATCGATTCCACGCGGTCAATATGAAGGGGCAAAGGTTCTTGGTTTTACCTATGGTCAAACGATGCGTACCATCATTTTGCCGCAAATGTTTAAACGCGTGTTGCCACCACTTGCCAACGAAACGATTAACTTATTAAAAGATACATCTCTTGTATATGTATTGGCAATGAATGATATCTTGCGTATCACAAAATCTATTGTACAACGTGATTTTGATATTTCTGCGTTCCTTGTGGCCGCTATTTTCTATCTAATCTTCACGTTCATTTTGACGAATATCTTTAATTATTTAGAAAAACGTTTCTCTGTATATGATGAGTAAGAGGTAATTATGACTTTTGTAAATATGGAACGCATAGAGAAACACTTTAATAATAATGTGGTATTGAAAGATGTTTCCTTGCAAATGAATAAGGGCGAAATTGTATCTATTATCGGTCCATCTGGCTCCGGTAAGTCTACATTTTTGCGCTGCTTAGGTCAGTTGGAAACGATTGACGGTGGTACTATTACCGTTGATGGTGTAACGTTGGCATCTACAGATGCTAGCGGCGTCGTTACCTACGCTGATAAACATACCATGCATGATCTATTACTTCGCATGGGGATGGTATTCCAATCCTTCAATTTGTTCCCCCATATGACTGTTCTTGAAAATATTATGGTGGCACCGCGTATGGTAAAAGGTATGAAAGATACCGATATTATGCCAATCGCAGAACGCTTACTTAATAAAGTAGGTCTTTGGGATAAACGAGATATGTATCCCTCTAGATTGTCTGGCGGTCAACAACAGCGTGTGGCAATTGCTCGTGCATTAGCCATGAACCCAGAAATTATGCTCTTTGATGAACCAACGTCTGCCCTTGATCCAGAATTGACTGGAGAAGTATTAAAAACGATTAAACAACTAGCCGATGATCGAATGACTATGATTATTGTTACCCATGAAATGAACTTTGCTCGAGAAGTTTCAGATCGTATCATCTTTATGGCAGATGGTATCATTCAAGAAGAAGGGGAACCGGAACAATTGTTTACCAATCCGCAATCTCCTAGAACTAAAGCTTTTTTAGAAAATATGTTATAATCCTTACCACCTATGTAATCATAGGTGGTACCTTCACATATATGAAAGGAACTTTATGAAATTACCTATCGCATTAGTATTAGCTGGATTGTCCATCGTATCTAGCGTTGCTTACGGAGCCTCTCCTGAACATGCTACGCCAAAGTCTATCGTAGCCTCGCAAGCAGATGCTCTTTCCGTATTGCCAGAGCAATATAAATCGTATGCTACTAAGATGAATACGGTTGTAAAGGATACGAAACACGGTTATACTTTCACCATTCCTTGGCGTGTAAATGATGGCGTTATGATCGACATGGATGTACGTAGTGAAAGTGAACATATACAGGGGTATTCCTTTAATTTGTCTGGCCCAAATCAAGACGACGCCTATACCGTGTCTTTTACAAAGAGAAATAATACACCGCAAGGCAATGTGTCACAAAAGGTGTGGAATACAACATGGTATGATGTTCCAATTAAGGGTATGACGGATGAAGAATACCTTCGTATTTGGCGTCAACATAGTAATGTATTTGATACTAACGATATAGTGGGCGGATTCTTCCCTAAAAAGGGTGCACAAGCAGCACGCTGGAGCCGCACGACACCGAAATCTTATGCAGAGATGACATCTACGGAAAAGGTTCATTCTATTTTTGAAGCTGAATTTATTATGGAAAAAGATCCAACGCATCGCTATAATCTTGTAAGTACGTATCCCCCTATTCAGGCTAAATTTATGGAACAAGGTCTTATGGAAATGACAGTTCCTTCATTTTCTTTGTTAGATACTAAGAAGACTGGCTCTACATTAAATAATGTTAAGAAACTATTGTCAGGTTCCAGTGATATCAATGTAGCAGAAGGTTTGAAATTCGTTAGTCCTAAAGGATTTTCACGCATTAATGACCCTAAAAAGATTACTTTCACAAAGGATAAGATTCGTCTCGACATAGAAAGTTTTTCTGTTCCTGTACAAGCGGTGAGCAGTGCTATGCCTACGATGATGGGCAAGCAGATGCTAGGTGACCAATATGTAAAATCTTTGGTGGATGTAAATAAGGCCACCATCGAACGATATGAAACACATATTATTGATGGTTCCGTTATGTTTTATGTAGCAGGGACAATGAAGAATCCTGAAGTCGCAGATACGAATACGGCGGAAACTGTTACATTCGGAGCTACGATTATTCTTGGAAATAATGGCAATGTCGGTGTAGCTCGCATGATAGCACCAATTAGTACTGTATTGACTACACCTGAACTAATCGATATTTTAGATGGATTTAAGTTAACGAATTCTTTAAATATCAATAATTCGTCTCAAGTTCTTTAATCTGCAAAAAAATGTGCTATAATGTATATAAATCCTAATTGAAAAAAGAGGATTTTTCCTAATTCGTCTAGAATATTATAAATAGACTAAACGATTTTTAATCATATCCCTTCATGGGGATTAGAAATAGGAGGGGTTAATATGGTTACCTACAAAACTATTGTCGTACCTACTGATGGTTCTGAAAATGCTAAACGTGCACTAGAACATGCACTTGCAGTAGCAGATCGTAACAAAGCAGAATTGATTGTTGTTCATGTAGCAAATATTGTTTCTGCTATTTCCAACTTTGATCAAACACCAATTTCTGGTGGCTATGTGTCTGAACAAATTGCAGAAGACATGGAAGAAACAGGTAAAGAAATTTTGAACGATGTAGTGAAAGAAATTCCTACAGGCGTTAAAGTTAAATCTGTATTTGAAGTTGGTTCCCCAGGCCCAGCATTGTTAGCTGTTGCTAAAAAATACAATGCTGATCTTATCGTAATGGGTAGCCGTGGTCTTGGACCTTTGAAAGGTTTATTCATGGGTAGTGTAAGTAGCTATGTAACTAGTCATTCCTCTTGCCCAGTATTGGTCGTTAAATAATATCATACAATTTAAAGGCTTTGTCATTGTGTACAAAGCCTTTTTTTGTATATAATAGATAGCATAGAGATAGTATTTAAATTTAGATAGATTATTAGTGTTAGTTTAAAAGAAAGGATCCCTATGATCGACGGGAACGAATCATTGTTAAAGTTAGCAGAATTGTTTAAGATTCTTGGCGATCCAACGCGCCTAAAGATTGTTGAGATACTGCTAGAAAATGAGATGTGTGTTAATCATATTGCAGAGACAATGGGCATGGGACAATCTGCTATTTCACATCAGTTGCGAGTATTGCGACAAGCTCGTCTTGTAACATATCGCAAGGAAGGGAAAACTGCATATTATTCTTTAAATGATGATCATGTAGAAGGCCTTGTACGAATGGGTATGGATCACGTATCACATCAATAATATATTTTATTATAATGAACACCTTTTATCATATTATGAATGAAAGGTGTTTTTAGTTGTGTTAAATATGAGGTGGGAGATGTATATACAGTGAATCTATTAATGAAAAATATAGGTATATTGGTGGTATTTCTTGCCACGATATTTTTATCAACCAAATCAATTTGGGCAAAGTTAATTTATCTAGATTCATTAAGCCCTTTGAGTGTTCTGGCATATAGAGCGCTTTTATCATTACCTTTTTTTATCCTACCAATGATTCATTTTAATTGGCAGAGTGTGAATAAAAAACAAGTTTTTAAGTATTCTTTTGTGGGAGCAGTTCTTTATTTAATTTCGTCTATGGCAGATTTTATAGGTTTATTATATATTTCTGCTTCTTTAGAACGTGCCGTTTTATTTACATTTCCAATCTATGTATTTTTACTATCATCAGATTTATCCAGAATTACGATTTCAAAGATCGTGTTAATTATTCTTACTGTTTTAGGATTAGGGATTATGTTTAATCCCACTGTTGACAGTCATTTTACTAATACTTTAATAGGCGTATTATTAGTTTTAGTTTCTGCTATATTTTGGGCTTTATTTATGATTTATAGTAAGCGGGTCGTTTTAAGTATTAGTCCTACTATATTTACTAGTACATATATGTGTATAACTACAGTGTTTTTACTTTTTGGCTTTATACTAAATAGTGGGGGCTTTTCGGAGATTGTAGCACTCCAACCTCATACTATAATTTATTTAATTTTCTTGGCTATTTTCTGCTCTATAGTTCCATCATACTTAATGTCCTTTGGGCTAAAGAAAATTAGTGCATCTCTTACAGCAGTTATTAGTGCAATGGGCCCAATAGTTACTTTGGGTTTAGATGTAGTTATTCTTAATCATCACTTAGGCTTAAATGAAATTATAGGTGCTATAATAGTTACACTTTGTGTGACTTGTTTGACGAGACTAAATGCTAAGGCGTAAAAAAATCACTCATAGTTGATGACTATGAGTGATTTTTTTATAATTTTTATATTTTTAATATAATGGGAAAAGGTAATAGGCGATTGTAATAAATAGCGGCATAGTTACTGCCGATAGAATTGTGGTGCCCATAACGATTTGCGTAGCATATTCAGGATTATTCTTCATTTCAATAGCAATGAGTGCCATATTAATAGCTGTTGGGACACTGTAGGTAATGACTATAGTCTGTGCTGCTATTGGATGCATTGGGCCGTAGAACATAATAAATAGTATAGTAATAACTGCTGCGATAAGAGGGCTTACGATGAGTCGTAAGGATGTAGCAAGCATAACATCGGCCTTAAAGAAGTTTAATGGTGTTCTATTAATTTGTACCCCTAAAGCAATCATCGCAACACCAACAAAGGCATTAGCAAAAATCTTAAGAGGTGCAAAGAAGAAGAGGCCATGTAAATCAAAAGGTAAGAGCTGACAGATCAAAGCAAGCGGGATAGCGTATACCATAGGCATATGGAATACTACGTTTAAGGCATCTTTTGTGCTCAATCGGCCAGCACCAGCTTGATAGAAACCATAGGTGTTACTCGTAATGGTTTGTATAATCATGATAGATACAACGCTAACGAGACCTAAGTCAGCATAGGGGGTTGCTCCATCAATGATATAAGGCACATTCGTAAATACGAAGATGGCAAGAGCAATACCCATATTTCCAACGTTATTAAACATGACGCAGTTTTTTAATGTTGCAATTTTGGCCACATCATAGCCTTGGATTTTACCGACTATACCAGAAAGTATAGAGTTTAGGATGAGTACAACTAGTGCACAAAATACAATTTCTAGTGTGCTAGATGTAAATTTTGCTTCATACATGGCTCTGAATACAAAGGTTGGTAGTAGTATATAGAAATTCAATTTACTCAATGTATAGAGGTCAAGTTTGAATTTTCTATCTAATATAAATCCTACGCCGATGAGTATGAAGATTGGGATCATAGAATTCATAAATATATGACCAATTAATTCAAATATATTCATTGTCTCACCTGGAGTTTCTCATTAATTATTAGAGTATCATTATATAGTATATATAGTATTTATAGTATTTATAGTATTTATAGTATTTATAGTATTATCATACCATAGGATGTATTGTTTTGGGGCTTAAAAGTTGATTCATTATGATTACTTATCATATTCATCAGAAATATACATGAAAAATGTGAGTTTTTACATATAATTTAATTGTTAGAACTATAGTATAATGTGAATATATTGTATATTTGCTTTGTTATTTAAGGGTGTGTCTCTGAGATATATTACTGATAGCTTTTACAGGATGGATTCCACGAGGAGACACAGGAGGAGAAATCATGAAACGAATTCTATTAGTATTAATGAGCGTTTTTATGCTTGCTTTTCTAGTAGGCTGTGGTAATGATGCAAGTAAAACTACGGATAGCGCAAAGCCAAGTACGTCTGAAAAGATTACAATTCAAGCGGCTGCTAGCCTTAAGGGGGCTCTTACTGAATTAGCAGATGCGTATAAGAAAGAGCATAACTTAGCAGATGATCAAATCACAATTAACTTTGCTGGCTCTGGCACATTGCGTCAACAGATTGAACAAGGTGCACCTGCAAGCTTATTCATTTCTGCAGACGAAAAAAATATGAAGATGTTACAAGATAAAGATTTAGTAATAAATGTAAAACCATTTGTAACAAATGAACTCGTTCTTGTAGTTCCTAAAGGACAACCTAAAATTGAGTTAGATCAAATCGCATCTGTAAAACGTATTGTTTTAGGTAATCCAGATACCGTACCCGCTGGTAACTATGGTAAGCAAGTACTAACAAAATTAGGTGTATGGGACCAAGTAGAACCTAATGTGGTATATGCCAAAGACGTTAAAGCTGTAACGGCTTCCATTAGCCAAGCAGCTGGTGATGCGGGCTTTATCTATAAGACGGATGCTATTGCAGCCGGTGATGCAGTTGAAATTGCTGCAGTAACACCTGCAGATTCTCATGATCCTGTTATATACCCTATCGGTATTATTAAGAAATATGATAATGCTTTGGCTCAAGATTTCTATACATACGTAATGAGCCCAGAGGGCCAAAAAGTTTTGGAAAAATATGGGTTCTCTACGTCTAAATAAGAATTTAACGCTAGCTTTTAGGGCTAGCGTTTTCTTATGATACAATAGAGTTATAATTTATTATCCGGCAGAGATTCGGCAAAGAAAGGAGGCACAATATGAGTCCATTTTGGTTGTCATTGTGGGTGGCGAGTTTAGCTCTAGTTATTGTTATATTGACTGGCTTAGCTGCTTGTTACTGGATGAATCGATGTAAGTGGAGTGGTATCGCTGTTCTAGATGCTCTAATAACATTGCCGCTAGTGTTGCCTCCAGTAGTAGTTGGCTTTGCTTTGCTTATGATATTTACACCGGGCTATGCATTCGGCGCTTGGTTAGAATCACATGGTTTAGGCGTCGTATTTACTGCAGCAGGTGCCGTTGTGGCCTCTTCTGTTATTGCCTTTCCTTTGTTTTATCAAACGGTGCGGTCCGCATTGCAGTCTGTAGACCATAATATGGAGGACGTAGCACGTACATTAGGTGCTTCAGAGCTGCGCATATTTTTTACAATCTCTGTACCATTGGCATGGAAGGGGATTTTAACGGGGAGCATATTGGCATTTTGTCGTGCTATGGGTGAGTTCGGTGCTACCATATTAATCGCCGGTAATATTCCTAAAATTACGCGTACCATGCCACTTGCTATCTATTCCTATGTAGAGGCAGGACAGTACATGGATGCCTTTGAACTCGTTATTTACATTTGTGTGCTTACATTAGCGCTATTGAGCGGGATTCACATCCTTACAAAAGGATCCTTGTTCCGTAATTTAGGGCGTAATTAGGAGGGACTATGATTACATTTTCTTTTACCATAGCAAGACCTTCTATGATTGTGAAAGCCGATGGTACTTTAGCTTCAGGAATTACGGTGTTAACCGGTTCATCTGGAAGTGGTAAAAGTACGTTTATTAAATGTATTGCAGGGTTAGTGAAACCTACAACTGGTATCATTCGATGCGATGAACGAACATGGGTTGACCGATATCAAAATATATGGGTGCCAGCTCAAGAGCGTCAGGTAGGATATATGCCACAAGGTAATATCGTATTTCCTCATTTATCCGTGGAACACAATATTACATATAGTAAACGAGGCACACCTGATATGTGTGATTCTCTATTAAAACGTTTAGGATTAGAAAAATACCGTAACACTAAGGCGGGGCGCTTATCTGGTGGTGAACAACAACGTGTGGCCTTAGGTCGTGCACTCTATTCAAAACCAACTATATTGCTTCTTGATGAACCTTTATCTGCATTAGATTGGAACCTTCGGAAACAAGTGCGTGATGATCTTGTTTCCATCATTCGTGAATGGGACGTACCTTGCGTATGGGTTACCCATGATGAAAGCGAAGCTGATGCAGTTGGTGATAGACACTGGATCTGTGAAGACGGACAAATTATTATACCTGAGTAGTAAAACACCTTCATAAGCATGATTGCTTACGAAGGTGTTTTTGTTTTAGTGTTGTTTTATTTCGACAGATGAGTTTTCTGTATGACTTATGAAGCCAACGATAGCTGTTACGAAGAATGCCGTTGTAAAGGCTGGCAGTGTAGCCCCAATAGTACTTTCACTATGTAACATATAGTGGTATAAACCAACGGATACGGCCCAAATAAGACCTCGTACGAGATAAGCGGATAATGTTTGTACTTGTTGGCGATTGATAAAGTAGTCCGCCAAAAGAATGGCAATCATCGGTGCAAATACAGAGCCGATGAGGTATAGAAAGTCTGTAATATCATCCATTGGATATAGAATAGCTGCAATAGTACCCACGACAGTAACGATGACGGCTACACCTTTACTAGATGCACTGTTATATATAGTTGTACTAGATACGCCTGCAGAATAAGCGTCCATAAAGGTTGTAGTTACGGTAGAGAAAATAATAACGATGAGGCCCGCAAGGCCAAGTCCTGCATTCATCATGATTGTAATGATAGAGTCGCCGCCGCCAAAGATAGCCGCACTAAGACCTAAGGTGTACATAACGATACTTGTTACAGTGTAGACTGTAGCACTTGTAAGTGATGCGGAGAAAGGTTTTTTACTTTCACGGGTATAATCACTGATGAGCGGTAGCCAAGATAGTGGCATGGCGATAGATAATTCAAGGGCAGCGATAAAACTCATGTTTCCGCTCGTTAGAATGATACCTTCACTAGGCCACTGCGATATCATGTGAGCGCCCATGTAAAGGGTGAGACCTAACAATAGCACTGATACGATAGCTTGAATATAGCCCGTATTGTGGAGGCCGATGAAAAGCCACAAAATGACAAGTGCGCCAATAGCTATCGTCCAAATTATAGGAGATAGAGGTGCTAGTTCTTGTAAGGCTAGCATAGCATCGTAGATCATGATGCTAGTCCAGCCAATAAGTTGAAGCATATTTAAAAAGGCAAAGCCTTTAGCCCCTAGTGGGCCAAAGCTGAAGGCAGTAGTATTCATACTGCCTTGTCGTAAACGTCCACCGATGAGGCCAGCTCCAAAGAGCAATACACCGCCGATGATATGCCCCAGTATGATGGCATATAGACCTTGGGTGAGTCCTAAGGGGGCTAGATAGGTTCCTGTCATAATTTCCGCTATAGATAGAGCGGCACCAAACCATATCATGGCGAACTGTGGTTGTGTAATGTATGTGTCTTTCATACGTCCTCCTTGCCAAGGAGTCATAGAAAAAGCCGAGTTCATAGGAACTCGGCTATTAATCCTCTATGTTCCCTACGTTGGCATTATCCAAATCAGGTTATGGGTTAAAGCATTAGCTTACTCTCAGCCCACTCATGTGAGCACCCCGTTATGGCTTCATTATAGGCTGTTAAGAGAACCCCGTCAATTATTTTCTTGCATAGATTGTATAATGATGTTATAACTAGAGTATAAAAATATATTGCCACTAGGGGTGCTTTTGCTGAGATTGACCATTCAAAACCCTAGACCTGATCCAGATAATACTGGCGTAGGAAAGTGGAGTGCAACATAATACTAACCTATTACGAGACCATTCCATTTGGAGTGGTCTCGTTTTTATATGTTTGGAGGTATTATGAAATTACATACTGCATTAACAATTGCCGGTACTGACCCGAGTGGTGGCGCTGGCATTATGGCTGATTTAAAATCTTTTCAAAGCCGTAACGTATACGGCATGGCCGTGGTTACGTCCGTGGTAGCTCAAAATACAACGGGCGTACATCATGTAGAACATTTATCGCTAGAGAGTATTGACCGACAATTACACGATGTGTATTCTGACATTGAACCTCAAGCCGTTAAGACAGGCATGATTGCCTTGCCGGAGATGATGGACCTTATCTATCCTTATGTGAGTAAGGGAATTCCGTATGTAATGGACCCCGTTATGATTGCCACTAGCGGTGACCGACTCGTATCAGATGAGGCGGTACATTTCTTGAAATCTAAACTGATTCCTACCGCAACGGTTATCACACCTAATCGCAGTGAGGCTGAGGTCTTAGCGGACATGTCTGTTAATTGTGAAAGCGATATCACAACTGCGGCCAATCGAATTTTACATGACTTAGGACCGCAAGTGGTCATCATTAAAGGTGGCCATATTGGCGAAGATGCAACAGATTATGCTTTCACTAAAGATGGTAGCGTTCGTACGTGGACGAGCCCTAAATATGATACGGTACATACTCATGGAACGGGCTGTACCTTCTCAGCGGTTATTACAGCGGAGCTTGCTAAAGGTCGTGATGTAATGGATGCCATCGGTATTGCCAAGGACTATATTGCTCTTGCTATTAAGTACAATCCAGCGTTAGGCAATGGGTGTGGCCCAGTTAACCACATGGCCTATGGTTTATTGGCGAATGGAACTGAAACGATGGATGAGCTCTTGAAAAAAGATGAGAGGAGATGATACTATGAACCCATATATACATAATCAAATTAAGCCTGAATTCAATATATTATACACATTGCGGAAGAAAAACCCTCTTGTTATTTGTATTACCAATGATGTGGTACGAACCTTTACAGCTAATGGACTACTAGCTATTGGGGCATCGCCCATCATGAGCGAATGTAGTGAAGATTTAAAGGATCTTATTGTGTATGCATCAGCACTGCTCATCAATATTGGGACACTTACACCTGAGAAGGTTGGTTACTATAAAGAGGCTATTAAACTAGCGAAGGAATATGATGTACCAATTATTCTTGATCCTGTGGGCTGTCATGCAGGAGCTTACCGATTGTCGGTGGTCTTAGATTTGATTAAGACTGGTTCTATTTCGTTATTACGAGGCAATCAAAGCGAAGTTAAGGCTGTTTATGATGCACTGAGTTCTGATAATAAGGATGAAATCTCTCCGTTAGGTAAGGGCGTTGATGGAGCGCAGGTAGCGGATAGTGCCATTATCGCATATCGTTTAGCGCGTCTTATTAACTGTCCTGTAGTAGCAACGGGCGAAGAGGATTATGTATCTGATGGAACTCGAGTCTTTGCAGTGCCTCATGGTCATTCGATTATGACTGCTGTAACGGGAACAGGTTGTCTCTTGGGGGCCGTATTAGCAGCCTTTTTTGGAATTTATGATCTCTTTAAGGATAGTCTGTCTACAGGTGAATTTCTTGCCTATGCATTGGCGTATTATGGTTTAGCTGGTGAAAGTGCTGTTAAGGTAAGTGGAATAAAACCAGGTAGCTTTAGCGTAGCCTTTATGGATGCTTTGTATATGCTAGATGATGAGGTGCTTGTATCTGAAAATCGTGTGCAGTCCGTAGTTGTACCAGATCAATTACAGGTGTATTTCGTGTGTGGTACACAAGATACAGAGCTTAACAAAAAACGGTTGCTCGAAATCGTAGAAGATGCTTGTCGTGGTGGTATAACCTGCTTTCAGTTTAGAGAAAAGGGCGATGGTACATTAGAAGGTCAACAGAAGTTAGAACTAGCACAACAGTTACAACATATCTGTGCCAAGTATCATGTACTCTATATTATCAATGATGATGTAGAGCTAGCGGTCGCTGTTAATGCGGATGGTGTTCACGTAGGGCAAGACGATATGTGCTTAGAAGATGTGCGTAATATCGTAGGTCATAAGGTGGTGGGGATATCCATCCATTCCATAGAGGAACTCCATAAGACAGATGTACTGTATGCTGATTGTGTAGGCGTAGGTCCTATGTATACAACTAGTAGTAAGCCTGATGCGCAAGAACCATGCGGCCCGGAACGTATAGCTGAACTACAGGCACAAGGATTAAACTTACCATGCGTTGGAATTGGAGGTATTACCTTAGACAATACAATGGCAGTACTCCGTGCTGGTGCTTGTGGTGTAGCCGTTATATCTGCCATTGCCCATGCAGAAAATCCTTATGAAGCGGCTCGACAATTTAAAGAATTAGCATCTAGCCTTTAATAGTAAATAGTATGACTTACGACTCTTAATGCATATATAACTAATAGAACACAAAAAAGACGATGACCGAAGTCATCGTCTTTTATATTGAGGTTGTCTGTACATACAGTTAGGAAGAACTGCACTTGCAGTATCAAATATCTGTATTTAAAATATTATTTTATCTAAACTTATAGATTAGATGGATTCAACGTGGCGTTGGAAGAAAGCTTGTGGGTGAGCACATACTGGGCAAACTTTAGGAGCTTCTTCACCAACGTGAATGTAACCGCAGTTAGCGCAAATCCATGCAACTGGTTGGTCGTTGTGGAACACTTTGTTGCCAGAAACACGAGCTGCTAATGCAAGGTAACGAGCTTCATGACGAGCTTCGATTTTACCAACTTCGCGCATTTTGAAAGCGATAGCAGTGAAGCCTTCTTTTTCTGCTTCGTCAGCGAAATCTTTGTACATTGTAGTGTGTTCATAGTTTTCACCAGCTGCTGCATCGCGAAGGTTAGCTTCGATATCTGCGGAAATGTCGCCACCATGAAGAGCTTTGAACCAAACTTTAGCATGTGCAGATTCGTTGTGAGCTGTTTCTTCGAAATAATCAGCGATTTCGTTCATGCCAGCTTTACGAGCTGCTGCTGCATAGTATGTATATTTTTGGTATGCTTGGGATTCACCAGCAAATGCTGTTTGAAGATTTTTTTCAGTGTTAGAACCTTTTAATTCTGCCATTTTAATACTCCTTTGTACTTACATCAAATTTCAAAATTTTTACTTAGTTATATATTCATAACCACTTGGTTGTGAATGCAATGGTGGGTAACTCACTTGAGTTTAAGTTAAATAAAAACTTATTTATATACTGATTAGATAGACACTTGTCTATATTTGAAAAAAGCACTTGCTTATCTTTTAAATGAGTACTTACCTATAGTTGTAAAGAGGCACTTGCCTATAATTTACACCACAATGTTTTTGATTCGTATACTTAACGAATAATCAT